>ENA-OPYU01000499-OPYU01000499.1-human-gut-metagenome-genome-assembly--contig:-NODE-499-length-15699-cov-3.772605_pt1 | contig 15699 bp, 18 predicted proteins | sample MGYA00242637_ERZ504482 | MGnify/ENA primary metagenome ERZ504482 (study PRJEB26092, sample SAMD00036237) | human gut metagenome | host: Homo sapiens | study: EMG produced TPA metagenomics assembly of...
GTTTTTTTCAATATCTCCGGCGCTGATAACAATAACGATTTCCGCATGGTCGGAAAGCTGCATCAGCATTTTTAACTTACTGTCCGGGGCAAATCCAGGAAGCACACGGGAGGCATGGTAATCGTCAAACAGTTTTCCTCCGAATTCAAGGTACAGTTTATTGTCAAATTGATTAATGCGTTCTTTGATATGTTCAGATTGCATGGATAAATACTTATCATTATCAAATCCTATTTTCATGTTCTATATGCCCCTTTTCTTTTTATTTTTTCTAATACAGTAACTTAGTATACTAAAAAAGGCCGACAGGAATTCCAGTGGTAACAACAAAAAGTATTATATTTTGTATAGATTCTACAGAAATTTACAAAACTTTAATAAATGTGTTCGGTTTTTCACAATCTTATAGTTGATTTATAATTGGGGAATCCTTATAATAAAGAAGATAACGCAAGGAGGAGAGAGATGGAGCAAAATCAGAATAACGGCCCTAAAAAATGACGGGCCTAAGAATAAACAGTCATTGCTGGTCATTCTTCTGTGCATCATGGTAAGCCTGGTGATGTTTAATGTCCTTGGCAGGATGACCAGAGGCGTGTCCAGCGAAGTCCCTTACAGCCAGTTTATTGAAATGCTGGAAAAGGGAGAAGTAGATCGTGTTGTAATGAAAGGCGAAACGCTGACGGTTACGCTTAAGAAACAGCAGAAAATGGGAACTCCTGCTACGCTTTACACAACCTTGATGGAGGATGCCAGTGAACTGGTAAAACGTCTGGAAAAGGCCGGTGTAGAAGATTTTAACAGAGAGAAGCCCAATGCGGCAACAGAAGTTCTTTACACAATCCTAAGCCTGGTACTGCCGGTACTGCTTATGTTTTTCCTTTTAAGCATGTTGTATAAGAAGATGAGCAAAAATGGCGGTATGATGGGCGGCGTGGGAAAAGCAAGGCAAAGGCTTATGTCCAGAAGGAAACCGGTATTACCTTTAAAGATGTGGCAGGGCAGGACGAGGCAAAAGAGTCCCTGCAGGAAGTGGTGGACTTTCTTCATAATCCTGGAAAATATACAACTATTGGTGCCAAACTGCCAAAAGGCGCCCTGTTGGTGGGACCTCCGGGAACCGGTAAAACCTTACTTGCCAAAGCAGTGGCAGGGGAAGCCCACGTTCCTTTCTTTTCCCTGTCTGGTTCCGATTTCGTGGAAATGTTTGTAGGTGTGGGCGCTTCCAGAGTAAGGGATTTGTTTGAAGAAGCCAAGAAAAATGCCCCCTGCATTATTTTTATTGATGAGGTAGATGCCATTGGTAAAAGCCGTGACGCCAGGTATGGAGGAAATGATGAGAGGGAGCAGACCCTGAATCAGTTGCTGGCAGAAATGGACGGTTTTGATACCTCTAAGGGACTTTTGATTCTGGCAGCCACCAACCGTCCGGAAGTATTAGACCCGGCTCTGTTAAGACCCGGACGCTTTGACCGAAGAGTCATTGTTGACCGTCCGGATTTAAAGGGAAGGGTGAATATCCTTAAAGTACATGCAAAGAATGTGGCTTTGGATGAAAGTGTAGATTTGGAAGGAATTGCCCTGGCAACATCAGGAGCTGTAGGTTCTGATTTGGCCAATATGATTAACGAAGCCGCCATTCTGGCTGTTAAAAAATGGCAGACAGGCAGTTTCCCAGAAAGATTTACTGGAAGCAGTGGAAGTAGTTCTGGTAGGAAAAGAGAAGAAAGACCGGATTTTAAGCCAGGAAGAGCGCAAGATTGTTTCCTATCATGAGGTAGGGCATGCTCTGGTAAGCGCCCTGCAAAAGGACTCCGAACCAGTACAGAAGATTACTATTGTTCCAAGAACCATGGGCGCTCTTGGCTATGTTATGCATGTGCCGGAAGAGGAGAAGTTCTTAAATACCAAGAAGGAACTGGAAGCCATGCTGGTAGGCTATCTGGGCGGACGCGCAGCAGAAGAATTAGTTTTTGATACTGTGACTACAGGAGCTGCCAATGATATTGAACAGGCTACCAAGGTGGCGCGCGCTATGATTACTCAGTATGGTATGTCAGACCGTTTCGGACTGATGGGACTTTCAGAAACTCAGAATCAGTATCTGGATGGCAGAGCAGTGTTAAACTGTGGTGATGCTACAGCAACAGAGATTGACCATGAAGTCATGAAGCTTTTGAAGAAATCCTATGATGAGGCAAAACGACTTCTCAGCGAAAACCGGGATGTTATGGATAAGATTGCAGAGTTTTTAATTCAAAAAGAAACCATTACAGGAAAAGAATTTATGAAGATTTTCCATGAGGCAAAAGGCATAGAAGAGCCAAAAGCAACAGGAAAGCCATGTAGAACTGGAAGCGTCCGAAGCCCCGGAAAATACCGGAGAATCCCGTTGTGGAATAAAAGAGAATATGCGGCACAACATAAAGGGAAGGAGCTGTTGCACATAAAGGTGTCAGCCCTTCCCTTTTCTATCCGATACAAGCAGGAAAAAGAATTAAAAAACCAGGAGGAAATGATGTTTAATATAGAGGAGGAACTGGAAAAAACTCCCTTCTCTTCCGGGAGTATATATCATGCATGATAAGCATGACACCATTATTTATGTGGGCAAAGCCATTAGCCTGAAAAACAGGGTCAGACAGTATTTTCAAAAGAGCAGGAATCTGGGAATTAAGAAAGAACAGATGGTAGAGCAGATAGAGAGGTTTGAATATATTGTTACCGATTCAGAGCTGGAGGCTTTGGTTCTGGAATCAAATCTGATTAAGGAACATAAGCCCAAGTATAATACCATGTTAAAAGACGATAAAAATTATCCTTTTATCAAAGTGACGGTGGGGGAGGCATTTCCAAGAATTATGACTGCAAGAACCATGAAAAAGGATAAGTCAAAGTATTTCGGACCTTATACCAATGCGGGGGCTGTGAAGGATGTGATAGAGCTTACCAGAAAGCTGTATCATCTCCGCACCTGCAGCAGAGTGCTTCCAAGAGACACAGGAAAAGAACGTCCCTGCCTGTATTATCATATTAAGCAGTGTGACGGACCTTGTCAGGGATATATTTCTCAGGAAGCCTATAGAGCGCAGGTGGACAGTCTGCTGGATTTTCTCAATGGAAATCATAAAAAAATCCTGAAAGAACTGGAGGAGAAAATGTACCAGGCGTCTGAAGAAATGAAATTTGAGGATGCTGCCCAGTATCGGGATTTAATGCAAAGCGTACAGCGCATTGGAGAGAAACAGAAGATTACAGACCATCCCGGGGAGGACAAGGATATTATTGCCATGGCAGAGGAAGGACAGGATGCGGTGGTGCAGGTATTTTTTGTCCGGGATGGCAAGCTGATTGGAAGGGATCATTTTTATATGAAGACAGCCCCGGGAGACAGCCGGGCTATGATTCTTTCCAGCTTTTTGAAGCAATTTTATGCAGGGACGCCGTTTATTCCAAGAGAGATTATGATTCAGGAAGAAATCGAAGAGCAGGACCTGATTGCCCGGTGGCTTGAAAAACGAAAAGGGAAGAAAGTACGGATTCTGGTACCCAAGAAGGGAACCAAGGAAAAGCTGGTGGAAATGGCATATCAAAATGCCAAGCTGGTCTTGCGTCAGGATAAGGAGCGGATAAAACGAGAAGAAGGCAGAACCATTGGAGCGGTCAAAGAGATTGCAGAATTATTGGGGCTGCAGGATATTCAGAGAATCGAAGCCTTTGATATTTCAAATATCAGCGGTTTTCAGTCAGTTGGTTCCATGATTGTCTATGAAAAAGGAAAGCCAAAACGCAGCGATTACCGGAAGTTTAAGATTAAGTGGGTAAAAGGTCCAAATGATTATGCCAGCATGGAAGAGGTGCTTACCAGGCGTTTTGTCCATGGCATGAATGAGCAGGAAGAACGCAGAAATCAGGAACTGGAACAAGAATTTGGAAGCTTTACCAGGTTTCCGGATTTGATTATGATGGATGGCGGGAGAGGTCAGGTAAATATTGCTCTGTCGGTCTTAGAAAAACTGAATTTGCAGATTCCTGTGTGCGGCATGGTAAAAGATGACAAACATAGAACCAGAGGGCTTTATTTTAGAAACCAGGAAATTCCCATAAAACGGGACAGTGAAGGGTTTAAACTCATTACCAGAATCCAGGATGAAGCTCACAGGTTTGCCATTGAATATCACCGTTCTTTAAGAAGCAAGGGGCAGGTACATTCTGTTCTGGATGATATTCCGGGTATTGGACCAGCCAGAAGAAAAGCCCTTATGAAACAGTTTAAAGGTCTGGAAGCCATTAAGGAAGCCAGTATCGAAGAACTTGCCCGGGTGGAATCCATGAATGAAAAAGCGGCTGCTCAGGTTTTTGATTTTTTTCACCATTGTTGAACTTAGAAGTTCTGTATGATAAAATGAAATGGAGAGAATTTAAGGCAGATGCCAGTACATGATAAAGGAGAAGAAACATGAAAGGTGTAGAATTAACAAAAATGGTGCAGGAGCTGAACCTGTACAATAAAACACCGGATATTGATATCACCGCCATGCGAATCAATACGCCGGAAATCAACCGCCCGGCCTTGCAGCTTACCGGATATCTGGAACATTTTGAAAATGAACGTGTCCAGATTATTGGTTATGTTGAATATACGTATCTGCTCCATTTAGACAGGGAGGAAAAAATTAAGAGCCTTTGAGCGGTTTGTTTCCAGCAAATTCCTGTGTGGTATTTACAACCATGACAGAGCCGGATGAAGATATGCTGGGGCTGGCAAGAAAGTATAATGTTCCGGTGTTTGGCACCGATAATACCACATCTGCTTTTATGGCAGAGATTATCCGCTGGCTCAATGTACAGCTTGCTCCGTGTATTTCCATTCATGGAGTGCTGGTGGACGTATATGGTGAAGGCGTCCTGATTATGGGAGAAAGCGGCATTGGAAAAAGCGAGGCAGCGCTTGAATTGATTAAGCGCGGACATCGTCTTGTCAGTGATGATGTGGTGGAACTTCGCCGTGTCAGTGATGTAACTCTGGTTGGCTCTGCGCCGGATATTACCCGTCACTTTATTGAACTTCGCGGCATTGGAATTATTGATGTAAAGACTTTGTTTGGTGTTGAAAGTGTAAAAGATACCCAGTCTATTGATCTGGTTATTAAACTGGAGGAGTGGAACCGGGACAAAGAATATGACCGTCTTGGCATGGAAGAAGAGTATACAGAATTTTTTAGGAAATAAGATTGTCTGCCATTCTCTGCCTATCCGCCCGGGACGAAACCTGGCGGTTATTGTCGAATCTGCGGCAGTCAACCACCGTCAGAAAAAGATGGGATATAATGCCGCCCAGGAGTTGTACAGGCGTGTACAGGAAAATATGGCAAAAAAAAGAGAAGAAGGGGAGTCATAAAACATGAGTAAATATTGTTTTGGAATTGATTTGGGAGGCACAACCGTAAAATGTGCGTTGTTTCTGACAGATGGAACCATGGAAGAAAAATGGGAAATCAAAACCCATACAGAAAACAATGGGGAAAGAATCCTTCCGGATATTGCAAAAAACCATTCTGGACGAAAAATGAAAGAAAGACATATAGACAAAGAAGCGGTTGCGGGAATTGGAATCGGGGTTCCAGGACCAGTAGGTGAGAATGGGGAACTGCCCTATGCGGTGAATCTTCATTGGGGAAGAAAGAATATTGAAGAGGAACTTCAGAGTCTCACAGGTATTTCGGTTAAAGCCGGAAATGACGCCAATGTAGCTGCCCTTGGAGAAATGTGGAAAGGCGGCGGACAGGGAGCCAGAAATATGATTATGGTAACCCTTGGTACCGGCGTAGGCGGCGGCATTATCATTAATGAAAAGATTCTTACAGGGGCTCACGGAGCCGGAGGAGAGCTGGGACATGCCTGTGTAAATCCGGAAGAAACTGTGGCTTGTAACTGTGGAAATAAAGGATGTCTGGAACAGTATGCTTCTGCTACAGGGATTGCCAGACTGGCAAAACAGGCATTGGCATCTTCTGACGCGGCATCTCTTTTAAGAGGCAAAGAGAGGGTTACAGCAAAAGACGTTTTTGACGCATACAAAGAACAGGATGCTCTGGCAAAAGAAATTGTGAAAGAGTTTTCCCAATATCTTGGAAAGGCGCTGGCAGTATTTTCCTGTGTAGCAGATCCCGAGATTATTGTATTAGGAGGCGGCGTTTCCAAGGCTGGTCAGGTTTTACTGGACTGTGTGAAAGAAGAATTTCATAAATATGCTTTTCCGGCATGTAAAGAGGCTGGTTTTGCGCTGGCAATGCTTGGAAATGATGCCGGGGTATATGGAGCGGCAAAACTGGTGTTAAGTGAATAAAAAAGTTGTCTTGACATAAAAAAAAGGAACCGTGAGGTTCCTTTTTTGGTGAAAGGTTTATTGTTCTGCAGGTGTCTGGGGATCCGTAGGCGGCGTCTGACCATCAGGCGTTTCCGGTGTCTCAGGGGGATCTGGCACCTCTGGTACATCAGGCGTTTCCGGCTCCTGTGGTGTCTCCGGAGGAGTGATTTCATCCGGCACATCTACAGAATCATCTGGTTTTGGTTCTTCCTCATCCTTTTCATCATCCGAGTTATTTCCTGGTTTAAAGAAGTTGAAGAAATGTCCGTCACAATATTTCTTAGGCAGTGTTTCTGTATCAAAATATTCAGTTACAGACTTGCAGCTATAGGTGGCAAGCAATCCTGTTTTGGTACAAATGGACGCTTTCTCAACTGTGGATGGCATTTCAAATTCTTTGGAAGGCAGATCATTGTGGATTCTCTGCATAATGGTTCTCCATAAAGTCTGCTGATAAGTACGCGCTGTACCTGCAGGAAGAACGGTGTTATCATCATAACCAGCCCAGACAGCGCAGGTGTAATAAGGTGTATATCCGGCAAACCACAGGTTCTTATAGTTATCTGTAGTACCTGTTTTACCTGCAACCGGCATATTATTTAACTGGAGACGTTTACCAGTACCTTTTTTTCACAACATCTTCCATAGCGCTGGTAAGAAGGTAAGCAGTACTTGGTCTTACAACAGAGGTTTCCTCCGGTGTATTGTCGATTACCACATTTCCATCTGCATCCAGAATCTTAGTATAAAATACAGGCTTGATATAAGTACCGCCGTTAGCAATGGTTGCATAGGCTGCTGTTAATTCCAGATTGCTGACACCTTTTGTAATACCTCCAAGGGCAGTAGGAAGATTCACATCTGAAAAATATTTACCACTTCCGGCAGGAAGTTCAGTATCTGTATCCAGAATAGAAGTAAAGCCAAACTTCTTCAAATATTCAACTCCAAGGGCAGGAGTAATTTCTTCCATGGCCTTTACAGTAGGAATGTTGTAGGATTCCTGGATTGCTGTACGGATGGACACAGTACCATGATAAGCATGGTCATAGTTGTACAGAGGCGTTCCGTCTTTGTATTTGTACGGAGTATCTTCAAAGGTTGTAGCCAGAGTCATTCCGCCTTCATTTAAAGCAGCGGCAAAAGTAGCCAGAGGCTTGAAAGTAGAACCAGGCTGTCTTAACGTATTGGTAGCCCGGTTTAAAGTAAGGCTGGAAGACTTTTGCCCCCGCCCGCCAACAATGGCTTTTACATAGCCTGTGTACTGGTCAATAATACAAATAGATGACTGAGGCTGTGGAATAAAGTTTACACTCTCAGCAACTACTTCACTGCCATCAGCAAGAATGGAGGCCTTATAGGCATCTACATGTGCCTGGGCATCTTCCTGGCTGTTAAATAACAGTGTAAAGTTCTGGTTCTCATTTTTAATAAAATAATCCTGGAGCATTTCCTTACTGTAATTTTCCTGCTCACCGTTTGGATGCTTTACTGTGAGTCTGTAATCAAGAAGCACCTGGCTTCCCGCAGGAAAGTTATGGGGATTTGCATATTCTTCGTCACAAATCTGCTGGATGGCAGGATCCTGTGTTGTATAAATACGAAGACCGCCGCTGTAAAGCGCATTATAAGCCTGGGATTCTGTATAACCCCTCTGCTCCTGTAAATCTTTGACTACCTGTTCTGTTAATTCATCAATAAAATAGCTGTATACCTTGTTTTCTTCTTCCTGCTGCTGCTGCGCTACCTGTTGAATACGTTCATAAACATTATCAGCAAGACACTCATCATACTGTTCTTTGGAAATATATTCCTGATCCAGCATATGATCCAGAACCATTTCCCGGCGTTTGCTGTTTTCCTCCGGGTTTACAGCAGGATTAAACTTAGTAGGGTTCTGGCTGATTCCTGCAATGACGGTACATTCAGAAAGGCTCAGCTCACTGACATCTTTTCCAAAATAGTCCTGGGCAGCAGCCTGCACGCCATAATTTCCGTTTCCAAGGTTAATGGTGTTTAAATAATTTTCCAGGATCACTTTTTTAACTGGTGTGTTTCTCCAATTGAAGAGCCAGATACTGTTCCTGGATTTTACGTGTGAAACGCTGCACAGTAGACTCGTTGGTCCACCCTGTAAATACATTATTTTTCAAAAGCTGCTGGGTAATGGTGCTGGCACCTTCTGAAAAATTACCTCCGCTTAAAATACCTTTGACACCGGCACGGAGAATACCTCGTATATCAATACCATTATGTTCATAAAAACGTTCGTCTTCAATGGCCACCACTGCATTTTGCAAATCCTTGGGAATCTTGTCCAAGGTAACCGGCATACGGTTGGAATTAGGAGCAGTGAGCTTTTGAAGCTGATTTCCATTGGCATCATAAACAAAAGTAGCTTCTCCTACAGGTACAATGTTTACGTCCTCTATGTCCGGCGCACTGTCCAGCAGCCCCTTAAATGCACCAAGCCCCGCACAGGCGCCAATCACAAAGATTGCCAGAAGTGATAAAAATATCACGCGCAGCAGGGAAACATGTGCTTTTTTTTACCGATCATAGTAGAACGGGATGTAAGGGCGTTTCGTTTTTATTTGTGGCCCGTTTTCCAAAATTCATGTAGTCTTGCCTCCTTTTCCCGTCCATTATAACAAATGACAGAACCTAATTCAAGAAACTTTGCTCCTATGCACAGGAATTCATTTTTTCTTCATAAATGTTCCCATTTTTTAAGAAACTATGCTAAAATGCAAGGTACAAGGATGGAAAGGAATCAAAAATGTATGTTAGAACAATACAAGACCATATATGAGGGCGGAATCGGGGAAATTGTAGAGGAAAAAATCCAGATTTCTGGCAGAAGTCCGTCTGGTAAAATCAGAGGAAGAGGCTTTAAGATTTATTGAAGAGAAGCAAAAAACAGCACTGGGATGCAACCCATAACTGCTTTGCCTATGTAATCGGTGAGAGAAGAGAACTGGTGCGCTGCAGTGATGACGGAGAACCTCAGGGAACTGCAGGACGCCCGATGCTGGATGTCCTTTTGGGAGAAGAACTTTATAATACAGCAGTTGTGGTTACCAGATACTTTGGAGGAACTCTTCTTGGAACCGGAGGGCTGGTCCGGGCATATTCCAAAGCAGTGCAGGCCGGACTTGCAGCCAGCAGGGTAATTACCAAATACCATGGGATTTTGACAGAAATAGGCATAGATTATACCGGAGTTGGGAAACTTCAGTATTTATTTGCACAAAACCAAATACCTGTTATGGACTCCCAGTATGCAGAAAATGTAAAAATGCAGATACTCCTTCCGGCAAAAGATGCAGAGCAGATAAAAAAAGCTGTGACAGAGGCCACCAATGCAAGAGCCTCCATCACAGATGTAAAAGAACTTTATTTTGCTGTATCAGAAGGAGAATATCTCCTTTTTGATGATTAATGGGTCACACAGGGATTAGCATTTTTCCGGTGCAGGATAATCCACACCGAAGGTTTCAACAGTCATGGACTGGATGCGCTGCTCCTCTAATGGGCGGTCACTGTAGTCTGTGCGGGTTTCTGCAATTTTGTTTACGATATCCATGCCTTCTGTAATTTTACCGAAAGCAGCATAAGAACCGTCTAAGTGTGGAGAAGTTTCATGCATAATGAAGAACTGGCTGCCAGCGGAATCAGGATGCATAGCACGTGCCATGGAGAGAACACCAGGGGTATGTGCCAGGTCATTTTTGAACCCATTCTGAGAAAATTCTCCTTTGATAGAGTAGCCAGGGCCTCCCATGCCGGTTCCGTTTGGACAGCCGCCCTGAATCATGAAGCCACGGATAACACGGTGAAAAATCAGACTGTCATAGAAGCCGTCTTTTACAAGACTGATGAAGTTGTTTACTGTATTTGGGGCGATTTCTGGATATAATTCTGCTTTCATTACATCGCCATTTGCCATAGTAATGGTTACAATTGGATTTGCCATAATCATTCTCCTTTGCTTAAATTATAATACTCCATTATAAGGGCAAAAAATAAAAGGTGCAAGCCGGAATTTTCTGTGCTATACTGAACACGGGAAAAAATCAAAAAGAGGATAGTATATGATTATTATAGAAACGACAAATGCGGAAGAAACCTTCAAGCTTGGAGTGAAAATCGGAGAACAGGCGCGGCCTGGTGAAATTTATACTTTAAATGGGGACCTTGGAGTGGGGAAAACCGTATTCACCCAGGGAGTAGCCAGGGGACTTGGGATAGAGGAACCAGTCAACAGCCCTACCTTTACCATTGTGCAGGTATATGAAGAGGGCAAAATGCCATTTTATCATTTTGATGTATATCGCATTGGTGATATTGAAGAAATGGAAGAAATCGGATATGATGATTATTTTTTCGGGAATGGTGTGTGTCTTATTGAATGGGCAGAACTGATTCAGGAGCTTTTGCCAAAACAGATTATTTCTGTGACCATAGAAAAAAATCCGGAGAAAGGATTTGATTACCGGAAAATCACCATAGATGGATTGGAAAAAGAGAGGATGAAGTAAAATTATGAAGATTTTAGCGCTGGACAGTTCAGGGTTAGTAGCTTCTGTGGCAATTATGGAGGATGATAACCTGGTTGCAGAATATACCATGAACTATAAAAAAATCACATTCTCAGACCTTGCTGCCGATGCTGGATGAACTGAAAAAAGGCAGTACAACTGGATTTGGAATCCATTGATACCATTGCTGTGGCAGCAGGTCCAGGTTCTTTTACAGGACTGCGTATTGGATCAGCAACAGCTAAAGGACTTGGATTGGCTCTGAACAAACCATTAATCGGAATTCCAACAACAGAAGCATTGGCTTATAATCTTTACGGGACAGATGAAGATACTCTTATCTGTCCGATTATGGATGCAAGGAGAAACCAGGTGTATACAGGTTTGTATTGTTTTCAGAAGGGACAGCTTCAGACAGTAAAAGAACAGGATGCTCTTCCTGTGGATACGCTTTTGGAAGAACTGAACCAGATGGGGAAAAAGGTTATTTTCCTGGGAGATGGCGTACCGGTATTTCGTGAGAAGATTCAGGAAATGTGCCAGGTTCCTTATCTTTTTGCGCCGGGTCATGTAAGCCGTCAGCGGGCAGGAGCTGTGGCTGCTCTTGGAGTAATTTATTATGGCCAGGGAAAAACAGAGAGCGCCAGAGAACATCAGCCAGATTATCTTCGGGTATCTCAGGCAGAAAGGGAACGGGCAGAACGCCTGAAGAAGAGTCAGGATGCTTAGTATCAGGAAGATGCAGGAGGAAGATCTTGCAGAAGTAGCTGCCATAGAAAAGGAAAATTTCTCCAGACCCTGGACAGAAGAAGGCTTCAGGGGAGCCATAGACAAGGAAAACACCTGTTATCTTTGTGCTTTTGTGGATAAAGTGCCAGTGGGATATGCCGGCATGTGGATTGCCCTGGATGAAGGAGAAATTACCAATGTATCTGTAAAAAAAGAATATCAGGGACAGAGAATCGGAGGCAGACTTTTGGAGGAGCATTTTTCGTATAGGAAAAGAGAGAGGGGTTACGGACTATTTTCTGGAAGTACGCAAAAGTAATCAGGCAGCCATTGCCGTGTATTCCCGCCTTGGATTTCAAGAGGCCGGAGTGCGGAAGAACTTTTATGAAGACCCGGTGGAGGATGGAATCGTTATGTGTAAAAGATAGCAATTTTGCTATCTTTTTCTAAGTTTACAGCTAATTCCCACTGGGATTTCTGAAAAAACTGGGTTATAATCCATGGTGTTCACTTGAAATTGTTTTCTGCACAGGAGGAAAGACATGAGAAAATACAAAAACCAGGATGAAAATCAGGTATTGGAGATTTATTGTAACTGCTGTGGAAAGAAACTGAAAACAGAGAAAGACCTGGTTCAGGAAGGGGTATTCCCGGTACACATGCAGTGGGGATATTTTTTCGGGAAAAGATGGAGAATGCCACAGCTTTGATGTGTGTGAAAAATGCTATGACAGATGGGTGGCTTCTTTTCAGATTCCAGTGGAAAAGAATTTGCAAAATGAGCTGTTGTAGCACAAAAAAATGTGTGTTATGATAGGAAAGATAATAGAAGCTAAGATAGAAATGAGGAAAGAAACATGTTGGATGTATGCCTGCTGGGTACAGGTGGAATGATGCCTTTGCCCAGAAGAAAACTCACATCTTTAATGACACGATACAATGGCAGTAATTTAATGATTGACTGTGGGGAAGGAACCCAGGTGGCAGTAAAGGAAAAGGGATGGAGCTTTAAGCCCATTGATGTGATTTGCTTTACTCATTATCATGCAGACCATATCAGCGGACTGCCTGGACTTTTACTTACCATGGGAAATGCAGAGCGCACAGAACCTCTTCTTCTGGTTGGACCAAAAGGACTGACCAGGGTAGTTTCAGCTCTTCGGGTAATTGCCCCGGAACTGCCTTTTGAGATTCAATATAAAGAACTGACCCAGCCGGAAGAAACGCTGGAAGTCAAAGGATATCATATTACTGCTTTCAGGGTAAACCATAATGTTACCTGTTATGGTTACAGCCTGGAAATTAAAAGAACAGGAAAATTTGATGCGGTAAGAGCCAAAGAACAGAACATTCCCCTGAAATGCTGGAATCCTCTTCAAAAGGGAGAGACTGTTACCATGGATGGTATTACTTATACGCCGGATATGGTGCTTGGGCCAGCCAGAAAAGGAATTAAACTTACTTATACAACAGATACAAGACCGGTAAAAGCGATTTCAGACCATGCAGCAGAGTCGGATTTGTTTATCTGTGAAGGTATGTATGGAGAACAGGACAAAGAACAGAAAGCAAAAGCATATAAACACATGACATTCCAGGAAGCGGCAACCCTGGCAAAAGAAGCACAGGTCAGGGAAATGTGGCTGACCCATTACAGTCCTTCCCTGGTAAGACCGGAGGAAGCCTTGGAAGAAGCAGCAAAAAATTTTTTCCAAATACCATAGCTGCCAGAGACAGACAGTCTGTGGAATTGCAGTTTGAGGAGGAATAAAAGATGGAAAAACAGAAAGACGTATTGATTTTAGCTATAGAAAGTTCCTGTGACGAAACAGCGGCTGCTGTAGTGAAAAACGGACGAAGTGTGTTGTCTAATGTGATTTCTTCTCAGATTGACCTCCATAAATTATATGGTGGAGTGGTGCCGGAAATTGCATCCAGAAAGCATATTGAGAAAATTAACCAGGTTATTGAAGAAGCCTTAAAAGAAGCAGACACTACCTTAGATGATTTAGATGCCATAGCGGTAACCTATGGTCCGGGTCTGGTTGGAGCTTTGCTGGTAGGCGTGGCAGAGGCAAAAGCTATTAGCTTTGCAAAAAATCTTCCTCTGGTGGGAGTACACCATATTGAGGGACATATATCAGCTAATTATATTGAAAATTTAGATTTGGAACCGCCATTTTTATGTCTGGTGGTTTCCGGAGGACATACCCATCTGGTGGTTGTGAAGGACTACGGTGAATTTGAAATTCTTGGAAGAACAAGAGATGATGCAGCAGGAGAAGCTTTTGACAAAGTAGCAAGAGCGATTGGTCTGGGCTATCCGGGCGGTCCTAAGATTGATAAGCTTTCAAAGCAGGGCAATGCTTATGCCATGGATTTTCCAAAGGCAAAGGTAGCAGATGCACCTTATGATTTTAGTTTTAGTGGTGTAAAATCAGCAGTTTTGAACCATTTGAACAAATGTAAAATGATGGGAGAGCCTGTTGTGGAGGCTGATATTGCAGCATCTTTCCAAAGATGTGTGGTGGAAGTGCTGGTAGAGCATGCCATTGCAGCAGCCAGGGATTATCATATTTCCAAATTGGCTATTGCAGGAGGGGTAGCTTCTAATCAAACTCTGCGAAATGCCATGGAGCAGGCGTGTGAGAAGAATGGAATCCAGTTTTACCATCCATCACCTATTTTCTGTACAGATAATGCAGCTATGATTGGAGTAGCTGGCTATTATGAATATATAAAAGGCACAAGACATGGATGGGACTTAAATGCAGTTCCAAATCTGAAACTGGGAGAGCGTTAGATGAAATGTACAGCAATTATTCTGGCAGCAGGACAGGGGAAGAGAATGAACAGCAGTGTGCAGAAGCAGTTTTTAGTGCTTCAGGGCAAGCCATTGCTGTATTATAGCCTGGAATGTTTCCAGAAAAGTGAAGAAATAGATGATATCATTCTGGTAACAGGAAAAGAATGTATAGATTTCTGCAAAAAGGAAATTATAGAACTGTACGGCTTTACAAAAGTTAGTGCTGTTGTTTCAGGTGGAAAAGAACGGTATGATTCTGTATATGCAGGACTTTGTGCATGTAAAAATACGGATTATGTCTTTATCCATGACGGCGCAAGGCCCTTTGTCACAGAAGAAATCCTAAAACGCACCAAAGAAGCGGTTCTAAAGTTCCAGGCATGTGTGGTGGGAATGCCATCCAAGGATACGGTCAAAATTGCAGATGAAAATGGAATGGTAGAGGAGACACCAAAGAGAAGCCGGGTTTGGAGCATTCAGACACCTCAGGCGTTTTCTTATGATCTAATTAAGAAAGCACATGAATGTGCCAGGGCACATTGTATGGATGAAATTACAGATGATGCTATGGTTATAGAAGCTTATACTCAGGTTCCTGTAAGGCTGGTAAAAGGCTCTTATGAGAATATTAAAATTACAACGCCGGATGATCTTTTGGTGGCTGAGAAAAATCTTGAAAAAAATTTATAAAAGGTATTGACATTTCTTGTCAATACTGGTAATATACCACTTGTCGCTAACACAGCAACATACGGAGAGATATCGAAGTGGTCATAACGAGGCGGTCTTGAAAACCGTTTGTCCGCAAGGGCGCGTGGGTTCGAATCCCACTCTCTCCGTTTCGGTACAACCGAATATACTGATGAAATCAGGCTAAGGAGAAATACCCAAGAGGCTGAAGGGGCTCCCCTGGAAAGGGAGTAGGTCGTTAATAGCGGCGCGAGGGTTTCAAATCCCTCTTTCTCCGCTGATAACGAAAGTTATCAAAAAAGGAAGTTGAAAAAACCTTCAAAAAATGTTCTTGACAAGCCGAGCGAGATGTGGTAATCTAGACTGGCTGTCGAAAAATGACAGAAACAAGCGGAAACAGCTTGAGAAAAAAATGTTTCAAAAAAAGTAAAAAAATGTTCTTGACAAGCCTTCCTGATTATGGTAATCTAATATGGCTGTCGCAAGAATGACAGGAACCTTGATAACTGAACAGTGAAACACATGAATCGAAAATTCTTTTACATTTTATTCTTAGGTTCAAC
>ENA-OPYU01000500-OPYU01000500.1-human-gut-metagenome-genome-assembly--contig:-NODE-500-length-15693-cov-4.168958_pt1 | contig 15693 bp, 19 predicted proteins | sample MGYA00242637_ERZ504482 | MGnify/ENA primary metagenome ERZ504482 (study PRJEB26092, sample SAMD00036237) | human gut metagenome | host: Homo sapiens | study: EMG produced TPA metagenomics assembly of...
TAGTACCGACTTTGATGTTCGTAAATAAAACATTGATTGGAAACAAGAAGGAATAGAAGTCCCAAATGAAAATTGGACATGGAGTACAATGGAGCGAAATTGTTGATCAGATTACAAAGGATAAAAACAGGTGATGGTGTGATCGATCAATTTGGGACATATAATTATACTTGGAAAGAAGCTGTATATTCAAATGGTGCAGAGCTTTTTGATAAAGATGGGAAAAAAGCTTTTTTTTCGGGAACAAAAGTGAATGAAGCAGTTAAATTGTGAAAAAGTTAAATGAAATGAATGGAGGCCGTGAAGTAACACAAAATGATTTTGATTCGGGAAATGTGGCATTTATGCCGTTAGCGTTTTCTGAGTACAGGACATATAAAAACTTATCCGTATAAAATAAAAAAATATACAAGTTTTCAATGGGATTGCACAAGCATGCCGGCAGGCCCAGGAGGTCATAATACTTCAGAAGTAGATGCACTTTTGATGACTATTGGAAATAAAAGTAAACATAAGGAATTAGCATGGGAATTTCTGAAAATGTTAACTTCGGATTCTTCAATTCAAAGAGAAATATTTGAATATTCGCAAGGTGCATCAGTATTGAAATATGTAACTGGATCAAGATATGCAGAAAGCATGATTCGGAAGGATATGGATGTAGATGAGAGGGTTATTGATAATCGTTTGTTAAGTGATGCGATAGAGAATGGACGGATAAATCCAAAATTCTCGAAATATTCAGAGGCTATGGCATTAGCAGAGAATGAAATAGATGATATTTACAAAAATGAAAAGAATATTGATAGTTCGCTTAAGGTATTTCAGAGAAGTATTACTAAATTTTTAAATCAATAAGAAAAGCATTACATTTGTCACATTTTTTTGTGAGAAATGTAATGCTTTTTTAGTTACAAAATACAGGTGTACAGGAAAAGGAAAATTAGTAATATTAAGACAACAAATAACAAGCAAGGAGGAAAAGAAATGAAAAGAAAATTAGTGAGCGTGTTATTGAGTGTTTCATTAGTTGCAGCAATGGCAATGGGGTGCAGCAACGGTGACGGGGACAAGAAATCTAGTTCGACGAAAACTGAATCGACATCAAACAAAAAGGGAGGTCACAAGTTTGGGTATACTTGTATGGACGGAACGAACCCATTCTTTGTAACATTGGAAGATGAAATCAGAAAGAAAGTCGAAGCAAATGGGGACGAGCTTGTATCTGTAGATCCGGCAAATGATGTAAGCCTTCAGGTACAGCAGGTAGAGGATTTGATTTCACAGGGAATTGATGCAATGTTCCTGAATCCAGCAGAAGCTGAAGGAATTCTTCCAGCTTTGGATGCTTTAAAAGAAGCAAACATTCCAATCGTTAACTTTGATACAGAAGTTGCCGATATGTCGTATGTAACAAGTTATGTTGGATCTGATAACTACAATGCAGGTAAAGTTTGTGGAGAAGATTTAGTTAAGAAATGCCCGAAGGGTGGAGATATTATTGTTCTTGATTCACCGACTATGAATTCAATTGTAGATCGTACAAAAGGATTTACAGATGCAATCAAAGGAAAAGGATTTAACATTGTTGCACAGCAGGATGCAAAAGGAAATCTTGAAACGTCAATGGGAATTGCAGAAGATTTATTACAGGCACATGGAGATGTAGTTGCAATCTTTGGTGGAAATGATCCTACAGCGCTTGGTGCATTAGCAGCAGCAAACGCAGCAGGAATTAAGGATTGCAAAATTTACGGAGTAGATGGTTCACCGGATGTTAAATCAGAGCTTGCAAAAGGTGATTCTTTAATGGAAGGAACAGGAGCACAGTCTCCAGTAGGTATTGCTGATAAGTCTGTAGAGGTTATGTATAAAATCTTAGATGGCAAGAAAGTGAAAGACAAATATCCAGTAGAAACATTCCTGATTACAGCAGATAATGTTAACGATTATGGTACAGATGGTTGGCAGTAAACGATAGTCATTAACAAAAAATATGAAAAGGTGCTTTATTCAAATGAACTGGATAAAGCACCTTTTTGCATAAAAGAAAGATATAAGAGGGTGATATTTTGAGTGGTACAGCATTGCTAGAAATGAAACATATACACAAAAAATTCCCAGGTGTATATGCATTAAAAGATATTAATTTCGAACTTCGGACGGGGGAAGTTCATGCATTACTAGGTGAAAATGGAGCCGGAAAGTCTACGCTTATCAAAGTGTTAGGCGGAATTTATACAGCAGATGAAGGCGAGATAATTATAAACGGTAAAAAAGTAAATATAGATGGTGTAAAGGCTGCACAGGCTAATGGAGTAGCGATTATTCATCAAGAATTGGTTTTGGTTCCGTATATGACTGTAGCTGAAAACACTTTTTTTGGGACGAGAACCGATGAGTTCCGGATTTGTTGATAAAAAGAAAATGAATCATGATGCGCAAAAATTGTTAGATGACTATCAAATGGGAATACAAGCTAATCAGTTAATTAAAGAATTAACGATAGCACAGCAGCAGATGGTTGAAATTGTAAAAGCAATTTCGTATAATTCAAAAATTTTAGTTATGGATGAACCAACTTCTTCGATTTCAGATAAAGAGGTAGCATTTTTGTTTAAGACAATGAGGAGTCTTACTTCCAAGGGAGTAGGTATTATATATATTTCTCATAAGATGAGTGAATTGGAAGAAATTTGCGATAGAGTAACTGTTATGCGAGATGGAGAATATGTAGGTACTGAAGTTGTAAAAAACACTACAAAAGAATGCATTAATTAGCAATGATGGATTTGGAAGAGAGTTGACTAATTACTATACAAGAGATTTTTGAAGAACATGAAGAAGTTATTATGCGATGCGAAGGAATCTCAGATGGTGAGATGGCAGAAAACGTAAGTTTTGAACTTAGAAAAGGTGAAATATTAGGCTTTGCCGGATTGGTTGGAGCTGGAAGAAGTGAAGTAATGAAAAGTATATTTGGGCTTATGCCAAAAAGTACAGGAGATATATATCTGGAGGGTAAAAAAGTTACTATTAATTCACCAATTGATGCTATGAAAAATGGCATTGCACTTGTTCCGGAAAATCGTAAACTCGAAGGTTTATATTTGGTACAAAGTGTCAGGTTTAATTCAACGATAGAAGTTTTAAACGAGTTCATTAAAGGTAATTTTTGTAGACAATTCTAAAGAAAGAGAAATTACACAAGAATATATTGATAAAATGGCAACCAAAACACCTTCACAGGAACAAGCTATAGGTAATCTGTCAGGAGGAAATCAACAAAAGGTATTAATTGGTCGTTGGCTTGCAACACATCCGAAAATTTTAATTCTTGATGAGCCTACAAGAGGTGTAGATGTAGGTGCAAAATCAGAAATATATGCAATTATGAATAAATTAGCAAAACAGGGAATGTCAATTATTATGATATCTTCTGAGTTGCCAGAAATTTTAGGAATGAGTGATCGAATCTATATAATGGCACATGGAAAGATGAGAGGCTGTATTAGTCATAAAGAAGCAACGCAGGAAAGCGTTATGATGCTGGCAGCTGAATAGGATGGGCATAATAAAGGAGGTAAAAAAACAATGGAAGGAAAAAACTAAAAAAACAACAAGACGACAGCTGGAGATTGGAAATGCTGTTAAAATATATTTTAAAGAAAATCTTGGTATAATCGTAGCCTTCTTGGTATTATGTGTAATTTTTATCAGATTTTTTCCAAAAACAAGTGGATCACTTTTTTTACAAGACAGAATATATTTAATGTATTAAGACAGATTTCTACGAACCTGTTCCTGGCATGTGGTATGACAATGGTAATTATTCTTGGTGGAATCGATTTGTCTGTTGGATCAATCATTGCATTATCAGGTTGTATTTCGGCAGGATGTGTAGCAAGATATAATCTCCCATTACCGATAGCATTACTTATGGGACTTTTAGTTGGACTTTTAGTTGGTATGTTTAATGGTGCTGTAATCAGTAAAACTACAATTCCAGCATTTATCGTAACACTGGCTACAATGAATATAGCAAAAGGACTTGCATATGTATATACTGGCGGTTCGCCTGTACGAGTAGTAACAAAAGAATGGCAATTTTTAGGAGCTGGTTATGTTGGAATTTTTCCTACACCAGTTGTAATTTTAGTAATTGTTCTTATTATTACAGCAATCATTATGAATAAGACGAAAATGGGACGTCATATGTATGCTGTCGGAGGAAATCAACAGGCGGCCGAGTTTTCAGGAATTAAAGTGGAAAAAGTAAAATTCTTTGTACATGCATTTTCTGGATTGATGGCAGGTCTTGCTGGAATTGTTTTGGCTTCACGTATGTATTCCGGACAGCCTACAGCCGGTGATGGAGCTGAAATGGATGCTATCGCAGCAGTTGTTGTTGGTGGAACTTCAATGGCTGGTGGTAGTGGTAAAATTGGTGGAACTATTATAGGTGGTTTGATTATAGGTGTTTTAAATAACGGATTAAATCTTTTGAATGTAAACTCATTCTGGCAGTATGTAGTAAAAGGAGTTGTGATTTTACTGGCTGTATTCCTTGATTACTTTAGAAATAAAGGAAAGAAATAAGATAAAAGGAGAAAGATTATGTTAGTTTCATTAAAGCCGTTGATGGAAGATGCAATGAAAAAAGGATATGCAGTTGGAGCATTTAATTGTCCGAATATGGAATCAGTAATGGCTATCATACAGGCTGCAGAGGAAACAAATTCACCAGTTATATTAAACTATGCAGAGGTACATGGAAATTTGATATCCATGGAAGATATCGCACCAGTTATGCTTCAATTTGCAAAAAAGCCTCTGTTCCAGTTTGTGTACATTTGGATCATGGTGAGTCTATTGAAAGTTGTATTAAAGCAATACAGTTAGGTTTTAGCTCTGTGATGATTGATGCATCAGGCAGTGATTATGAAGAAAATATAAGAATAACTGCAGAAGTGGTGAGGTTGGCTCATGCAGTCGATGTTACAGTTGAAGCAGAACTTGGACATATTTTCTCATCTGACAAAGGATTAGGAGATACAGAAGAAATTGAAACAGCGGACAGTTTTTCAAACTTAGATGATGTGTATACAAGTCCAGATATGGCAAAAGATTTTGTTGAAAAAACCGGAGTGGATGTGTTGGCAATTGCTTTCGGAACAAGTCATGGGATTTATACACAGAAGCCTGTTTTGGATTTGAATCGTATTACAGAAATTAAAAACAAAATTGATATCCCATTCGTAATGCATGGTGGCTCAGGACTTAGTAAAGAGGAGTTTCAGACAGCTGTAAAAAATGGAATACGTAAAATTAATTATTACACGTATATGACATTGGCTGGTGGAAAAGCAGTCAAAGCTGCATTGGATAAAAAAAGTGTAGAAGAAAATATTTTCTATCATGACATTCCGTTAATTGCTATGGAAGCTATGAAAGAAAATGTGAAAGTGGCAATTGAAACATTTGCACTAAAAAATTAGGGAGTGTGAAAGATGAAAAGATCAGAGATTAACAAAGCTTTGAAGGATATGCATGATTTGATTAAAAAATTTCATGTATCACTTCCTCCATTTTGTGAATGGACACCAGAAGAGTGGAAAACAAAAGGGAAAGAATACGATGAAATTAGAGATAATATGCTTGGCTGGGATATAACAGATTTTGGACTCGGAGATTTTGAACATACAGGATTTTCGTTAATTACGTTAAGAAATGGAAATATAAAAAACGATAAGTATGATAAACCATATGCAGAAAAGTTATTGATGCTCCATGAAGGTCAGCATGCGGAAATGCATTATCATGCATATAAAATGGAAGACATTATTAATCGCGGAGGTGGAAATGTACTAATTCGTGTATATAATTCGACGGAAGATGGAAAAATGGCAGATACAGATGTCATTGTACATAGCGATGGATGTGTTTATACAGTGAAGGCGGGAACTCAGATAAGACTAACGCCAGGAGAAAGTATTACTGTGACAAGAGGATTGTACCATGACTTTTCTGTAGAAGAAGGAAAAGGATCCGTTTTGTTGGGAGAAGTTTCTATGTGCAATGACGATAATACGGATAATTATTTCTATAATAAAAAAGTAGGACGTTTTCCTGCTATAGATGAAGATGAAGAACCATACCGTTTATTATGCAATGAATACCCAGAGGTTTTGTAGGAGGAAGACCTATGAATAAAGAAGGAATAACGGTTGCAGGAAATCTTATTGCAGATGTAGTATACACAATAGATGTATATCCTCAAAAAAGGCAATTTAACATGGATGAGAAATCCGGTTGCCCATACCGGAGGTATTAACAACTTAATTATTGATTTGGCAAGGTTAGATTCTAAAATACCAATAAAAGTATCGGGAGTTGTGGGTGATGATGAAAATGGTCAATTTATAGTAGATTCTTTAAGAGAGTATCCGAATATAAACATTGAAGGGATTGTCAAAAAAAGGAAGAACAGCTGTTACATTTGCAATGACAGAAAAAGAAAGCAAGCAGAGAACATTCTTTTTTTGATCCAGGAAGCAGTTTGGAATTCCATGAAAAGCAGATAGATTTTAAGAAAATAAAGGCGGATATTTTTCATTTAGAATATTTACTTTTATTAGGAACGCTGGATCAACCGGATGAAGACTATGGAACTAAAGCCGCAAAGGTATTAGCAACTGCACAAAAATATGAAATGGAAACTTCAATAGATATGGTTTCAGAAGAAGGAAATCGATACCAGAAAGTTGTATGGCCTGCATTGAAGTATACAGATTATTGTGTGGTAAATGAAGTAGAAGGAACCGGTGTGACTGGAATTCAATTATATGATAAGGATGGAATAAAAGAAGAAAATATGAGAAAGGGGTTGGAAAAATTAAAAGAATTGGGAGTAAAAAAGTGGGCTATAATACATTCACCTGCATGTGGATATGGTTTGAATTGTCAAACAGGAGAATTTGTAAAAGTTCCAAGTTTTAAACTCCCAAAAGGATTTATAAAAGGAACGACTGGGGCAGGTGATGCATTTTGCTCGGGCGTTTTATATGCAGCGTATCAAAGAGAAAGTATAGAGAAGGCATTATATTATGGTGCTATTACAGCTGCATGTTCACTCTCTAAAGAAGATAGTACCTCAGGTGTTATGGACTTGAAAGAAATGAAATTATTTATGAAGACAAACATATAGAAAAAGTTAGCTAAAGATTAGAAAGAATTTTGGAGATTATAAGATTATGTTTATAAAATCTGGAATTCTTTCTATTTTTTTGTTTAGCCGATGAACTTTCTTTCACAGAATAAACTATAAATTTTCCACATACTTTCCAAATAGCCCCTTATATTGTTAACAGATTGAGTTTAACAGGAGGAAGGAAATTTGATAGAAGTAAAGAATCTTACCAAACGTTATGGTAACCATCTGGCGGTAGATCATCTGAACTTCACCGTAGAATCCGGTAAAATCTATGGATTCTTAGGACCAAACGGTGCAGGAAAATCTACGACCATGAACATTATGACTGGTTACCTGGGAGCTACAGAGGGACAGGTGCTGATCGATGGACACGACATTTTAAAGGAACCGGAAGAAGCCAAGAAGAATATCGGTTATCTGCCGGAAATTCCGCCGTTATATATGGAAATGACGGTGCGGGAATATCTGGAATTCGCTGCAGAATTAAAAGGAATTAAAAAAGACAAAAGAGAGCCGCAGATAGAAGAAGTTATAAGACTTGCAAAGCTGAGAGACGTAGAAAACCGGCTGATCCAGAACCTGTCAAAAGGTTATAAGCAGAGAGTCGGACTTGCACAGGCAGTTCTGGGATTCCCGGAGATCATTATCCTGGATGAGCCGACAGTAGGCCTTGACCCGAAGCAGATCATCGAAATCCGTGAACTGATCAGGAAGCTTGCGAAGAAACATACCGTGATCTTAAGTTCTCACATTCTTGCGGAAGTAAGGGAAGTCTGTGATTATATCATGATCATATCCGGAGGGAAGCTGGTCGCCAGTGATACGACCGAGAATCTGGAGAATATGATGAGTGGCAAAGGTCAGATCGAGGTGGAAGCAAAGGCTTCCAGGGATGAGATGGATCATATTATCCGCCGGACAGGAAAGATTAAAGAAGTAAAATACCGCACCAGTGCGAGCGGCATTACAACTGCGCAGATTATAGCAAAAGGCGGGGAAGATATCAGAGAAGAGTTATTCCTTGCATTTTCCCATGCAGATGTACCGATGCTTACCCTGAATCAGAGTAAGACAACACTGGAAGAGATATTCCTGGAGCTGACACAAGGGTCAGGCAATAGAATGATAAAGGAGGAGAAGTAAGATGAGAGCCATCTATAAAAGAGAGTTAAGATCCTATTTTCATTCTATGATAGGATATGTATTTATCGCTTTCCTGGTAGCTTATACGGGAATCTATTTCCTGGCGTATAACCTGAACTATGGATATCCGTACTTTTCTTATGTATTGTCAGGGATTCTGTTCGTATATCTGGTAGCAATTCCGATCCTGACGATGCGCTGCTTTGCAGAAGATAAGAAGAATAAGACGGATCAGATGTTACTGACAGCACCGGTCAGTCTGTTCAAGATCGTGCTTGGAAAACACCTTGCAATGGTAACGATTATGGCAGTGCCATGTGTGATTTATCTGATCTTTCCTCTGATCATTAAGGCACAGGGAACGGCATACATTAAGGTAGACTATTTGGCAATCCTTGTGTTCTTCTTACTCGGATGCGTATATATTTCCATTGGAATGTTTGTCTCTTCATTGACAGAAAGTGTGATCATTGCGGCAATCGGCGCATTCGGTATCCTGCTTCTGACTTATCTCTGGAGCGGCATCCTGAACTTTATCCCTTCGGCAGCATGGGCAAATGCATTGGCAGTTGCGGTGTTGTTGACGCTGGTCGTACTTGCAGTCTGGAATATGACGAAAAATGTCGTGATCAGCGGGGTACTGGAGCTGATCGTACTGGCAGGAACACTGATTACTTACTTTGTAAAGAAAACAGTGTTTGAAAGTCTGCTTTCCACAGTACTTGGCAAACTGGAACTGACAGAAGTATTTTCCAATATTGCCGATAACCATCTTCTGGATGTGAGCGGGATTATATTGTACCTGTCACTGATCGTCTTGTTCTTCTTTTTGACGATGCAGATGATTCAGAAGAGACGTTGGAGTTAGGAGGAGCATAATGTTAGAAAAAATCAAGAAGTCATTCCGGAGTGCATCATCAAAAACGGAAGTTACAGTGTGGGAATGATCGCACTTGTGATCTGCATGGTGATCGTTGTCAATCTGATCGCGGGTCAGCTTCCGGAGAATGTTAAGAGCATAGACATCAGTGATAACAACATTTACGGAGTATCAAAGACCAGTAAAAAGGTATTGAACAAACTGGAGAAAAAAGTAACGTTTAAGATCTATGCAGAGAAAGATTCGACAGATACAAGGATCAAATCATTCATCAAGAAATATACGGCATTGTCTGATAAGATCAGTGTAACATGGATCGATCCGGTCCTGCATCCGGCAGCACTTACGAAAGCAGGAGTAGAGAAAGATACGATCGTAATTTCCTGTAAAGATACCGGTAAAACGAAATCCGTTTCTTTTGATGATATTTTAGTTTCGAATTCTTATTCCTACTATACGACAGGAAGCAGTTCTGCATCCGAATTCGACGGAGAAGGCCAGTTTACAAGTGCGATCAATTCGGTTACAAGTGAACAGACGGAGAAGGCATATTATACAACAGGACACGGAGAAGCAACATTTTCAGATTCTGTGACAAAACTGTTCAGTAAGAATAACCTGACGACAGATGAAGTGAATCTGATGATGACAGGTGAAATTCCTGACGATTGTGATCTGTTATTCATGGATGCTCCATCAAAAGACATTTCCGAGGATGAGAAAACATTACTTCTGGATTACCTGAAAAAGGGCGGGAAGGTATTTATCATTCTTGGTGATTCTGAGGATAAGACACCGAATCTGGATGAAGTGCTGAAAGAATATGGTATGCAGGAAGCGAACGGTTACATCGCAGATATGCAGAGAAGCTACCAGGGCAACTATTATTATATCTTCCCAGAGATCACAGCAACAGACGATCTTGCTGATAATCTGGAATCCGAGATGGTTCTGATGATCAATGCACACGGTCTGACTATAACAGATCCGGCAAGAGATACGATCACAACAACGGCATTTATGCAGACATCCGATAATTCCTATGCGGTGACAGAGGATAAGCAGGAAGAGGGAACCTATACATTAGGAGCCGTTGCGACTGAGCAGATTACATCTGATGATTCATCCGACAGCAGCTCATCCAAAACCAGCCGTCTGACGGTAATTTCTTCAGAAAGCATGATCAATTCACAGATTACAGATACTTACACAACACTGGAGAACCTGGATCTGTTCATGAATGCGGTGACAGCTAACTTTGACAAGACAAAAAATATAGCAATCAAGGCGAAGAGCCTGGAGGTAAGCAACAACACGATGCAGCATGCGGGAATCATCAGCATCCTGACAATCTTCGGAATTCCGCTTGTAATCCTGATCTATGGATTCATGCGCTGGTGGAAGAGAAGAAAAGCGTAAATTAAGAACATTTATGGACAGAAAAGGGGAACTTTGATGAAACAGAAAAAGACAATGCTCATCATGGTAGTGGTGCTTGCGGTACTGCTGGCACTGTACGGAGGCCTGAAAGCCTGGAACAGTCACAGTGAGAAGCAGAAGAAGGCAAAAGAAGACAAAGAAAAGTCAGCCTGGTGGATGTAAAAAGTCTGAAGACATTTGCCTATGAAAGCGGCGGAAGCAAGATGAGCTTTACCAAAAATGATGGCGAATGGGTATACGATGAGGATGACGGGGTACGTCTGAATCAGAGTACGATCAAGAGCACGGCAAAAGAGATTACTGGACTGACAGCGGTCCGCAAGCTGAGTGATCCGGATGAAAAAGCAGATTATGGACTGGACAGTTCGGATTACACTGTTACCTATACAGCAAAGGATGGAACCAGGGGAACGATTGAAATCGGCGATGCAGCAGGAGACAATTATTATGCGATGATCCAGGATTCGGATGCAGTATATACCATTTCAAGTACGTTGGTATCGGATCTGGTATTCGATCTGTCATCCCTGACGGAGAACGACACACTGCCATCGATCAGCAGTGGTAATCTGAAGAAGGTCGAAGTTACACAAAATGGAGAGACCACGACTTATAAGAAAAAGAAGCAACGCAGTGAACTTGCCGGTGGCTGGGGAACCATCTCGCTTACCCAGTGTGCAGACTATAATGTCAAAGATCTTGCAAAATATGGTCTGGATGAAGCAAACCGGATCACGGTGACGGCAACTTATAAAGACAGTACTTCCGGAGATAAGAAGACCTGTACCGTTTATATTGGGAATGAAAATGGTGATAACCGCTATGTACAGCTCAAAGATTCCAATATGGTATATGAGGTTGGAAGTTCGATCGTAGAAAATATGATGTCGGTAGATAAATAAAACATATCGATAGAAAGCAAAAAAAGACGGGAGCGGCACAGAAAATGATGTCTTCCGCCTTTTCTGATTTTTGAGAAAAATGACGAAAAGTTTTTCACATAATATACAATACATTTATTGCCTGAAAGTATTAAAAAAATGGTATATTATTAATAGGTTTATTGTGAAAATATACAAAAAACCCGGAAAAGAAATAGGTAGGAGTGATAAAAAATGTATCAGGAAGAATACAAACGCTGGCTTGCAGCAGATCTTGAAGATGCAGATCTGAAGCCGGAATTGTCAAAAATTGAGGGAAATGACGATGAAATTAAGGAACGTTTTGCAGTAGCACTGAAATTCGGAACAGCCGGACTTCGTGGGGTGCTCGGAGCAGGAACGAACCGTATGAATATTTATGTAGTACGTCAGGCTACACAGGGACTGGCTAACTGGGTAAAAAGCACAGGGGGGAACACAGACTGTAGCGATCAGTTATGACAGCCGTTTAAAGAGCGATGTATTTGCCAAGACAGCAGCCGGTGTACTCGCAGCGAACGGAATCAAAGTAAGAATCTACGATGCACTGATGCCGGTACCGGCACTTTCATTTGCAACACGTTATTATAACTGTAATGCAGGTATTATGGTAACAGCTTCTCATAACCCTGCAAAATACAATGGATACAAAGCATACGGACCGGACGGATGCCAGATGACAGACGATGCGGCCGCAATCGTATACGAGGAGATTCAGAAGACAGACGTTCTGACCGGAGCAAAATATATGTCATTTGCAGAAGGTGTAGAAGAAGGATTGATCAGATTTGTAGGAGATGACTGTAAGAGAGCACTTTATGATGCGATTGAATCCCGTCAGGTTCGTCCGGGACTGTGTAAGACAGCCGGATTAAAACTGGTATACAGCCCATTAAATGGATCAGGTCTTGTTCCTGTAACACAGGTATTAAAAGATATCGGAATCACAGATATCACAATCGTTCCGGAGCAGGAATATCCAAATGGATACTTTACAACATGCAGCTATCCAAACCCAGAGATTTTTGAGGCACTGGAGCTTGGACTGAACCTTGCAAAAGAGTCAGATGCAGACCTTATGCTTGCAACTGACCCAGATGCAGACCGTGTAGGTATCGCTATGAAGTGCCCGGATGGATCTTATGAATTAGTAAGCGGTAACGAAGTCGGAGTACTTCTTCTGGATTACATATGTGCAGGACGTATCGAGAAAGGTACAATGCCTGAAAAAGCAGTAGCAGTCAAATCTCTCGTATCTACACCACTTGCTGATGCAGTAGCAGCTCATTACGGAGTAGAATTAAGAAACGTACTGACAGGATTCAAATGGATCGGAGACCAGATCGCACAGTTAGAGGCAGCAGGCGAAGTAGACAGATTCATCTTTGGATTTGAGGAAAGCTACGGATACCTTGCAGGACCATATGTACGTGACAAAGATGCCGTTATCGCATCTATGCTGATCTGTGAGATGGCAGCTTACTACAGAAGTATCGGAAGCTCTCTGAAACAGAGACTGGAAGAGATCTATGCAGAGTACGGACGTTACCTCAACAAGATCGACAGCTTTGAATTCCCTGGACTCAGTGGAATGGACAAGATGTCTGGAATCATGCAGAACCTGCGTGAGAATGCACCGGCAGAGATTGCTGGATACAAGGTAACAGAAGTAACAGATTATACTAAGACAGAAGAAACAGGACTTCCTGCAGCAAATGTATTAGTTTATAAACTGGAGAATAACGAGACCGTGATTGTTCGCCCATCAGGTACAGAGCCTAAGATCAAGATTTACTACACAACACTTGGTAAAGATCTTGCTGAGGCACAGGCTGAGAAGGACAAACTTGCTGAGGCAGTGAAGCCGATTATGGCATAGGAGTTTTTAAATTTAAAAAGTAAGTGTACATGATTCTTTGGAAAAAGGATTGTACACTTATTTTTTATACCAGAGTATGCAGTTAATTATTAATATTATTCTTTTTTTTCGGAAAGTCTTTCTTTTAATCGCTGTCGTCTTGTCGGGCGGGTAAATGCAACTCTCTGTGCCGTAAAAATTGAATTGTTAAAGTTAAAGATAAAGGACACAAAGCATACCACAGAGAAGAAAGGAAGCATTGAATATCCAAAACTTTCCACACCGACCAGAATCGCAGCAAGCAGTGTATTGGATCCACTACAGAACACAGAGGCGAATCCAAGCGCAGCACCGAACATCGGATCAAATCCAAATACCGGTCCCAGGACATATCCTAAGCAGGAACCGATGGAAAACAGAGGTGCAACTTCACCGCCGATGAATCCGGAGGAAAGTGTCAGAATCGTAAGAGCCATCTTAAGAATCCAGTCATAAGCATATATATCATCTGTAATACCGTCAAAGCACAGAGCAACCAGATTAGAGCCGGTTCCGGAGTATCTTCCCTGATGAAAGACCATCATAAGAACTGCGATAACAGCCCCCATGATCAGAACCTTTTTTACAGGCGAAGAAAAACGAAAGGCGAATTTCAAACGCAGATATCGGAGAATCAGTGCAAATAAAGAACCAACGATACCGAAGCATAGTCCCATAGCTGCCAGTTTTAAAAGAAAAAAGCAGCGTTGTATGTAGAAGGATGATAGTTCAGGGTTTCCAGTATATTAATATGGAATTTCCGAAGTCCGAGTGCCCGTGATGTAAAAGCTGCACTGATGGAAGCTACTGTTGCTGGGATCAAAGCATGATATTCCAGCTTTCCGGCAACCAATACCTCCAGTGCAAAAAAGATTGCAGCAAGCGGAGTACAGAAAAGTCCGGAAAATCCGGCAGCCATACCAGTGATCAGGAACATCTTCCGGCTGTTTTCGATATCAATAGTCTTATCGACCAGACGCCCAACGTTGTTGGAAACAGCAGCCCCGATCTGTACGGCAACGCCTTCTCGTCCTGCACTTCCGCCGAACAGATGCGTTGTCCAGGTTCCGATCACGGCAAGCGGCACCATGCGGATCGGAAGCTTATTGTTCTTACCAAGTCCTACATGGAATACCATCTTCATGCCGTTCGCGACAGATTTACCGAACTGGTGATAGATGAACCAGACGAACACCCCGCCAAGAGGCAGGAACCAGATCAGATACCAGAAGTATTTCGTCCGGATAGCGGTACAGGCATTAAGCCCCAGCCCGAATGCTGCATCGATGATTCCGACGAGAACACCGATGACTACTCCGGCAATAGCCAGGATAAAAGTATCTTTATAGTATTTGTAAATGTGTTTGAACAAAGCTTTAATCATAATAACCCCCAAAGATAAATTCTCTCGTATTTATTATAACTTGTATGGCGGAATCTGCAAGCAAATATATTTTTTACTCGACAATTTATATACTGTGTGATACAATCGGGTTAAGCATTATAATTCTATATTTTCATTGGCATATACGCCCTATCAAGAACTTATGCATTTCGCATTCTATGAATTTTCAATGCTTGTAACCCAGAGAGATTTTATACAGGCAGAGAGGAATTGTAGATTCATGCTAATGTACAGATAATAAAGGATAGTGCTGAAATGGAGGCAGAGTTTATGAAAACAGAGGAAAGGAAATCATATTGTCAGCAGCTATTTGAAATAAGGTGACAGTGGATGTTAAAGGCATATAAATATAGAATATATCCAAATAATGAGCAGAAAATACAGATTGCAAAAACATTTGGCTGTTGCCGTTTTGTATATAATCAGACACTGGCATACCGGAAAGAAGTATATGAGAAAGAGAAAAAAGCAGTTAGTAAAACCGACTGTAACAATTACTGCAATAGACAATTAAAGAAAGAGTATGAATGGCTGAAAGAAGTGGATAAATTTGCTCTGACAAATGCGATTTACAACATGGATGCTGCATACCAGAAGTTTTTCAAGGAACACGCAGGTTATCCGAAGTTTAAGAGTAAACACAATAATCATAAGTCATATACAACAAATTTTACGAACGGCAATATAACAGTAGATTTCGGGTGCAATAGAGTAAAACTGCCTAAATTAAAAGGAATAAAAGCAAAACTGCATAGAAATTTTATCGGACAGATAAAATCGGCAACGATATCACAA
>ENA-OPYU01000501-OPYU01000501.1-human-gut-metagenome-genome-assembly--contig:-NODE-501-length-15675-cov-3.377862_pt1 | contig 15675 bp, 16 predicted proteins | sample MGYA00242637_ERZ504482 | MGnify/ENA primary metagenome ERZ504482 (study PRJEB26092, sample SAMD00036237) | human gut metagenome | host: Homo sapiens | study: EMG produced TPA metagenomics assembly of...
ACGGCGTGAAAAATGGCGCTGACGAGCTGGAAAAAGTTTGGGTAAGCATTGGCGGAAAAGATGAACTCTGGGCACTCGGCGAGAAAAAGGGAACCCCTGTGCTGAAGATGAATGTAAAGGCTACACAATATTATGATGAAGTGTATATGAGTGTAGATAACGGAAATAGTTATGTAAACGTATCTGATGAGTCGGATGAGTCACAGAATATACTTGAACAGCTTAAACCTGAGGAAGGAATACAGGATAAAGTAGTTGAGAACGTAAAAGTTTATCTTAAGAACAGTGAAGATAAGAGTGGAAACACAGTTACGGAAGTAACAAATTTAACTGATTGGCTTCATATCGATAATGAAGCGCCGAGAGCTGTAATTAAAGATTATGATACGACAAAATATTCAGATGCTTTTGAAAGCTTGAGTTTCAATATGTTCAAAAACGAGATATATACGGCAGAAATCAGCGTTTCGGACACTTCGGGAGATTCTGTAGAAGGAAGCGGCCTGCATAACACGACTACGCAGAAGTATTGCGTATATGAAATGGGAACAGATGAAACGGCGTTAAAATTAGATAAAGATGCTGTGAAAAGTATTATTGAAAAGGTAGATAGCGGGCAAGAACAATCTTGGAGTAAATTGGAATTCGATAAAAACGGAAAAGACGAAATCACTGTCGGAAAAGCGAAAGATAAGGAAGCGGCAGAAAATAATTATCTGATTCTTGTTAAGACGATTGACAATACAGGAAATGAAGCCGTATATGCTTCAAACGGCATTGTAGTTGATGTGACATCGCCGAAAGTAGAATGTACTTTTGATACATCAAAATGACGGTGGTTATGTATCAGAAAAAGATGGAATTCTGTGTTATCAAGGGGATGCTAAATACGAGCTTAAGATTGAAGATCCAGAAGAGTATTTCTCAAGTATTTCGAAACTGGAAGTAATAGTGAGCAAAGACGGTGAAACAATAACTCCGACCACGAAAGAATTTGATGCAGACGAAACATATGAAGATTCATATATCATTGAATGGCCGACATCGGAATCAGGTTTCAGTTACGAAGAATTAAAAAAGTAAGTCTTCCATAGTGGTTAAAGGCGTTGTTTCGGCAAATAAAGGAACAATAAATGGAGTGGGAACGAATAAGTCTAAGATAAAGATTAAGGCATATGATACAGCCGGAAATGTATCTGAGACGATTGAGCAACAGTTAGCATTTGATACAAAGGCTCCGGAAATTTCTGTAAGCTTTGAAAATAAGAATGGTGATCCGATAACTCAGAAAGATGAGTTTTCATATTATCAAGACACGACTGTAATGGTGATTAAATACACAGATAGAAATTTCCCAGTTGGCGAAGAGTATAAAGACAACCTATACTTTATACTGAAGAGAGAGGAAGACGATCAAGAGCGGAAAGTGATGCTCGAAGGACTGGAAAAAAGAAGGAATTACTTATGAGATAGAGGATGAAGAGGGCAAGAATTCTTTTGAAAATTATACGGATAATAGAGTCGTTACAGTAAAACTTACATTTGATGATCAGGATAAATACGAAATCAAACCATATTGTGTAGATATGTTTGGTAATGAAGGAACAACAGAAGAAACTTATAAATTTGCAGTTGACACCGAAGCGCCGGTAATCGAGTACACATATGAATATTTAGATGCAGACAATAAGTGGAAGCCGCTTAATGATGAAAATGCTGTTAAGTTGAAAAAATGCTCCGATTCGAGTGAACGTGACGGTAACAGAGCACTTCTTTAGTTTAAAGGATAATTTTGTCTTTGAAGAAAAAGGCGGTGAAAACACGCAGGTAAAGACAGCGCTTACCGCAAAAGAGGCAGTAGGAAAGATACCGAATTATCAGGAACAGGCGGACACTTGGACAGCTGCTTCGTCAGATGATCACCCGGTTGGTTGGACTCATAATGGCGATGAGCATCGCATCGGTTTTGTGTTTGAGAATGATGCAAACTACACGTTTAAACTGGACTATACGGACTTGTCAGGCAGAAGCAAAAACACAGGAGATCTGAAATTTACGGTAGATAAAACGTCTCCGTCGGGAAAGATTCTCGTAGATGGTACAGAAAACTGGTATGCAGAATTTTGGAATACGATTACGTTTAATATTTTCAAGGACGACAATTATAATGTGAAAGTGACGGGAGCAGATATAACGTCCGGTGTGAAGACGATCGAGTATTATACAACGAAAGACGCGATTAAAAGTGCAGATGAAGTAAAAAAGGATCACAGATTGGAAAAAGTTGGCTGATTCGGGAGAGTGGAATCGTGATAGCGAAAAGGATGATAATATAAATAATAAGTCGTTCACAATGACAGAAGAACAGCAGTTTTTGACATATGCGAAGATTACAGACTATGCCGGAAATGTTACTTATCTGTATCCGAAGGAAATAGCGGTGTTAGACAGAACGTGGGCAGAGCCGAAGATTACGATTACAGCGGCTGAACCGTTATACGGAATTTACAATAAGGATGTTCCGTTCAGCATTAACGTAGAAGATCCGGAAAGCGGAGAGACATACTCAGGACTGAAAGAAGTTTATTACGAGGTGCGCAAAGACGGTGCGGTGACACAGTCAGGAAATTATAATAAGGAATTAGAGATTGATTATAGTAAAAATAATCAGGAAAGCGCGCAGAAAGCAGGTTTGACAATATTAGACGGGCGCGTGCAGTCGCTTGTGAAAAATGAAACAGTGACGGCAAGTTTAAATAACAGCAATGATGTTGAGATTTATGTAAAAGTTGTTGATAATGCAGGACATGAAACAGAGGCGACGAAAGATCTTAAGATCGACATCACTCACCCGACAATCGCCGTAACGTACGACTTGAACACACCTCTCAACGAGAGATACTACAAAGACGTAAGAACGGCAACGGTTGTTGTGACAGAGAGAAACTTTGACGAGTCCGCAGTTCGTTTCAACATCACGAACACAGACGGCACACAGCCGGCGATCAGCGGATGGACACACAGTGCGAACGCAGGAGTATCTGACGATGCGACACATACATGTCAGGTAACGTTTGCGGCAGACGGAGATTACACATTTACGCTTGAGACGACAGACCTTGCAGGAAATGCATCAAGCTACAATCGTGTAGACGACTTTACAATCGACCGGACAGTTCCGACGATCCAAGTGTCTTACGACAACAACAGCGCGGCTACACCGGGATATTTCAATGCGAACAGAACGGCGACAGTTACAGTCAACGAGCATAACTTTAACGCAGCGGAAGTCAACGCACAGATCACGGCAGCTTTGCAGGGAAGCGGCGTGGCAGCTCCGGGACTTGGCGGATGGAGCACAAACGGAGACGTGCATACGGCAAGCGTAACATTCTCTGCAGACGCAGATTATACGTTTGATGTTGATTACACAGACCTTGCAGGAAATGCAGCGGCAGATTACACACAGGATAAATTTACGGTAGATAAGACAGATCCGGAAGTTGAGTTCTTCGATATCGAAGATAAATCGGCAAATAACGGAACAGTTGCTCCCGGTGTGAAATACAGTGATGTAAACTACATGGAAAGCGGCGTTGATATTACGATCAAAGGCGCGAAACATGACAAGACAGAATTAAGCGGAAACCGTACAAATATCGCAAACGGCGAGAGCATCAAAATGGAAGATTTCAAACATGATGAAGAGACGGATGACGTTTACACTATGACGGCGGTTATTAAAGACAAAGCCGGAAATGAAACGGAAAAAGAGGTTATGTTCTCAGTTAACCGTTTCGGATCAAACTATATTTTCTCTGAGACAACGGAGAAGTTCCTTGATGATGTATATGCGAACAAACCGAAAGATCTTGTTGTTACAGAGGTGAACGTAGATTCACTTGTGTTCAACGGTATCTCTTACGGATTGGACGGAACGAAGAAAGAACTGAAAGCAGGCAGCGATATACGTAAAACAAAGCGGCGGACGGAAAGTTCGTGGAAGAAATATACATACACGATCCAAAAAAGAAAACCTTTTGGAAAAAGGAAAGGCCGCTACAGTGTTACGATCGACTCGGAAGACAAGGCGACGAAATAAGATGAACAACAAAGTAAAAAGAGTGCAACATCGACTTTGTAATCGATAAGACGCCTCCGACAGTTGTTATCACAGGTATCGAGGAGTCAAGCTATCGTGCAGACGAGAGAGAAAATGACGATCAACCTGTCAGACAATACGGCAGTTAAGTGCGTGGATGTGATCATCGACGGAAAATCAGTTGCAACTTATGCACAGAAGAGATTGAAAAGGCAGGCGGAAAGATCAGTTACATGATTGAAGGTGCGTCAGAACCGCAGAAGATCGAAGCAGCAGCGCTTGATATGGCGGGAAATGAAACGACTTCGGAAATGCACAAAGTGCTTGTTACATCAAGTGTATGGATTCAGTATATCAACAATACACCGCTTCTTATCGGATCGATCCTCGGAATCGTTCTCGTAGCAGGCGGACTGATCTGGTTCTTTGTGATCAGAAAAAAGAAAGAAGAAAGCAAATAAAAAGTCTGAAGCTGATAAAAATACGGCAGAAATAAGAAAAGGCTGAAAAGGAGGCGGCTGTCTGAACAAACGGATTCGGACAGCCGCCTTTCGTCTTTATGAGGAAAGAAGTTATGTTGCAAAGCGGAGATATTATAAGCGGAATGTATCAGGTGATACGAGAGATCGGAACAGGCGGCATGGGAGTGATCTATATCGGGTATCATCTTCATCTTCAAAAACAGATCGTAATAAAGAAAATAAAAGAAACGTGCGTGGACCGTGTAAATGTAAGAGGTGAAGCCGATATCTTAAAACAGCTTAGACATACATATCTGCCGCAGGTTTATGATTTTCTGGAAGTAGGAAACGACGTATATACAGTGATGGATTATATCCCAGGGGAAAATCTGCAGTATTATATCGACCATAATTATACATTTCCGGAAGAGACGATTCTGTTGTGGATGCGTGAGTTATGTGAGGTTTTGGACTATCTTCATACGAGAAAACCACGAATCCTTCACAGCGACATTAAGCCGGCAAATATTATGGTGACGCCGGAAGGGGACATTTGCCTTATTGATTTTAATATTTCATTGGACGGGTCGGTAACACAGGAAGTACAGGGACTGAGCAGACGGTATGCATCTCCGGAACAATTCCGATGTGCGATGGACAAAATGTACGGCAGGAAAAGCAGTGAAACACTGGATGAGAGAATGGACATTTACAGTCTGGGGGCGGTCTTTTACCGAATGATGAGCGGGTATCTGCCTGATGCTCAAAACGGTGTTCCGTATGCGCTGTCACAGATTGATATTCCGTATGCGGACGGCTTGAAACGGATCGTCGATAAAGCGATGGATCGGGACGTTTCAAGAAGATTTCGGACGGCAAAACAGATGGAAGAAGCTCTTTCGCATATGGAAAAATACGATCCGAAGTACCGCCGTCTGACGAACTTGCAGATATTGACCGCGACTGCGTGGGGATTTTGTATTCTGGCAGGAATCTTTCTTATTGCGTCAGGTGTGCGTCAGCGGGGGAAAGAGCTGTGGCAGCAGGAATATCAAGAGTTTTACGCCGTTGTGGGATCAGGGGATTCCGAAAATATAATAAGAGAAGGAACAGAACTTCTGAACAATTCTTCTTTGCAAGGTTATATGAAAAGGAATAAGGAGCAGAAGGCGGAGGTACTTCATGCTGTAGGGGACGGATATTTCTATAGTGAACAATACGACACGGCGGGAAAGTATTATGAGGAAGCTTTGTCGTGCGACAGTAGGAACTCTTTATATGTGAGAGATTATATGACTGCAATGGCAAGAAACGGAAGTCCGGTCGATGTATGGACGATACAAAGTGAATATCCGGAAGCGGCGATCGATGAGGCAGCTACTGTATTTGTTCAGGCGCAGTCAATGTATGCAAAAGGCGATCAAAAGAGCGCGGTTTCTTTATGCGAAGAAGCGCTTGGAAAAAGTATGGATGCAGAGTTGAATGCACAAATTTATCTGCTGGAAGCAGAATTATATCTTGAGCAGGGGGATATAAACTCTGCGGCAGATGCGGCGGCACAAGCAGTGAAACTAGATGAAAGCAGCAATGTTCTTAGAAAAGCGGCAGTGACGGCATATCAGGCAGGAAACGAAGAGAGGATAGGAACGGTCAAAAAGTCAGTGGTACAGGCAGGCTCTTGCATATTATGAGATGCTCTGTCAAAAAAATCGATCCGTCATATGAGGATCGTTTGGGAAGGGCGCTTCTTCTTCGAGTTCTCGGAAAATATAGAGACAGTACGGATGTGCTGGAAGAGATGAAAATAGATTATCCGAAAGACTATAAAGTTCAGATGTGGATCTGTTACAACTATTTGGACGAGGCGTCGGAAGAAGGAACGTATTCAAATGTGTCAGGCGATCTGAAATTTACTTATCATTCTTGCAGAAATTTATATGAGAACAGAGCAGATCGATCGGAAGAAGATCCTGATATGGAAATGCTGGAAGAGACAATGAAAGAACTTGAATAATCGGAAGTGAGATGTGAAGCAGCACGAAGATTGAAGATAGAAAATAAAAGACAGAATCAGGATGCAGACAAGAAGAGAGTGCGAAACGGAGGGAATGAAGATGAGCGGGATCATGATATGTGTGACAGGCGTTGTAGTGATCGTGGCCGCGTCGTTGGCAGCAGGAAGCGTATTATATTTGCTTCAAAGAAAAAAGGAGAAACTAAAAAGTGAACAAATCAACTTGTAAATAGCGGAAAAGATAACGAGTAAATGATAGATAAACGGACGTGAAAAATAAAATAGGGGCGTTTACGAAACGTCTCGGTAAAACAAGAAAGAGAGGAGAAGGAGCAGTGGGAGAAAAAGGAAAAAAGAAAAGCCGGATTCTGCTGATCGTCTGCGGTCTGCTTCTTTTGGCAGGGGCGATTATCGGGATCGTGATGTTTCGGATGCAGGCAGGAGCGAGCGCGTATAACGAATCAATAAAAAGCAAGCGGAAAAATATGCGGACAGCGGAGAGTATGAACTGGCGGTGCTTACATATGAAAATGCGATCAAAGACCGACCGAAAGAAGAAGAAGGATATCTCGGACTGGCAGATGTGTATTTGAAGAGAGGGGAAAGCTCCGCTGCAAAAGTTTTGCTTCAGCGAGGCTACATGCATACGAATTCTTCAAAGATCCAGTATATGTTAAGCGGGATTAAGGACGGTTCGCTTTTGGCGGAATTTGACGATTCAGAAACAAAGAAAGAGACAATGCAGTCATTTGGCGTTTTTTCTTTTAATACTGCATTTCTTCAGAAGCTGGAAAATTATGACTATACGGACTACTGCGATCAGTTCGGCTCATATCCGCAGATCGTAAAGACCGGAAAGGGAGAAGTAGAAGTCGTACATAAAGATCTGGCGGGAACATGCTGTTATTCAAACACGAAAGAGCATGACGATATTGTAAATGTAAAGACAGACAAACCGGCGAAGGACGGAATGCCGGAAATCGTGCGTTTAGATTCGATTTCGCAGTTGTTCAGAAATTTCCCGGGAAAGGCAAGCCTTGCAGAACTGAACGCAATCTCCAGTTCCAAAGTAGCGCCGATCACAGACGAGGAACGAGTTTATGTGGAACTCTCTACAGGAAGCCTCCTGATCCGTGTTGAGACGGATGCGTCGGGAAACATTATTTCCGATAAAGCGTGGAATGAAATTATTTTGAAAGAGGCAAACGAAAACCGCTCGGAAAACGGAACGCTGAACGGCGTTGTGATCGATGCTATGACAGGAGAAGGCGTTCCGGCGGCGAAGCTTGAATTTAAAGCGAAAGAAAACGCTGAAAATTCTACTCATGTTACGTCGGGAAAAGACGGATCGTTCTCGATCGAACTGGCGGCAGACGTGTACGAAGTGACGATCAGCGCGGACGGGTATGTGGATGAAACGTTCGAGTTTGAGATGGAGAAAGATAAAAATTACAGCGGAGAGCAGTTTACGATTTCACCGGAGCTGGCGGCGGGCAGCGCGCGTATCGTATTGGAATGGAACGCACAGCATCAGGATCTCGACTCGTATCTGTGGGGAAATACGGATAAAGGAGATGACTTGTACGTGAACTTCAGGAAACGGACATGCGAAGGAAGAGACGGGCTTCTGGCAGAACTTGATGTGGATGACACAAACGGATACGGACCGGAGACGATCACGCTGAACGACCTGAACGGCGTTTATACATACTCTGTCGTTGACTACAGAACGACGGGAACTTTGCAGCAGTACGGCGCAACGGTGAAAGTATATCTTCCGGGCAAGAGCGCTCCGACAGTGATCACACTTGACCCGAATGCAGGCGTTGAAAATGTATGGGAAGTATTTGAGCTTGACCACGGAGAACTGAAAATACTGAACCGCGCTCCGGCGGAGGAAAATTTGCGATCCGGGTTCGAAAATAAACCAGACGAAGATGAGAGCAGGAAGATGAGAGCAGGAAAATGAGAGATGGAATGATTACGGAAGAACAGTGTGGAGAGAACTTTGCTTATATTTTAGAAGATAAGACAGAATTTTTTGATAACAGAATATAAAATGATGCACGGTCAAGAAGCAGATTTTCTATTGAAGTGTGTGAAGATGCTGTATAACGGCAAGACAGAACTGTATTACGATACGAAATCCTGTCTGCCGCTTGCGATCCAGTCAGGGGCGGAAGATACAGAAGGGATGCTTTCTGTTTTGGGAAATATTCTGCATGAAGTCAGAAGGGTGACAGAAAACGGATTTCTTTCGCTTTGAAACTGGATATTTCGGCAGATAAGATATGGGTCGATCCTGCAACGCGAAAATCAGGTTCGTATATCTTCCTGTGGCGGAGAGACTTTATAAAGATGTAGTGGAATTTGAGGAGCATCTAAGGGGAGAACTGAAGAAAACTGTAGAAAAACGTTCGGATAAAGACGATAAGAGGTTTGCGGATTTCTTTCAGATCATCGGACGTCCCGGTTACAGCAGTGAAGATTCGGATGTGGAAAAGTGCGGATCAGTAGATGAAACAAGTACACCTTATAGTTTGAATAGAAATGAAAAAGTTTCTTCACAGAGAGGAGATCAGACTTGTACACTTGTGTCGCTGACAGCAGGCAGTCCGATCCGTCTGACTGTAACGAAACAAGAGTATGTGATCGGAAAGAGTACGGAGCAAGCGGACGGCGTTGCCGGATTCAGCAAGATGATCAGCAGAAGGCACTGTAAGATCGTAAAAAGGGGATCCGGGTATGCGGTTGTAGATCTGAATAGTTCAAACGGAACATACTTGAATGGGATGCAGCTTTTTCCGGGCAGAGAATATCCGGTGAAAAACGGAGATATTATACGAATGGCGATCAGCGATTTCCAGATCGTGATGGAATAGAGGTGACAGAGAAATATGGCAAGACCGAGAGTGATTGTGGCGGATACAGATGAAAGCTATGTAATTCCGCTACAAAAGAAATTTGCAGAGCTGTTCGCGGATAAGATCGACTTGGAGATCATTACGGATAAAGATTATTTTAATCAGTTATTTTCACTTTCGCAGCATGCGGACATTCTGCTTGTGTCGGATACGCTTTATAACAGCGGGCTGAAAAAACATGATATCCGGCATTTGATGATATTGTCGGAACATTACGAACCCGGACAGACGGACGAACTCGACATTTGCCGCTTGTTTAAATATACAAGTGTGCGGGAGATTTTTAATGAAATTACAGGCAGATGCAAGGATACGCTTTATGCCGAACAGGATGCCGGAAAAGAAACAAAGATCATATTGATCACCTCGGCGTCAGGCGGAGTCGGGAAAACGAGTGTTGCATTCGGCTTGTGTCGTTGTCTGGAACGTAATTATAAGAAAACACTGTATGTGAATGCGGATCGGCTTCAGTCGTTTCAGTGGATGCTGGAAAACGGCGAGCCGATCAGAGATGCTTCGGTTTATGCGGGTCTGTCGGGGAATCTTGGCAATGTTTATCGGATCGTACGGCATGTCATACGAAAGGAAGGTTTCAGTTATCTTCCGCCGTTTAAAGCGGCGCTTATGTCGTTGGGTATCCCATACCGCGTGTTTGCACTATTAGCAGAAGCAGCCCGCAAAGAGCAGGAATACGATTACATCGTTATCGATGCAGACAGTGTGTTTGACGAGGAAAAAAGCGGCTCTTATGCAGCTTGCGGATAAAATATTGATCGTGACAAAACAGACGGAATATGCGGTGAAGGCAACGAATGAGCTGATCCAAAATGTAAATCGGAACAATAGTGATAAATATATATTTCTTTGTAATGATTTTAAGAAAGAGGAAGAAAATGCATTGCTGCTTCCGACAGCGGCGCATCGATTTACGGTGAGCGAATATATCGAACATCTTCCGGCGTATGAAATGAAAGGATCGGGACTGCCTGTCCAGACGCCGGGATTGCAGAAAGCGGCATTTTTGATCATGTAAAAAGAAAAATCAATACAAAGACGATATGAGTGCAGGTGGTGAGAGAAGATGGAAACGGCGATTATTATTTTTCATATTCATAAGGAACATCGGACGGTAGATTTAGAAGTTCCGCTGGATCTGACGGCAAAAGAACTGGCGGCGGCGCTTAACGAGGCGTATGGTCTGGGCGTCGATCTGTCAGATATAAATAATTGTTATCTAAAGGCGCAGAATCCGATCATGCTGCTCAAAGGCAACAGAACGTTAAAAGAATTCGGAGTAAGAAACGGAACGATCATAAGCATGGCAGAGTAAGGCGCAAAAGAGAAGAATCTTATCAGATAAGTCTGCCGGCGGCAAAGGCAGCGGCAGATAAGGAGCGGGAAACGGCAGAGGAAAGATATGGAGAACAGATATAAGATTATACTTTCGGGAAATCAGATTTATAAAGAAGCAGAACTTCCGGCTGATATGGAACGGGTTACGGTAGGAACGGGAATCGACTGTACGGTGCGTTTGAGAAGAGATCTGTTTTTTGAATCGATACAGATTGAATTTGTGAAAGAAAGCGGTGGATGGAGAGCGACATGTTCGGACAACATTTATTTTACGGAAGGCGATATCCGAAAATATATGACGCGGAAAGTGATCCACGGAGATACTTTGGAAGTCAGGTATCAGGAATCAGAAGGACTTGTATTTAGAATTGATTTTCAGATCGATTTTGACAGCGGATCGCATCGCTGTGAGCGGATGATCAATTTGGACAGGTATCAGACGATTTCAATCGGAAACAACTCAGCATATGAAATTGCACTATCAGGCGTTTATGCAAAGAGAGAATTTGTCCGGCTGACGCGGGGACAAGGCGGCTGGACGCTTGAAGTTATGAACAGTGAGTACGGAGTATATCACAACGGGAAGAAGACAGAACAAAAAGAATGGATCAAAGACGGGGATTTCTTTTCCGTTGCAGATTATTACTTTTTCTTAAAAGGGAACGCACTGTGGGCGGAGATCAGAAGCGATCTGACAGTGAACGGACTTGGTTTCGGGGATTATCCGGAAAGAAACGGGTATCCGAGATTTTCGAGAAATACACGGCTGAAAACGGTGATATGTGAGGACAAGATCGAGATTTTAGATCCGCCTTCAAAGCCGCAGAAACCGAAAAGTAATTTATTTATGAAATTATTTCCGTCCTTCGGAATGCTGATCGCGGCAGGCGCGATGGCGTTCATGGGAGGAACGATGATTATTTTTTGCTCTTATATCATGTACGATCGCGATCATAACAGCGGTAGTCGGTGTGATGGAGGGAAAGAAAGAGTTTCGGGAAAAGACGGCGAACCGGATCGAAGTATATCAGAAATATATTGCGTCAAAAGCGTCAGGAAATCGAAGAGTGCAGAAATAGAGAATGGACAGAACGTAATGAAATCTATATTCCGGCAGAGCAGGAGATTCAGCAGGTGGAAACATTTTCTCCGGATCTGTTTGACCGGACGCCGCAGGATGAAGATTTTCTTTGTGTCCGTCTCGGAAGCGGTCCGATCGAGTCTGCCCGTCAGGTAAATTACAAGAAACAGGAGAAGCTGGAAATTGAAGACGATTTAAGTCTTCTTCCTGAGCAGACGGCGAGATTTTTATAAAGAACTTCAAAAATGCGCCGGTCATATGTGATCTGGAAAAAATGTAAATGCAGTCGGCATTACAGGAGAAGAGGCAGATCGGTTTGAACTTTTGAAACTGATCGTTACAGATGTGGCGCTTCGTCATTTTGCGGCAGATGTAAAATTGTTTTTCGTGGCGGAAAAAGAACATGCCGGACGGATGCACTTGTTCCGTTTTCTTCCGGGAGCGTACTGCGTACAGACAGATACGAGAGGAATTGTAACAGACGATGAGAGCAAGACGCTTATTTTTGAGTATTTGTACAAAGAGCTGACAATGAGAGCACAGGAGAAGAGATCGTATCCGCATCTGCTCATCTTTTTCTATGACGAATACGGATATAAGAAGCATCCGATCTCACAGTTTACAGAAAAAGGAAAAGATCTGGGAGTCACTTTTTTGTTTTCGGACAGACACGCGCGGACATTCCGGTAGGATGCGACTATGTCGTACAGTTGTCCGGCGGTTACAGAGGCGTTTTGATCAACGCAGCGGAGAAATCAAAGACAGTACCGTTTGTATCTTCTCAGATCAGCGACACTTTGGCAGTACGCATTGTCAGGACGTTAGCTCCGGTTTGTACGGATGAAGTTTCATTGGAAGGTGAACTGATAAAAAATATATCAATGTTTAAGATGCTGAATATTTTGTCTGTGGAAGATCTTGATCTCAAAGCAAGATGGTCTGCGTCTAAAGTTACGAAGTCAATGGCAGCTCCGGTCGGAGTCTCAAAGACAGGGATCGTTATGCTTGACCTTCATGACAAAGCTCATGGTCCGCACGGTCTTGTTGCGGGAACGACAGGATCTGGAAAATCAGAGATATTGCAGACGTATATCCTTTCGATGGCAACGCTCTATCATCCTTACGAAGCGGCGTTTGTCATCATTGACTTCAAGGGCGGAGGTATGGTGAATCAGTTCGCGCAGCTGCCCCATCTGCTTGGCGCGATCACAAATATTGATGGGAATGCCATCAATCGGTCGCTTAAGTCGATCAAAGCAGAATTGCAGAAGAGACAGAAATATTTCGCACAGGCGGACGTCAACCATATCGATAAATATATCCGAAAATATAAAGCGGGCGAAGTAAGCGAACCGCTTCCGCATCTGATCATCATTGTAGATGAATTTGCAGAGCTGAAAGCGGAACAGCCGGAATTTATGAAAGAGCTGATCTCGGCAGCGCGTATCGGAAGAAGTCTTGGAGTACATCTGATTCTGGCGACTCGAAAAAACCTGCAGGTCAGGTCAATGAACAGATATGGAGTAACTCCCGTTTTAAACTCTGTCTGAAAGTGCAGAGCAAAGAAGACAGTAACGAAGTGCTGAAATCTCCTCTTGCCGCAGAAATCAAAGAACCCGGACGAGCTTATCTGCAAGTAGGAAACAATGAGATATTTGAATTGTTCCAGTCGGCATACAGCGGAGTGCCGGAAAGAGAAGACGAAGGAACAGGAAAAGCATTTACGATATATGAAGTTCCGGACGGCGGGAAAAAAGTTCCGGTTTATGTAAAGAAAAAGAACAAAGGACAGGAAGGGATGAACAATCAGCTTGAGGCGATCGTTTCTTATGTGTCCGAATATTTCCGTTCGATTCAAATACCGCAGCTTCCCGATATCTGTCTGCCTCCGCTTAGAGAGTGTATCGAATTCCCGCCGGTATCAAAAGAGGCAGTACAAGAGCAGAAAAAAGAAGTCGGATTTTATGCGTGGATCGGCGTTTATGACGATCCCGATCACCAGAATCAGGATCAGTATGCAGTGAATTTAAGCGCGGCAAATATGATCATTATCGGTTCGGCGCAGACCGGAAAGACGACGATTCTGCAAAATGTGATCCGAAGTCTTTCGGAACAGTATACGCCGGATGAGGTGGCGATCTACATTATAGACTTTGCGTCTATGGTATTGAAAAACTTTGAGACGCTCAATCATGTAGGCGGCGTTGTCAGTTCCTCCGAAGATGAGAAACTGAAAAATCTGTTTAAAATGCTTTGGGAAGAGATGGAAACTCGAAAAGAGAAACTATTATCTGTCGGAGTAAGCTCATTTGTTGCGTACAAAGAGGCGGGGCGCACCGATATGAAGCAGATTGTTCTTATTATAGATAATCTTACTGCGCTGAAAGAATTGTATTTTCAAGATGATGACGAACTGCTGAATCTGTGTCGGGAAGGAATTACAGTCGGAATTTCTATTGTGATCGCGAATGCACAGACGGCAGGGATCGGATACAAATATTTGTCGTCTTTTTCTAACAGGATCGCGTTATTCTGCAATGACGGAAACGAATACTCTGCGATTTTTGAACATTGTAACAGGAGACTTGAGCATCTTCCGGGAAGATGTTTCGCAGAAGTGGATAAACAGATACTTGAATGTCAGGCGTATCTGCCGTTTGCAGGAGAAAAAGAATTTGAAAGAGCGGAAGCAATCCGCGGATATATCGAAAAACGAAACGGAGAATGTACTGAGGTGGCTCGGAAGATCCCGTTGATCCCGCCTGTTTTGAGCATGAATTATATGGCACAGCAGTTTGGAAATATGATGCGCGGACATTTCGACCTGGCGGCAGGATTAAATTACGAAGATGTGATGCCGTATATGCTTCGTATGTCTTCGATTGGTGTATTGGCGGTTGTCGGAAGAGAGGGCAGCGGACGCTATAACTGGATAAAATATGTGGCGGATATGCTGGAATTGATGTATCCGGGCAGATCAAAAGTTTATATTTCGGACGGAATCGGGAAGAAGCTTGCTTCCATGAAAGAAAAAAGAAATGTCGTTCGTTACAGCATGATCGCGGAAGATATCGTTTCTTATCTGAAAGAGATCGAAGAAGAACTGCAAAGCAGATATGAACTTCTTGCAAAAGGGATCGAAAGCGATCCGGCAGAAGCAGATTACATGCTTCTTATTATCGATAATCCTGATGCGATCGAGCAGATCAGCAATAGTAAAGAGGCGCTTGCATCGTATAAAAATATTATCGGACGCTACCGGAACATGAATGTAGGCGTGATTATATCGGCAATCGAAAATGCGCCGATCCCATACAGCGCGCCGGAGGTGATCAAAGGCATCCGGGACGGAAGACATCTGATGTATTTCGGAGATATTCAGAATTGAAGATTTACGATATGCCGCTCGCCGTGACAAGAAAGTTCAAAAAAAGCCGATCGAGACAGGCGACGGATATTACATAAAAGAAAATGAGTGTATTAAATTGAAGACCCCCGTTCATTGCGGGAGAGTAGGATATATATCCGGAAGACCGGTATATATAAATAAAAAATTTTATAGGAGGTAGCAATTATGGCTAGTCAAATCAGAATTTCACCGGATCAGATGAGAGAAAGGGCAAATTCGTACCAAACAGAATCAGGGAATGTCAGCGAGATGATCGGAAGATTAGATTCGTACTTCAGTCTCTTTAGGAGAATGGGAAGGATCGGCAAGCGAGGCTTACAGAGAACGTTAT
>ENA-OPYU01000502-OPYU01000502.1-human-gut-metagenome-genome-assembly--contig:-NODE-502-length-15652-cov-4.682061_pt1 | contig 15652 bp, 22 predicted proteins | sample MGYA00242637_ERZ504482 | MGnify/ENA primary metagenome ERZ504482 (study PRJEB26092, sample SAMD00036237) | human gut metagenome | host: Homo sapiens | study: EMG produced TPA metagenomics assembly of...
CGTCTGGGCAAGTTCTTGAAGGAAGTTTGCTTGCTGAACCAAGAGGATATCATGGATGGTAAGAAGACTGTAAGAGAAGTGTTGAAGGAAGCTGATCCTGAATTGCAGATCGTTGCTTTCAAACGTTTCACTTTACGTGCTGAATAAGATTTCCGCAATTATAGAAGGGGGACTGTGTGACAACAGTCCCTTTCTTTTTTCCGGCTATTTGGTCTGGGTATATCCTTCAGCTTTCAACAACTCGATGACCCGTTGCTTGAACTCTCCTTGAATAAGGATCTCCCCGTCTTTTGCTGAACCGCCTACCCCACATTTGCTTTTCAATAATCTACCCAACTCTTTCAGGTCATTTTCTGTTCCGATGAACCCGTTGATTAATGTCACGGTTTTGCCACTCCGTACCCTTTTTTTTCTATATTGACACGGAGCTTTTTGTTGTTTTTTATCTAATGTTTTAGTCTCTTCCTTTTCAACGTTTTCATACTTGAAATCAGGATTTGTGGAATAAACCACATTCAGACGTTCTTTCCAATCGTTATTTTTCATGTGAATTTTGCTTAAATGAATACTCAAAGATAAGACATTTTTTTATACTCTATCCGTCAATGTAACAAATAAAAGTGTACTTTTGCAAATTACCTAATGATAATACCTAAAGAAAAAGATGGATATACGTATGCATAAATTCTCGGATAAAGTGCCTGAGCCGACTTTGCGCAGACTTCCGTGGTATCTTTCGAATGTGAAACTGATGAAAGAACAGGGAGAAACGTACGTGTCTTCTACCCAAATATCCAAGCAAATCAATGTGGATGCTTCCCAAATAGCGAAAGATCTTTCTTATGTAAATATATCCGGCCGTACACGTGTGGGATATGAGATTGATGCGTTGATAGAGGTGCTGGAGCGTTTCTTGGGATTTACCAAGATGCATAAAGCTTTTTTGTTTGGTGTTGGTAGTTTGGGAGGTGCTTTGTTGCGCGACTCGGGCCTGCATCATTTTGGATTAGAGATAGTAGGTGCGTTTGATATTAACCCCGAACTGGTGGGAAAGGAAATAAATGGAATTCCTATTTATCATTCGGATGAATTTGAGGTAAAAATGAAATCCTGTGATGTCAATATCGGGGTGTTGACTGTGCCTATTAATATAGCACAGGAGATAACAGATAAGATGATAGCGGGTGGCATTAAGGCAGTTTGGAACTTTACACCGTTCCGTATTCGTGTACCGGAAAATATTGTGGTGCAGAATACATCACTTTATGCCCATCTGGCTGTAATGTTTAACAGATTAAATGTAATTCAAGAATAATAACATGAAGATTATAGCCGTAGGAATGAACTACGTTGCACATTGCCACGAGTTGCATGCTGATGAGAATTTGCCGGAAGAACCGGTTATTTTTATGAAACCGGATTCGGCTCTGCTGAAAGACAGCAAGCCGTTTTTTATTCCTGATTTTTCTCAGCAGGTGGATTATGAGACAGAATTGGTAGTACGTATTAATCGTTTGGGAAAGAATATTGCTCCGCGTTTTGCCAGTCGGTATTATGATGCGGTGACGGTAGGAATAGATTTTACGGCACGTGACCTTCAGCGGCAGTTTCGGGAGGAAGGTAAGCCTTGGGAGCTGTGTAAAGGGTTTGATAGCTCGGCTGCCATAGGTGATTTTGTGCCGGTAGACAGATTTAAGGATATACAGAATTTGAACTTTCATTTGGATATAGATGGAAAAACGGTGCAGAGAGGTAACACTGCAGATATGTTGTTTAAGGTGGATGAGATAATCGCATACGTTAGCCGGTTTTTTACATTAAAGATTGGGGATTTGCTTTATACAGGGACTCCCGTGGGAGTAGGGCCAGTCAGTATAGGACAGCATTTGCAGGGGTATTTGGAAGGTGAAAATTATTAGATTTTTATGTAAGATGAAAATAAGAGTAGGATTTGGATTTGATGTGCACCAACTGGTAAGCGGTCGTGAATTATGGCTTGGAGGAATAAAATTTGAACATGAATTGGGGCTATTGGGACACTCGGATGCCGATGTATTGATTCATGCTATTTGTGACGCTTTGCTGGGAGCGGCCAATATGCGTGATATAGGTTATCATTTTCCTGATACTGCAGGCGAATTCAAGAATATTGATAGCAAGATTTTATTGGCTGAAACGGTGGACCTGATTGCTGCAAAAGGGTATAAAGTAGGTAACGTGGACGCAACGATTTGCGCTGAACGTCCTAAATTGAAGGCGCGGATTCCGGAAATGCAGTTGGTGCTTGCTCATTTGATGAGGATTGATGTGGATGATGTTTCCGTAAAGGCTACCACTACAGAGAAGCTGGGATTCACGGGCAGGGAGGAAGGTATTTCTGCTTACGCCACTGTATTAATAGAGAAAGCGGAATGATTTGTTGTGCTTTATTCTATAATCTTCTGGCAAGATTTTGCCAGAAGATTATAGAATAAGGCCGAATGCTAGTAATACTCCGAATAGTAGCATATTACGGGAGGTTTCTCCCAATATGCTGTTTAATTCTTTTCCCTTTTTGATTTTTACCATTCTTTGCCATGCCATGAAGTGAGGTAACAGATAAAGTTGGGGTAATAATGCAGCCCAAATGTGTCCGGTCGGAATAAACAATAAACAAAGCCATGCGGCAGCCAATCCCAAAAATAGGTATAATTGTTGCCCTGCATTGGCTCCCCAGCGTACTACGATTGTTTTCTTTCCGCTTTTTGCATCTTGATCGCGGTCACGGTAATTATTCACCATCAACAAGGTATCTATAATCAGTCCGCAAGCTAGAGAGGCGAGTGTTACATTCCAAGTCCAGCTACGACACATCACATAGTAAGTGCAGCCTACCGGTACAAACCCGAAAAAGACAATGACAAGTATGTCTCCCCATCCGTGATAAGCTAGCGGATAAGGTCCTGCTGTATAAAGAAAAGCGAATAAAATACATAAAATTCCCACTGGAATCATTTCAATCCCTCCATAAGCTAATAGGCATAACCCTGCTAAACAAGCTGTCGCTGTGGTCAGGGCGATTCCTTTCCTCATGGCGTTCAGTGTGATCCATCCTTGTGCGCAGGCACGTTCAGGACCCAAGCGGTCTTCACGGTCACTGCCTTTCAGATAATCAAAGTAATCATTAATGAAGTTGGCATCTATCTGCATCAGAAAAGCGAAGAGAAAGCAAAGCAATGCTGGTGTCATTTGGAAGCAGCTGTCTGCATAGGCCAAGGCACATCCCAGTAAAACCGGAGTGGCGGCTCCTGCCAATGTTTTAGGACGGGCGGCTAGAAGCCATGCTTTTATTGAGTTAACTTGAACAATTTCCATTTCTATTTATAATTAAGGTTGTGCAAAGATAAAACAATTAATTCTGTATCTTTGTCTCCAAATAGAAAGGATTATGAAGAAACAGTTTCTTTTTTCACTTTTAGCGGTTATTTTTTTGTCTTCTTGCGCCACAGCTACTTTGTCCGAGTTTCCGGGAGTAGGACGTGTGAAGCAATATGATTTTTATAGTTATGATATTCCACCCGCTTTTGATGGTTTTCGGATAGGATTTGCTTCGGATTTTCATTATGAGAGTCGTTTTAAGAGGAGTGAATTGAACAGTGCGGTACGAGCATTAAAATCAATGCATGCCGATGTTCTGTTGTTGGGTGGAGATTATCGTAGCAAGAAAGGTGGAAATCTAGACACTTTGTTCACCGCCTTGAGCAGAGTTTATACACCTTACGGAACATTTGCTGTGATGGGGAATCATGATTATGGTTATTGTTATTCCGAAGTGGTGGAGGCCATGCAAAAGAATCATGTGCGGTTGATGGAACATAAAAGCTATAAGTTGATGAAAGATGGTCAGCATATTATAGTAAGCGGTGTACGCAATCCGTTTGATTTAAAAAGGAATGGTGACTCTCCATCCCAGCATTTTCCAGCGGATGATTTTATTATATTGCTCACGCATACTCCCGACTATGCAGAAGATACAGATGTATCGAATGCCAATTTGGTGTTAGCGGGGCATACTCATGGCGGGCAGGTGAGCTTGTTTAAAAAATATTCTCCGGTAAAGCACTCCATTTATGGAAACCGTTTTCTGACTGGTTGGAAAGAGAATAGTAAAGGTACTCCGATTATTATTACCAATGGATTGGGTACTTCGCGCGTTGACGTCCGCTTATTTACTCCCAGCGAAGTTGTTCTGGTAGTCTTGCATCGTGTTGAAAAGCAGAAAGAATAGACTGTTTGTCCGTTAATAACGTACAGGGTGTCCATAATCGGACACCCTTTTTTATGTTTACTTATTGATACTTAGTGGATTAATTTCGTGGCATGTGCTTTGCACTTTATAAAGTGAAGCGGCTCAAGAAAAAAAAACGGATCATGTTGCAACGTTTTTAGAGTCATTTGCGTCTTATAAATAGAGACACAAATAAACCCGAATTATAAACATTAAAAATAAGACATTATGAAAACTACAATGATCACTAAAGCCATGATGGCAGTTCTTTTTGCAATGACAAGTGTATTAACGCTGAATGCAGTCGAGCCTGTGAAGATTACAAATGAAGAGGTGGAAAATGGTCGGGTGTCGGCTAAGGTCGTTTATGAACAAGAGGGTACTTTCCTTACTCCGGAGTATCGTTTTGAGTTCAGATACAACGATAAGGGACAAATTATAGAGAAGAAAAGTATGAAATGGAATGGCACGACTTGGATAAATTATTATTGTATGGAAGTTACGTACACAGACACAGAAGCGCATATTGATTATTCTTTGTGGAACAAGAATAAAAAAGCGTTTATCCCTACGCAGAAATATGTATATACGTTAGATGAAGCTGGGAAGCTTTTTGGCGTGGCACTCATATCAAAAAAAGATGCGACAGGCTGGGAGTTGGACGGATTAATAAATAATGAAGTACTGCTGGCAAAGCGTTAATGGAGTGCGTCCTTTGAATTTTAGATTAAATAATTGATGTGTTTTTCCCCGGGAAATTTGGATTGTGGTCCTCCCGGGGATTTTATTTTTTTAGCCGTTCATATACTGCCGGATGCAGGAAATATCGTATATCTCGTCCTTCCGCTAGTGCCTGTCTGATAAAAGTAGAACTGATTTCCAATAACGGAGTATCTGCTAATTGCACGGAAGGAGGAAGAGTTGTTGGATCAATAGTGAAATTCGGACGGGGATAGATCATTACATGATGATTCTTTAAAATTTCCTTTGCTTTGTACCAACGGGGGAATAGAAGCCAGTTGTCCGCCCCAATGATAAGAGTAAATTCTCGGTTGGGATAGGCTTTGTGTAAAGCGTCCAATGTGTGTATAGTATAGGAAGGACGAGGAAGGTAGAACTCGAAATCGGAAGCTCGGAATTTGGGATAATCCGCAATGGCCAGTTTTACCAGTTCCAATCGCAGATTATCATCCCATAAATCCGTTTGTTGCTTTAATGGATTGTGAGGAGAGACGAGAAACCATATTTCATCCAATCCATTATATTCACATAAATAATTAGCAAGTGCCAGATGACCAATGTGAATAGGATTGAATGAGCCGCCGAAAATACCAGTCTTTATCTTACTCTTTTCCATTTATTGTAATTCCATACTTGTCCCACAGTGACAATACCCATTGCTATGGCAATAATGTATTGCTCCATTGCCATTGCAATGATGCCCACAGCCAAAGCTATAAAACCAATGAGGATACAAAGTATCGACATTCTTTGGGCCAGTTTTTTCGGATCTTTGATCATCGTCTTATTTTTCAATAAAATTTTTTCAATAACTTTCAGTGCTTCCGCTTTTGCTTTCTCCAAATCGTCATTTACTATCACGGTGTCGAATTTATCGGCGAACCCCAATTCAAATTCTGCTTTTGCGATTCGGCTTTCAATTACTTCGGGGGCATCAGTACCACGGCCTTTCAGGCGTTTACGGAGTTCTTTTACACTGGGTGGTTGAATGAAAACAGACAATGCGCGGCTGCCATAATATTTTTTGATATTACATCCGCCTACTACATCTACGTCAAAAATCACATTTGTCCGGCTTTCCAATTGTTTTTGCCACTTGTGCTTTCAAGGTTCCGTAGAAACGGTTTTCGTATACTTCTTCGTATTCCAGAAATTCATCATTGGCAATGCGTTGTTTGAATTCCTCAGGAGATAGGAAGAAATATTCCACACCATGCCGTTCTTTTCCGCGAGGAGGGCGGCTGGTGGCAGAAATAGAGAAAGACAGGTTCAGGTTTTGTGTCAGCAGATAGTTGATAATGGTTGATTTGCCCGAACCTGAGGGGGCTGAAAAAATGATAAGTTTTCCTGTTGCCATATCTTGATTCTTTGCTTATGAGAATGGGGTCCGGTATATGAACCGGTTACATTACATTTAATACCTGTTCTTTGATTTGTTCCAGTTCGTCCTTCATCTGCACTACGATGTTTTGCATCTCGGCATGATTGGATTTGCTGCCGGTCGTATTGATTTCGCGTCCCATCTCCTGTGCTATGAAACCAAGTTTTTCCCTTGCCCATGACCGCCTGCCATGGTTTCACGGAAATATCTCAAGTGATTGCTCAGTCGTTGTTTTTCTTCGTTAATATCTAATTTTTCAATGTAATAAATCAATTCTTGTTCCAAGCGGTTTTTATCATAATCCACACTGATGGTCTTTTCCAAAGCATCTGTAATGCGTTCACGTATCTTGGCTACACGTTCTGTTTCGTAGGGCTCGATGGACTTTAACAAACTCTCGATGTTATCAATCTTTTCGTTGAATTTCTTTTCCAAAGCGGTTCCTTCCTGTTTGCGGAAATCTACCAAATGGTTGATAGCCTCTTCCACTACCTGGCGGACTACCTCCCATTCTTCTTCCGAAAGTTCTTGTACATCGGCCTTGGTTAGTACGTCGGGCATTCGTAGAAGGGTTGCAAACCAATCTTCGGGCATTGGTATATGGGTCATTTCGGAAATAGATTTTATCTGATTGTAGTAGTTTTCTACAAGGGCGGCGTTAATGGGAGTGGCTGTATCCGAAACGTCTTTCTCTATCCACAGGCTGAAATCAACTTTACCGCGTTCCAATGATTTGGAAATCATATTGCGGATTTCCATTTCTTTTTCACGGTATAAAGGAGCGATCCGTGTAGACAAGTCCATTGCTTTACTATTTAAAGACTTGATCTCTACGTTAATTTTTTTTCTCCGAATATAGCGGTTGCTTTACCGTATCCGGTCATTGACTGTATCATAACTAATATGTTTTTTCGCAAAAGTAATCTTTTTATGGAAATGAAGTATAAATAAAAGTGTATATTTGCAGATTATATTATATAAGTAGAGCATTATGTCGTGTATTTTGCATATTGAAACTTCAACAGAGGCCTGCTCTGTTGCCGTCAGTGAGGATGGATTGGCGGTGTTCTCCAAAGAGGATTTGAAAGGACCTTCACACGCCGTGCAGCTGGGCGTATTTGTAGATGAGGCTTTGTCGTTTGTCGACAGTCATGGTATGCCGTTGGATGCAGTGGCTGTGAGTTGCGGGCCCGGCTCGTACACAGGGTTGCGTATTGGTGTCTCTATGGCGAAGGGTATTTGCTATGGACGTAATTTGCCACTTATCGGTCTGCCGACATTGGAGGTATTGTGTGTGCCGGTGTTGTTACATCACGATTTGCCTGAGGATGCCTTGCTCTGTCCTATGATAGATGCACGTCGCATGGAAGTCTATGCAGCTGTTTATGACCGCGCATTGAGCGTAAAAAGGGAAATAGCTGCCGATATTGTTGATGAGCATTCCTATTTGGAGTTTCTGAATGAACATCCGGTCTATTTTTTGGTAACGGTGCAGCCAAATGCCGTGGGCAGATTACTCATCCCAATGCTCATTTTATTGATGACATCCGTCCGTTAGGTAAATGGATGTTTCCATTGGCAGAAAAGGAAATGGTAAGACAGAACTTTAAGGATGTGGCTTATTTTGAGCCTTTCTATTTGAAAGAGTTTGTAGCTTCCAAACCCAAAAAGCTTTTGTAACAGCCGATGAACAAATTAGTGCATAAATCATAAATTTTAAATATATGGAGTATAATACTCAACAACGAACTTTACCCCTTCCTGAATATGGCAGAAGTGTGCAGAACATGGTAGATCACGCCTTGACCATCGAGGACAGAGCTGAGCGCCAACGTTGTGCGAACACGATTATCAACATTATGGGCGGTATGTTTCCGCATTTGCGGGATGTGCCCGATTTCAAACATAAATTATGGGATCATTTGGCTATTATGGCCGATTTTAAGCTGGATATTGATTATCCGTATGAAATTGTGAAGAAAGAAAGCCTGGAGGTGAAACCCGATATGTTGCCTTATCCGCATAATGGAATCCGTTATCGTCATTATGGACGTATTTTGGAGAACATGATTAAAAAGGCAGTGGACTATCCGGAAGGTGAGGAGAAAAAGCAGCTGATCAGCCTGATTGCAAACCACATGAAGAAATGCTTCCTGAACTGGAACAAAGACGGGGTGGAGGATCAGAAAATCTTGGATGATCTTCGCGATTACTCTAAGGGAGTGATTAATCTGACCCCTGAAGACTTGCATTTGAATGAGCAGCAACGTGTTTATGTTCCACGCAGGCCACAACAGAATAACAATCAGCGCAGACCGCAACAAAACAACAATCAAAGAAAGAAATATTAATTCCTAAAAAATGATACCATGGCTTCGTTTGTAATTGAAGGAGGACATAAATTGCACGGCGAAATACACCCGCAAGGTGCTAAAAATGAAGTGTTACAGATCCTTTGTGCCACTCTGTTGACCTCGGAAGAAGTGACAGTAACTAATATTCCGGACATTCTGGATGTGAACAACCTGATTCAGTTGTTACGTGATATGGGCGTCAAGGTATCAAAAACAGGAATTGATTCGTATACATTTAAAGCTGACACTGTGGATTTGAACTACTTGGAGAGTGATGAATTCTTAAAGAAATGTTCCAGTCTGCGTGGATCAGTCATGTTGGTTGGTCCGTTGGTTGCCCGTTTTGGAAGGGCTTTGATTTCAAAGCCGGGCGGTGACAAGATTGGCCGTCGGCGTTTGGACACTCACTTTATCGGTATTCAGAAGTTGGGAGCCTGTTTTAATTATGATGAGGAACGAAGTGTTTTCAGTATTTGCGCAAAGCATTTGGAAGGTACTTATATGTTGCTGGATGAAGCTTCGGTTACCGGTACGGCTAATATTGTGATGGCTTCTGTCCTGGCGAAGGGCAAAACGACCATTTATAACGCAGCTTGTGAACCTTATCTGCAGCAACTTTGTCGTATGTTGAACAGCATGGGGGCGAAGATTTCCGGTATTGCATCTAATTTGCTGACTATTGAAGGAGTGGAAAGTCTGCATGGCTGTACTCATCGGGTGTTGCCTGATATGATTGAAGTAGGTAGTTTTATCGGAATGGCAGCTATGACAGGAAGTGAGCTTACCATTAAGAATGTATCACATGAAAATTTGGGCATTATTCCAGAAAGTTTTCGTCGTTTAGGTATTAGAGTGGAACAGCGGGGGGATGATCTATTTATCCCCGAGCAGGAACATTATCAGATAGAATCGTTTATTGATGGCTCTATTATGACCATAGCAGATGCTCCCTGGCCGGGGTTGACTCCCGACCTGCTCAGTGTGGTACTGGTGGTGGCTACACAGGCGAAAGGCAGTGTACTGATTCATCAGAAAATGTTTGAAAGCCGCCTGTTCTTTGTGGACAAGCTCATAGATATGGGAGCACAGATTATATTATGTGACCCTCATCGTGCCGTTGTAATAGGGCATGACCGTAATTTCCAGCTTCGTGCCGGAAATATGACTTCACCCGATATTCGTGCCGGTATCGCTTTGCTGATAGCGGCAATGAGTGCCGACGGTACCAGTCGCATACACAATATAGAGCAGATAGACCGGGGATATCAGAATATAGACCAGCGTTTGAATGCGCTTGGCGCACGTATTACTAGAATTTAGAGAAATCAATCATGATTAAAAAAGATGAAGTTTTCAAGATTGGTATATTCAACAAGCCGCATGGAGTAAAAGGAGAAATCTCATTCACTTTTACGGATGATATTTTTGACCGTGTGGAATGTGAGTATTTGGTCTGTTTGTTAGACGGTATCTTCGTGCCTTTCTTTATTGAAGAGTATCGTTTTCGTTCAGATACCAGCTGCTTTAGTCAAACTGGAAGGGGTGGATACCTCGGAAAAGGCCCGTATGTTTACGAATGTAGAGGTTTATTTCCCGAAGAAATATGTCGGTGAGGAGGAAGATTCGGATGATATACCTACTTGGAACTATTTTATTGGTTTTAAGGTAGAAGATGTGAATCATGGTGAGTTGGGTGAGATTGTGGCGGTGGATGACAGTACGATGAATGTCCTTTTTGCCATTGAGAAAGGTGGTGAGGAACTTTTGCTGCCTGCCCACGAGGAATTTATCACCAAATTGGATAAGAAAAAGCGTTTGCTGACGGTCGAAGTACCTGATGGCTTGATATAAATATAGAAGGTGCGCACGATGAAGAAAAAAGGAAGGAAAGCATTTTGGCATAATTTCAAGTTTAAGTATAAACTGACCATTACCAATGAAAATACGTTGGAGGAGATTGTGGGACTACACGTTTCCAAACTCAATGGTGTGTCTGTATTGCTGTCTGCCGTAACGGTAATTTTCCTGATTTCGGCAACTATCATTGTTTTTACTCCTTTACGTAATTATTTGCCGGGATATATGAACAGTGAGGTACGTGCGCAGGTGGTGACCAATGCCTTGCGGGCCGATTCATTGCAACAAGTGGTGACGAGGCAGAATATGTATATCATGAATATTCAGGATATATTTAGCGGGAAAGTAAAAGCTGATACAGTCCAATCTATCGACTCTCTGACCATTCTTCGTTCTGATTCTTTGATGGAACGTACCAGGCAGGAAGAAGAGTTTCGCAAGCAATATGAAGAATCAGAACGATATAATCTGACGGCTGTTGATGATAATAATGCCGCTTCCGGATTGATTTTTTTATCGTCCTACACGTGGCATGATGTCTTCTAATTTTGACTTGGAGAACAGGCATTACGGAGTGGATATTGCCGCTAATCCAAATGAAAGTGTGTTGGCAACATTGGATGGAACAGTGATTTTGTCTACTTATACAGCAGAAACCGGTTATGTTATTCAGATACAGCACGGACAGGATTTTGTGTCGGTATATAAACATTGTGGTTCGTTATTAAAGAAAGAAGGCGATCCGGTGAAAGGTGGTGAAGCTATTGCATTGGTAGGAAATACCGGTGAAAAAACTACCGGACCGCATCTGCATTTCGAATTGTGGCACAAGGGACGTGCGATTGATCCCTCAAAATACATTGTATTTTAACAACATTATGAAAAAAACAAATAGCGATATTAGGTTCTACCGGCTCTATCGGTACACAGGCTTTACAGGTAATAGAGGAACATCCTGATTTATATGAGGCCTATGCGCTGACAGCCAATAACAGGGTCGATTTATTGATAGAACAAGCCCGTAAGTTCATGCCCGAGGCGGTAGTGATAGCCAATGAGGAAAAATACCTTCAATTGAAAGAGGCGTTGAGTGATCTGCCTATCAAAGTATATGCAGGAGCGGATGCGCTCTCTCAAATTGTGGAATCACAGCCTATTGACATTGTACTGGCTTCTATGGTAGGTTATGCCGGATTGCGTCCTACTATAAATGCGATAAAGGCAGGTAAAGCTATTGCTTTGGCTAATAAAGAAACGCTGGTTGTGGCCGGAGAGTTGATTAATGCACTGGCAAATCAGTACCATACATCTGTACTTCCCGTGGATTCGGAACATTCGGCTATCTTCCAGTGCCTGGAAATAAATAACCGGTTGGAGAAAGTGATCTTGACAGCTTCAGGAGGGCCGTTTCGTACTTATACTATGGAGCAGTTGCAAATCAGTGACCAAAGCACAAGCTTTGAAGCACCCCAATTGGGAGATGGGAGCGAAGATAACCATTGATTCGGCTTCCATGATGAACAAGGGGTTTGAAGTGATTGAGGCTAAATGGTTATTCGGAATGCGTCCGGAGCAAATTGAAGTGGTAGTTCATCCACAATCTGTCATTCATTCTATGGTGCAGTTTGAGGATGGGCCGTGAAAGCGCAATTGGGCATGCCCGATATGCGTTTGCCTATTCAATATGCTTTTTCGTATCCGGAGCGTGTGAAATCTTCTTTCGAACGGTTGGATTTTGCCCGTATAACAGACCTGACTTTTGAACAGCCTGATACTAAACGTTTTCGTAATTTGGCATTGGCATACGAGGCTTTGTATCGGGCTGGAAATATGCCCTGTATAGTGAATGCAGCTAATGAAGTGGTGGTGGATGCTTTCCTGAAAGACAAAATATCTTTCCTGGGTATGAGTGATGTCATAGAACGGACTATGGGTAAAGTTGCTTATATCAAGGAACCGACTTATGAAGACTATGTGGCTACTGATACTGAGGCACGTCGGGTAGCGTTATCCCTTTTGTCATCTTAAATGGTAGTTGACAGAGAATTATGTTAATTATAAATTATAAAATAGTAAATAGCTAGATGGAAACATTTTTGATTCGTGCCCTTCAATTGATAATGAGCCTTTCATTATTGGTCATTATTCATGAGGGAGGACATTTTCTTTTTTCACGTCCTTTTTTAAAGTAAGAGTAGAGAAGTTCTACATAATTTTTTGATCCGTGGTTTTCTTTGTTCAAATTCAAACCGAAGAACAGTGATACGGAATATGGTATTGGCTGGGTGCCTTTGGGGGGATATGTGAAAATTTCGGGTATGATAGACGAGTCTATGGATACCGAGCAGATGAAACAGCCTGCTAAACCATGGGAATTTCGTTCAAAACCGGCTTGGCAGCGTCTGCTTATCATGGTGGGTGGTGTCTTGATGAATTTCTTGCTGGCTATCTTCATCTATTCCATGATTTTATTCCATTGGGGAGATTCTTTGTGTTGCTGCAAGACATGACTCATGGTATGAAATTTAATGAGCGTGCTCGGGAAATAGGCTTCCGTGACGGTGATATTCTCCTTCGCGCAGATGAAAAACCATTGGAGCGTTTCGGGATGGATATGCTTCGTGATATTGCTGAGGCACGTACAGTGACTGTATCGCGCGATGGAAAGGAAACCGAAGTATATATGCCTGAGATCAGCTTGTTGGATATAGCAAAGGATGATCCGATGTTTGTTACGGCGTTAGTTCCTAATGTTGTTGACTCGGTGATACCGGGCGGTGGCTTGGATAAGGCCGGTATACAGAAGGGAGATAGTTTGATTGCGGTCAACGGTGAAATGTTGAACTCATGGAATGCATTGGTGGAAAAACTAGATAATATGCAGGCTGATGCGGAAACTACCGGAGATAAAGGAGTTGCTATGCAAATGGTTTATTCTCGTGGAGGATTGCGTGATACGGTTACCGTGCATACGGACTCACTGTTTAGAGTGGGGGCAACATTTCTTTCATTGGCCGATTATAAAGAAACTACCCGTGAATATGGATTCTTTGAATCTTTTCCTGCAGGGGTACAATTAGGAGTAAATACATTAAAAGGATATGTGAACGATATGAAATATGTGTTCACCAAAGAAGGAGCCAAGAGTGTAGGTGGTTTTGGAACGATAGGAAGTATTTTTCCGAAAGTATGGGATTGGCATCGTTTTTGGGAAATGACTGCTTTTCTGTCAATCATCCTTGCGTTTATGAATATTCTGCCTATTCCGGCATTGGATGGCGGACATGTATTATTCCTGCTTTATGAAATCATTGCCCGTCGTAAGCCGAGTGACAAATTTATGGAATATGCGCAGATGGTAGGTATGTTTCTATTGTTTGCCTTGCTCATTTGGGCGAACTTTAATGATATCATGCGATTCTTGTTCTAAGTTTGCATGACAGAAAAGGACACGGCATTTTTATAACAATGCCGATAGGCACGGATTTCCGCAAAGATTGAATCAATCATCTTTGCGGAAATCTGCGTTTTTTATATTGTTTTTCTCCCGTGGTGAAAAAAAGACATAAAAAAAGAGCGAAAGTTCTTATCAAACCCGCTCACATCCTGAAGAACCCCCCTCCATAATGGGGTTCTTTTCATCTTTCTCGTCTCAGTTGCGTTATCCTCTCTCTTGTACCTAAAAAAAACAACTCTTTTAATACCTATAAAACTAATTTCCTGAAAACTTTCTTTTTCTAATTACCTTAAATCTTGCTGCTAATACCTTTCTAAATCAATCTTTCTTTACCTAAATCTAATACCTTAAATTAAAATCTTTACCTTAATACTTAATACCTAATTTTGTTCTTTTCTTTATTAACTTAATATTTGGTTTCACAACCACATTGCAAAGGTACGGCTTTTCTTGATATTAGCAAGTAAATAGATGCTGAAAAACATAAAAAATGGGTGAATTCATGATATATATCAAGAAAACACCCTTTTTTGATTTCTTTAGCGTTATCGCACACGGATGATGCGTTGGTTACTGCTTCCCCATAAATTCCAAGTAAGGAGAGTACAAATCCGGCTCGAATCGTCCGTCTACTATAACATCCACATAATCCAGTACCGGTTTTAACATTTCATCGTTTTGTATTTGTTCAAATGTATATCCTGTATAACACCAGATGTTTTGTCCGGTAGCTTCTTTGATCTGTTTGACTAGAGCCAGGAATTCTTGAGGATGATAAAGTGGATCTCCACCGGAAAAGGTGATTCCGTCCAATAATGGATTAGCATTTATTTCGCAGATAATTTTTCTAATTTTTTCCGGTGTTGAGCGGAGTACCTGCCGATGGGTTCCAGGATTCGGGATTCTGGCAACCGCGACAATGGTGACGGCATCCGGCTAGATAGATAGAATAGCGGATGCCTTCACCGTCGACTATTGTTTCAGGATAGGTAAATAACAAGTTCATGCTGATTATCCATGCTTTACCCGGTCACGCTCTTCGGCACGCTTGGCTGAATTCCAAGTGCTGAGGTCGCCTGTCAAATACCCGGTAATGCGACGCATTCGCATTATATTCTCGCTCTGGCAAACAGGGCACTTGTCGTAAATGACCCCTTTGTAACCGCAAGCCTGACAAGTATCAACAGGATGATTGATGGAACCGTATCCAATGCCTTCGTCATGCATTACTTTTACAATCTTGGCTATGGCTTTTACATTTTTCTGAGCTTCTCCGTCCAGTTCTACGTAAGTGATATGTCCTCCGCGGGTAATGGCGTGGAAAGGAGCTTCCCGTTTTATCTTCTCGGTGATGGTGATGGGCTCTTTTACATCTACGTGGAAAGAGTTTACATAATAGTCATTATCCGTCACGCCGGGAATGATGCCGTATTTGCGGCGGTCCATACGGGTGAATCGTCCGGAAAGTCCTTCGGCAGGCGTGGCAAGTACGGAGAAATTCAACTGATATTTCTGTTTGTATTCGTCTGCCACTTTATTCATTTCCGTAACGGCTTCGAATAATGTATCCCATGCTTTCTGGCTATGTGCGTGAC
>ENA-OPYU01000503-OPYU01000503.1-human-gut-metagenome-genome-assembly--contig:-NODE-503-length-15626-cov-3.868121_pt1 | contig 15626 bp, 20 predicted proteins | sample MGYA00242637_ERZ504482 | MGnify/ENA primary metagenome ERZ504482 (study PRJEB26092, sample SAMD00036237) | human gut metagenome | host: Homo sapiens | study: EMG produced TPA metagenomics assembly of...
TGTCATCTTCTACCGGCAGACGATATTGTTCTTTCTTACGTTTTTAAAGTAGCTGCATAATACTTAAACTCACTCTGCATCGTATCTGTCACTGCCAGAAGATTACTTTTTTCTTATAACCGCCTTCCGTTTTTCTCCAGATACATTTCCGGATATACAAGAAGGATCCCTTCAGAGCCATTCTCCATTTCTTCTTTCACAAGTTCATCAAACGCTTTTTCCGTCAGTCTGCTTTTATACCATACATCCAATTTCACATGGTCATCATAAGCCTGGTCCCGTATTCCATCCAACAGGCCATACAGCTCATTCTGACTGTCTTTCGGTAAGATCACCGTAATCCTCGTCTTTTCCTCTGTGTAATTCTGGCCTGCCATCATCTGCATGGATACAAATGCGATCAAAAGAAGTAAAAGGATCAGCAATATATGTTTTTTTCCTACCTTGCATCATCGGTTTCCTCCATCTTTGGAATTGTAATGGTCGCTGTCGTTCCTTCATCCAGTTCGCTCGTGATGGTTACGCCATAATCCTCTCCGTAGATCAGCTGGATCCGTTCGTTTACATTCCGCACACCAATCCCCGATCCGCGTTTGCTCGAAATTACTTTGTTGTGCATGATATGATCTATGGTTTCCTGTGTCATTCCAGGTCCGTTATCTGCTACATCAATTCCAATATCTCCATCCCTATCATAGATCCGGATGGTAATCTCTCCGTCCTCATACATTCCCTCCATGCCATGATAAATCGCATTTTCAAGCAGCGGCTGAATGGATAATTTCGGACACAAGTATTTTAACAATGCCGGATCTGCCTCTATCTGAAATTCAAATTTATCCTTAAATCGGATATTCTGAATTGCGAGATAACTGGATGCATGTTCCAATTCTTTCTCCAACGGAATCATATCTTTTCCCTGACTTAGAGAGATACGGAAAAACTTTGCAAGCAGAGATACCATCTTTCCTGCCCCTTCATATTCCTCACTTCGTATCATCCAGATGATCGAGTCCAATGTGTTATACAGAAAATGTGGATTAATCTGAGACTGCAGCAACTTCTTCTCCATCTGCTGACGCTCGCATTCGTTCCTTCGGATTTCTTCCATCTGTTCCTGCAGCTTATCTGCCATGATATTAAAATGTGCGCTGAGATTTTTCAGTTCTCCGATTCCCTCTTCTTTTGCCTTAATATCATAATTGCCTTTTCCAAATTCCTGCATCGTCTGAAGCAGACGATAAACCGGATCCGTAAAGCTTCTAAAAAGTAAAATATCCAGGAAAATTAATATCACGCCAACCAGCAGCAGAGTAAACCATGCAACATAGTGCAGATTATAACTTTCAAAATCCAGACTGGACATCGAGTTTACGAGTACCACATTCCATCCGGTATATCCAATCTGCTGGCGCTCAATCAGCCATTTTCCTCCGCTCTGCTCTTCTATTTTATAATTCTTGCAGGCCATTGCCTCTTTCACCGATTTTTTCCTGATACATTCCCGAAACGATCTCTTTTTCAAATGGATGATACAGTAATCGCCGGTTTGTATCCAGAAGGTAACAGTATGCCGACTTTTTGACTCTTATAATGCAGCAATACCTCATCTATCGAATCCGTATAATACTCCAGAAGCAGTACTCCGGACTTCATATTGCCATTTTCCACATATTCTATGTAACGGCTGATTTCATAAACGTATCTTGCCTTGTCCGGTTGTACAAGTTTCTTCTCTCCGTAATGAATCGTCTCTATATTCTTTTGTGCATTTTGAAACCAGTCTTCCTGTTTTACCTCTGCTTTATTCCTGTCCGGTAATTTTTTCCGAATGCCACAGACTGCTTCCATCTGCATCGTAAATTGCAGCGCTATAAAGCACCTCTGATTCCCGCACCATACGTTGTTCCATTTCTCTTTGAAACATTTCTGTTGCCGTATCATAGGTCCGGATATCCTGATAATAAATCGAGTTGATCAGTTCATTGATATTCTCTATCTCCGCTTCTAAATCCTGGGACAGCGCTTTTTTCTGTTTTGATACTTTCTCAATAGTATCTCTTTGGAAATATCCCGAAAAATAATGCGAAAACAAAAACATACAGCTTATAATACAGACCGCAATGGAAACAGACATCACGAACGGGAACACAATACGGATACTTACATTTTTTATCCTTCATCCGCATCTCCCCCCTGTTTTCTGTATTTTACCGGAGACATTCCACAATTTTTCTTAAATACATAGCTGAAATAATTCGGTTCCGGATATCCCACCATATTTCCAATCACCTGACTCTTATAATCTGTCTGTAAAAGCAGTTTTTTCGCCTCTTCCATCCGACGTCCGGTCAGATAGTTCACAAATGTTCCACCTGTTTCCTGTTTGAAGATTTTCGAAAAATACGATGAACTGACATGAAGCTCCCCACACACGGTCTCTACACTTAAGTCAGGATCCGGAAACCTCTCTTCTACGATCTTGCGCGCATGTTCCGCCAGGATGACATTATTATCAATCTGTTTTTTCTGAATCAGCGACCGGATCAGTTCACAGTAATTGACCAGCCAGTGATCCAGCTCTTCCCCTGTACTTAACGAGAGAATCTTCACTGCCATTTTCTTCGTTCCTGCAAATTCCATATCCGATGTGATCTGATATTTTTTTGTAAAATCTAGAGAATGAAAATGAAATTTCCAGGATCAGAACCTGATATTCGTTTAACGAATACTGTCTCCTATGAAGCCATGCAAGCAGACTTTCCACCTGACTTTTTAACTCTTCTTCCGTATAATGTGTGATATTTTTCCCTATATTCTCTACTTTTGTATTCCAGTCTTCTTTGACATCCTGCACCGGCATGATGTCATTATAATACGTATAACTTTCTTCTACCGTTACCAGATTGTAATCCAGTGCCTCAAGTGCCTGTTCATACAATGACGGCATATCCTCAATTTTCTCCCTGCTGACACTGATTCCGCAGGAAATCCTGCTTTGGAAAATACGTTCGATCAAAACAACTGCTTCATCAATCGTCCTTGTGATTCTTCCGACATCATGTTTTTTATTACTGCCCAGAATGAATATCTCATTATCACTCATACCAAATTCGTATACACGTGTGATCTTTTCCAATGCCTCTTTTATGGTCTGCTTCACTGCCAGTTCGCTCAGTACATCCTTTTCATCCCCTCTGCCCACTTTCATGGCAACAACCGAATATACTGCATCTGTAAATTCCAGCTTCAGATTATCAATCTGACTTTGCAACTCAGTTTTTTATTCAATTTTTTTCTGTTACCAGGCGAGTAAAAAACTGTTGCCGCAAAAGCGGAAGGCTCTCCATATAGGCATGTTCCAACCGGGCACGGTTCATTTTTTCATTGTATTCTTTATCGAGTTCTTCGTGCATCTTCATAAGAAGATTCTGCATCTCCTCATAGTTGATGGGTTTCATAATATATTCCGATACCCCATAACTGATTGCGAGTCTTGCATATTCAAAATCATCCCATCCGGAGAATAAGATTACTTTCGTGTTCATATAATCCTCATGGATATGCTTTGCCAGTTCCAGTCCATCCATAAATGGCATCTTAATATCACTGATCACCAGATCCGGATGCACCTCTTCCATCAGTTCCAATGCTTCTTTCCCATTCTGTGCCACTCCGGCCACACGAAATCCAAGTTTTTCCCATTCAATTCCTTTTTTCATTCCATACAGGATCTGCTGTTCATCGTCTGCCAGAATAATACTAAATATCCTCACGGTTCCTCTCCATTTTCCAACCTATTTTTCATGTCTTTCTTCTGTTTCTTCTCAATCAATGTATTTATTTACTGTTGCTTTTGTAACCTGTTAAGTATTCTTAGATTATATAATGTACCTGCGTATACAGCAATAAGGCAAGCCGATTTTAATTTAAAATCCAGCTTGCCTTATGATTATGTATTTCGCCTTTTATGCTTCCTCTCCGGAGCCATTAATCTTAGCCACTACTTTTTTCATAAATTCATCGCTTAATTTATATTTGTTCTTATATACGATGTATGCCAGAATGACTCCGATTGTCGGTACGATACACATCAATACACGGATAGAATTCTGTGTTGACAGCGACTGTACTGCATTCGGTACATATCCGGTAAGTTCCAGTACAAATCCGATTGCCAGTGAAGTAAATGCTGCGGTCAGTTTTACGATCAGTGTCTGTAAAGAGAATACCACTCCTTCATTTCTCGTTCCAAGAACATACTCACCATAATCAACAACATCTGCAAGGAATACTGTCGCACATCCAAGTTCCAGACCGGTTCCTGTCTTAACGATCACACCTGCAACTGCTGTCAGCGCAATGTTATTCGGGCATGCAATACCAACGATCAGTAATAAGATCAACCCGATTGGCGGGAGTACACATGCCATCAGGAACGCTTTCTTTCTGGATAACACCTTTGTTACCTTCGGAAAGATCAGAAGTCCGACTACTTCTGCAACCGATGCACTGATCATAAATGCAGATAACATTCCCGCATTATTACATACATAACTGAAGTAATAAGTTGCAACTCCCATGATTGCCTGAATTGCCACGTTATATAAAAGAATCAGTAATACTGCCCATCTTAACTGATCATTCTTCTTAATGACAGTAAAGATATCTTTGAATTTCATCTTGTCCTTTTCCTCAACATCATGCTGGATCTTCGGCAGATTGATCACACATACAGCCATTGTAAAAATAAATGTTGCTGCAATGATCAGTGCAAATCTGTGATATCCTGTGTAATCACCACCAAGTCCTTTAATAATCTGCACACCGAAGCCTGCAATGATCAGTGACTGTCCGATACTTGCAAAAATTCTTGGCAATACCGATACTTTTTCACGTTCCTGTGGATCAGAAGTCAGATTCGGAATCACTGACCAGTATGGAATATCCATGATGGTATAAGTCATTCCCCATAAAATATATACAACCGTCGCAAAGACGCAAAGCTTCACACCTGTCAGATGAAAATCTGTAAATACAGTTACAAATACGAACGCATTGATCAGCGTTCCGATTACAAGCCACGGAACAAACTTTCCAAAACGGCTTCTCGTATTATCCACGATCATTCCCATGAACAGATCATTGAAGGCATCCCAGATCTTCGCCACGAAGAACATCGTTCCAATAAACGCCGGTGCAACTTTAATGATATCTGTAAAATAGATCATCGAAAATGTTGCGATCATTCCATAAATCAAATCCTTACCCAATGCCCCAAATGCAAATGTATACTTTACTCTTCCGGGAATCTTTCCCTGGTATACTACACTGCTCTTACTGTTATTTTCCATTCCTCTTTACTCCTTCTTACATTTTTTCCTGCACAGCTCTTTAGCATGAATAAATTTTAACATTTGGGAATGCATATGAACATTTGATATTCTATTCAAAAAATTATGAATTTCTATTTGGTATCTACCGAACCTGCCACCGGCAACTTCTCTTGCATACTTTGATATCTATAGGACCTGCCACTGGCAGCTCCTTACGAATACATGGCAATAAAAACAGGGCAGCCTGCGAAAAGACTGCCCTGCATATAAATTGTATTTCCAACTTATTAAAAATTTCTATTTTTCATATCCGTTTGGATTCTGTGACTGCCATCTCCATGTATCGGCACACATCTCATCCAGCCCTTTTTCAGCCTTCCAGCCAAGCACTCTTGCTGCCTTGGCAGGATCTGCATAACACATCGCGATATCTCCGGCTCTTCTTGGTTTGATCTCATATGGAATCTCTTTTCCACATGCTTTGCCGAATGCTTTTACCATATCAAGCACGGAATATCCAACACCCGTTCCAAGATTGATCACATCAAGTCCCGGATTGCTGAAGATATAGTTAATTGCTTTTACGTGTCCTTTTGCAAGATCTACTACATGAATGTAGTCACGGACTCCAGTTCCGTCCGGTGTGTCATAGTCATCTCCGAATACGCCGAGTTTTTCAAGCTTTCCTACTGCCACCTGTGAAATATATGGCATCAGGTTGTTCGGGATTCCCTTCGGATCCTCTCCGATACATCCACTTTCATGTGCTCCTACCGGGTTGAAATAGCGAAGAAGAATAACATTCATATCTGGATTGGCCTTCTGTACATCCGTCATGATCTGTTCCATCATGGATTTTGTCCATCCGTAAGGATTCGTGCACTGTCCCTTCGGGCACTCCTCTGTAATCGGCATCTCCTCCGGACTTCCGTATACAGTTGCAGATGAACTGAATACGATATTCTTAACACCTGTCTGTTTCATAACATCCATAAGTGTCAAGGTTCCTGTTATATTATTACGGTAATACTCTAATGGCTTCTGTACAGATTCTCCGACTGCCTTCAATGCTGCACAGTGAATCACCGCATCTACACCCTCTTTTTCCATCATTGCCTTCAATGCAGTTTCATCCATTACATCTCCTTCATAAAATGTAATGTGCTTTCCAGAAAGCTCTTCTACTCTCTTTAAAGATTCTTTTGATGAATTGCACAGATTGTCATATACAACCACTTCATATCCTTCATTCAAAAGTTCCAGTGCTGTGTGACTTCCGATATAACCGGCGCCTCCGGTGATTAATATTTTCTTTGTCATTACGATACCTCCTATTTTTACCTTTACTGCATATATCATTATAAGAATCTGTAATTTTTCCTGTACATACAAAAAACTCTACAAAATATACACTTTTTTCTTCTTGACATATCGTATTTTAATTATATCTATTTTTCCTTTTCCAGAATCTTCTGCATCTTCCCTTTGATCCTCTGAAGTGCATTATCAATCGTCTTCGGACTCCGGTCCAGCAGCTTTGCGATCGTCTTATAATCCGTTCCCATCAGATGAAGATACAGGACTCTGCGTTCCAGTTCACTTAAATCTTTTTCCAGACGTTCTTCCAGTGACTTTGCGTGTTCCTGACTGACAAGTAGTTCTTCCGGATTCGTCTCATGTCCGGATTCCATCGTATCGATCAGAGAACCTTCGCCATCTTCTCTTTCATACAAAGAAATATAACTGTTAAGCGGGCTGTGTTTCTTTCTGTTCGAAGCTTCGATTGCCGAATAGAGCTGTCTCGTTACACACAGTCTTGCAAAACTGAAGAAAGAAGCTTCCTGATCCACATCGTAGTCCTGAACCGCTTTAAAGAGTCCAATCATTCCCTCCTGGATCAGGTCGTCTGTCTCTCCGCCGAGCAGATACATTGCATTGGCTTCTTTTCTGACCAGATTCTTATATTTTTCCATCAGATAATCGATGATTCCCGTTTCTCCCATCCGAAGTCTGCGTATCAGTTCTTCATCTGTTAATTTTTTTATACTCTGTCATACACTCCTCTGTCTCACAATCTCATATGCAAGCACGCCCGCTGCCACCGATGCATTCAGGGAATCGATGTCCCCTTTCATCGGGATTCTGGCGGTAAAATCGCAAGTGTCTTTGACCAGACGTCCCACGCCTTCGCCTTCATTACCGATCACCAGACCGATCGGCCCCTTCATATTGACATCATACATGACATCGCCGTCCATATCGGCACACACAAACCACAGGCCCTTCTTCTTCAGATCTTCCATCGTCTTTACCAGATTCGTTACTTTTGCAACCGGCGTATAATTCAGGGCCCCTGCGGAAGTTCTTGCTACGGTTGCCGTCAGTCCGACTGCGCGTCTCTTTGGTATGATCACACCATGTGCCCCTGCCTGGTTCGCAGTACGGATGATCGCACCGAGATTGTGCGGATCTTCGATATTATCCAGAATGATCAGAAACGGATCTTCTCCTTTTTCTTCTGCAAGCTTTAACATATCTTCTACTTCTGCATACTCATATGCGGCAACACTTGCGATCACACCCTGGTGTTTTCCGGTCTCTGACAACTGGTTTAAGCGGTCCTTTTCCACGAAGTTCAGGATCGTGTCATGCTTTCTTGCCTCACGGATGATGGATCTGACTGCGCCGTCCTGACATCCGTCCAGTACATACAGCTTGTCTACCGGTTTTCCGGAACGAAATGCTTCCATGACGGCATTTCTTCCTTCTATGATATTTTCATTTTCTTTCTTATCATACGATTTTTTATCGTGCATCTTCTTATCATGTACATTCTTATCGTGACTCATATTCGACACTCCTTATTGTTCTTTGATACTGTCCAGACCTATTTTAACCAGTTCCAGCATTCTTTTCCACTCTTTTTTCAGATACAGATAACCAAGCAGAGCTTCAAATCCCGTCGCACGTCTGTAATCTGTAATCGACTGGTTCTTCGCCGGCGACACGCTCTTGGCATTGCGGCCTCTTTTATAGACAGCATGTTCTTCTTCTGTCAGGTGTTCCTGCATCGTACGCATCATTTTCGACTGTGCGGACGCCTGGACATAAGAGCTGGTCTTCTGGTGCAGCTTCTGTACCTGACGGTTTCCTTCATTGATCACCAGGGATTTAATGATCAGATCATAAATGCAGTCTCCGATATATGCCAAAGTAAGAGGTGAATATTCTTTAATATCCACCTCTTTCATCTGGAAAATCTCCTGCATATAAGTGTCAAATCCCCACTCTACGCTCTTTTCCATTGTACTCCTTCTCTGGTATCCTTTAAGATGATACCCTTCTCTAACAGTTCATCACGGATTGCATCGGCTCTTGCAAAGTCTTTAGCCTTACGTGCTGCCTGACGCTCCTCGATCAGTTTCTCGATGTCTTCGTCCAGGATCTCTTCTTTCTTATCTACGATCAGTCCCAGAACTCCTGTTAACTTCACAAGCAAATCGAATAATTTCTGAAGATATTCTTTGGAACTTTCTGCACCGGTTGTTGTATTGATATATTTTACAAGGTCAAAGATTGCTGCAACGGCATCTGCTGTATTGAAGTCATCATCCATTGCCTTTTCAAATCCTGCAACAAACTCTTCTGTTTTTGCAAAGTTTTCTGCTTCTGCATCTGTAATCGCTTCTGTTTTTGCATTTTCCATAAGGAATTTCAGGTTGTCTGCCGCGTTCACGATACGCTCCAGACCATTCTTGGATGCTTCCATCAGGTCTGCGCTGAAGTTCAGCGGGCTTCTGTAGTGTGCACTCAGCATGAAGAAGCGCAGTATCTGCAGATCATACTGTTCGCTGATCTCACGTACCGTACGGAAATTGCCAAGCGACTTACTCATCTTCCTGTTGTCAATATTAAGAAATGCATTGTGCATCCAGTATTTTGCAAATTCCTTGCCATTTGCGGCCTCACTCTGCGCAATCTCATTTTCATGATGTGGGAATACAAGATCTTCTCCACCGGCATGAATGTCGATCTGCTCTCCGAGATATTTCTTAGACATCTCTGAGCACTCGATGTGCCATCCCGGACGTCCTTCGCTCCACGGAGACTCCCATGCAGGCTCTCCTTCTTTCTTCGGTTTCCAGAGTACAAAATCCAGCGGATCTTCTTTCTCATCTTCTCCGGATACCAGAAGGGAACGTTCACCCGAACGAAGATCATCCAGATTCTTGTGCGAAAGCTTACCGTAATCTTTGAACTTTCTTGTACTGTAATATACGGTACCATTCTTCTCATATGCAAATCCTTTATCAATCAACGTCTGGATCATATCTACCATACCGCAGATTTCTTCCGTCGCAAGCGGATTCTTGGTTGCCGGTTTGATATTCATACCGTCCATATCTTTTTTACACTCTGCAATGTAACGTTTGGAAATCTCATCGGCTGTCACCCCTTCTTCGATGGCTTTTTTGATGATCTTATCGTCTACGTCTGTAAAGTTGGATACATAATTCACATCATATCCTTTGTATTCAAAATATCTTCTGACCGTGTCGAATACGATCATTGGTCTGGCATTTCCAATATGGATAAAGTTATATACGGTAGGCCCGCATACATACATCTTTACCTTTCCTTCTTCCAAAGGTATAAAATTTCTTCTTTTTTTGCTTTGTCATTAGTATTAAAAATTCTTCATTTTTCCGCGTTCTCCTCCTTCTTTTTCTTCCGGTATCGGATTCTCTTTTAAACATTGCATGCGTTTCTCCATCTCCTGGATCTGTCTGTGCATTCTTATGTTATCTGCCTGCAGTTCTCTGATATCATTTGAAATCGGATCCGGCAGATGCACCTGATCCATATCGAGTCTCGGTATCTTCTCATCATTCATCTTAACCACTCTGCCCGGCACACCTACAACTGTACAATTCGGCGGTACTTCTTCCAGTACTACCGATCCCGCTCCAATCTTGGAATTTTCTCCGATGGTAAATGAACCAAGAACCTTTGCTCCTGCACTCACCATAACGTTATCTCTCAGGGTTCGGATGTCTCTTGCCTTGTTCTTTTCCGGTTCCTCCAAGTGTGACTCCTTGATACAAGGTAATATTATCTCCCAGTTCCGCAGTCTCTCCGATGATCACTCCGCTTCCGTGGTCGATAAATAATCCTTTTCCTATTGTTGCCCCCGGATGGATCTCGATTCCGGTCTTTCTTACTGCCCGTTGCGATACCCATCTGGCAAGAAAATAATGTTTCTTCAGATAGAGCTTATGTGCGATTCTGTAATGAAGAATTGCTTTGAAACTAGAATACAGGAATACTTCCATATTCGACTTGATCGCAGGATCCCGTTCCCGTATCACCTGAATTTCTTCATTGACATATGATATGATGCCCATCTATGATCTCTCCTTTTTATAAGTTTACCGCCTGTTCTGTATGCTTTGGTACAAAAAAAGCTCCGTCTCCTGCTTTACACAAGAGACGAAGTATATCCGCGGTTCCACTCTTTTTAAAGAATACAGTTCTATTACCCGCATTCTTCTCTCAGTACACGTAACGTGTGTAATCCCGGATCCGGCTATGATGTTATCCTTCTTTCTCACCGGACCGACTCCCGGACGCACTTCACAAAAGCTGTAATCGGAAACTGCTTTCAGCCGGTGACAGTTTCTCTCTTTCGACACAACGCATCTGCTACTCTTTCCGTTCAAAGTCTTTCTCATATAGAATATATATTATGCGATATCATCTTTTTTGTCAACCAGTTTCCATCGGATCTCTGCTTTAAAAAGATCTGCTTCCGTCTCGATCCAGAACTTTCCTTTCTGAATTTCCACAAAGCTCTTAACAATTGCAAGTCCGAGTCCGGACCCTTCGGTATTTCTTGCCGAATCGCCTCTGACAAAACGCTCCGTAATCTCTTCCGGATTAAATGTAAGCTCGGTGGCCGATACATTCTTCATCCGGAATACCGCCTCACCCTCTTCCGCTGCAATCTTCACGTATACTCTTGTATGAGGCATTGCATATTTCACTGCATTTCCAATCAGATTCTCGAATATCCGGTATGTCTTCTGTCCATCCAGCGCCACGATCACTTTCTCCTCCGGAATATCCAGACGAAAAATCCAGATTCGCTTCCGTAATCTTTTCTTCCATTTCTAATTTCACCTGTTTAAAAAGATTCACAATATCCATCTCGATAATATTCAGGTTCACCGAACGACTGCTCGCTTTACTGATTTCAAACAAATCTTCAATCAATGCTTTAACCGGAGTGATTTTCTATCCAGTACATCAATGTATTCTTTCTGTCTTTCCGGATCATGTTCCATCTTCAGCAGATTCACATAGGTGATAATCGCAGTCAATGGAGTCTTCAGGTCATGCGAAACATTCGTCACCAGTTCGGTCTTCATCCGCTGGCTTTTCACTTCTTCATCTACCGCTTTCTTGAATCCGGTCTGTATCTTCTCAATCTCTTCTTTAAACGGCTCGAACACCCCCAGATTTTCATCAATCTCCACATCCAGATTTCCATCGGCAATTTCATTTGTCGCTTCTAACAGTCTGTGATAGTTTTTCTTTATTTCATTAAAATATTTCTTCAAAATAAAGTATAGAATTACCGAATATATGATCAGTGCCATAATTCCATAAAACCAGAAAATACTCGTCACTGCCAGAATGATAAAGTTCACAAGCACAATCCTCAGAATTGCCTTACTGCTTTTGTCTGTAAAGTCAATATCTGTAATGGTCTGATACAGCCTGTGTGCCATCTCTTTCACTTTCCGGTACAATCTTCCGCTGTCTCGTCCGACTCTTTCCGCTGCTGCCGGAGCTTCTTTCCTCAGCGTTTTCCACATACGCCACAACAGCGTCCGCTCTGTAACATACTTTCTGACACCAGTCTTCTGTATTTCACTGACACAGCTTGCTACCCAGTATGTGACAGCAAATGCTGCAATCCAGATTGCGGCATCCATCGCCCCGGGCCTTCCCTTCGTCCTTGTTACAATCCAGTTCAGCTTATTGTCCAAAGCCCAGTCCTGTTGCCGCAACGATAAACACTATCTCAAACGGCTGTTGGAAAAAGCTTTCTGCCGCCAATCCCCAGCGTATCACTTTGTGCAAAAATCCATGCTGCCACACCTACCGCTGCCATGCAGGCAAGCATCATATACCATGCATCATTCGGCGCTTCATCCCCGAACCAGTACCATTGGTTCAGATATTGTTCAATTCCGTTTTTCTTCATTCCATAGATATATGTACGGTTCTTCGGCGTCTTCAATTCGCCGCCGGTGGCATCCTCAACCGTCTCACTCCAGTTATCTATAATCTTTCTGAGAGCAATACTCTGCGTTGTCTTTTCACTGCTCTTTACAACTTTTACATCCAGATCTCCGTGTTCATCATAAGTCAGTACCATACCAAATGCATATTCTTTGAAACTGTCATCTGCCAGACCCTTTCCGGTATTCGCTGTGCTTCGTCCCAGGACTGCCCCTGATCCATCCTCAATCCTGTAATCCAGATATGGATATAACGCTTCATAATCCTCCATCCATACTTCTGCAGCATCACTGATCTCCTCCTGAGACATTTTTGCTTCTCCTGTCTTGGATGATATCTCCTGATTATAAAGGACATAACTGAATTCCAGAAAGCTTTCCAGATATTCCCTGTCCGAAAGTGAAGTTGTATAAGTCTTCTGCGCTTCACTGACTGCTTTTCTATATATCGTATGATAATTATATATCATGAAAAACGCTGCTCCAAGTATCGTCACAGCAGCAAGAAAAACTCCCAGTTTACGCCTGTTTTTCAATTTTGTATCCAACGCCCACACCACCTTTAAGTATTTTGGTTCTCTTGGATTCAACTCTATCTTTTCGCGGATATTTCTGACGTGCACCATGATCGTATCTGTATTGACTGCACGTTCATTCCATACCCTTTCGTAGATCTCCTCCGCAGAAAATACCCGTCCCGGACTCTTCACCAGAAGCAGCAGGATCTTATACTCAATCGGAGTCATCTTTACCGTTTCACCGTCAACTGTGACTTCTACATTATCCTCATTGATTTCCAGTCCGCCTATCGTATGGATCCTGGAATTTTCGTTCTTATCCTCCAGCCGTTCCATAAACCTGCGGTATCTGCGAAGCTGTGAATTGACTCTGGCAAGCAGTTCCATCGGAGTAAATGGCTTTGTCACATAATCGTCAGCCCCCATATTCAATCCCATGATCTTATCCACTTCTTCTGATTTTGCAGAAAGAAAAATCACCGGGAAATCATACTTCTCCCTGAGTTTTACGACCATAGAGATTCCATCCATTACCGGCATCATGATATCCACGATTGCCAGATGAATATCTTCCCTTTCTATAACATCCAGTCCTTCTGCACCATCAGCCGCCTGAAATACTTCATAGCCCTGACTCTTCAGATATATCTCCACGCCTTCCCTGATTTCCTTGTCGTCTTCTACGACCAGTACATGATTCATCTCCATCACATTTTTCATCCTTTTCCTAATTCCAGCTTTTTCCTCTGTTATTATCATCCTATCCGGTATTTCTTAAGGGTGACTTCAGAAAATTTCTAAAGAAAAACAAAGATTCTTCTTTATACCGTTTCATTCAGATAAATCTGTGACAATGGAATGATCTTATCTAATTCTTCTTTCATTCGATCCGACATGACCGCATCACCGTCCGCACAGATTTCTTCTGCGGTCTTCACACCGAATACAAGGCTCGTAAGCGCTGCTACGGTGAGTGTTCCTTCACTGTTTTCCGGCTTTCCATCCATCAGCATCACTCCCGAAAATTCTGTCCCCGTAATCATGACACATCGGTTATTTTCTTTGATAACCGGATCTGTCACCGTAAAACATGTTCCCATAAATGTTTTGAGTCTCAAAGACATCAGCATCCGTCTGACATCTATGATACGGATCATAATCTTAGGTTTTTCCCCATCTACTTCTTCAGCCTCTGCTGCGATCTTAATATCTGTGACCGCTCCTTCTTTTATATATATCTTTAACGTCCCTCCGTCACTTGCATATTCTTTGATCAGACGTTCATAATAAGCTATATTTCTTTTTGCGTAGACCTGATACGACTGCGACAGCCTGCCTTCCATATAAACAGCCATTTTTCTGCATCTTCCACTGAGGCATCCGTCACATCTGTACCTTCTTCCACTTCCGCTTCCGGATCATAATATGCCCGATTCTGTTCATACACCGTCCGGAAATCAAATGGCAGATAGATGCTCTCCGATGCCGGCATCAGAAATGTAAATGTCTCTCCGTCTGCATACATATCATTTAACGCCTGTTTCAACATTCCTGCCATAAAGCCACGTTTCCGATATGATTTTCTCGTTGCAACAGCAACAATATAATTCACGTCTTTTCTGCTGCCGTTTACTGCAAGTTCGTACGGATTCAGATGCAGCATCGCCTGTATCTCCCCGTCTTCTTCTACCACATAAATCTGATTGTCTTTTACTTTTTCTTCGTAATAATAGTCAACAAAGTCTTTGCTGTCTTCTGAAAACACTTCTTCGTACAGTTTTCTTGTATTCAGCTTTTCTCCTGTTTCCAGTTTTCTTATTTTCATTTTGATTTTCCTTCCCAACAAGTTTCTTATCTGTCCTGCGCTTTCATACATCCGCCGCATCCGGCACATCCGCCTTCTGCCGGTCCGACTCTGTAACTATAATTAGCAATCGTATCCAGACTTGCAATTGCCTGAGAAGAAATACCTTCTCCCGTTCCGGTAAATCCAAGTCCTTCCTCCGTTGTTGCCTTAATGTTCACCTGTTCAACTTCAATGTGCAGTGCTTCTGCCACATTTTTTCTCATCTGTTCAATGTGCGGTGCCATCTTCGGGCGCTGTGCGATGATCGTTGCATCGATATTGCCGATCACATATAATTTTTCATCAATTAATTTCCCTACTTCTTCCAAAAGTTTTATGCTGGACGCTCCCTCATACGCCGGATCGGTATCCGGAAAGTGCTTTCCGATATCTCCAAGCGCCGCCGCCCCAAGAAGTGCATCCATGACCGCATGCAATAATACATCTGCATCCGAATGACCAAGAAGTCCCCTTTTTCATAAGGAATCTTTACTCCGCCAAGTATCAGATCTCTTCCGTCTACTAATTTATGTACATCATAGCCCATACCTACACGCATATATTATTCTCCTCCCTTTGTTTCTGCTTCTTCTGTTTCTGCTTCTTCTATTTCTGCTTC
>ENA-OPYU01000504-OPYU01000504.1-human-gut-metagenome-genome-assembly--contig:-NODE-504-length-15619-cov-3.771882_pt1 | contig 15619 bp, 9 predicted proteins | sample MGYA00242637_ERZ504482 | MGnify/ENA primary metagenome ERZ504482 (study PRJEB26092, sample SAMD00036237) | human gut metagenome | host: Homo sapiens | study: EMG produced TPA metagenomics assembly of...
TCGTGATGAATCATGTGCATCCAGTATCTGTAGTAAACAGCATCCTTCCAGTTTTCTGGCTTTTTGCCTTCGAACACAGAGGCAAAGCTCTTTCCATCCATGTATGAAGGTTCTTTGCCACCGACCATCTCTATAAGAGTTGGAGCAAAATCAATGTTGTTAATCATCAAGTCCGACTTGGCTCCCTTGTAAGGACATCTCGGGTCGCGGACTATGAAAGGCATTCTTTGAGATTCTTCATACATCCATCTCTTATCCTGCAGATCGTGTTCGCCAAGCATCATACCCTGGTCGCCTGTATATACGATAATGGTAATTTTCCCAGAGTCCTTCCTTCTTGAGATAGTCGGAAAAGACGTTTCAGGTTGTCATCCACACCCTTTACGCAACGCAGATACGATTTCAGGTAATGCTGGTAGGCAAGGTATGTATTCTCCATTTCATCACCTGTATTGCACTTATATTCCATTACATAATTGCGGATTTCATGACGGCTTGAGACAGAAGTTCCGATGAAGTGACGAAGTGAATCGTTCTTGCCTCTTGTGCCTTCGGAGCCCCATTTGTCTGTATCGAACAATGACAATGGAACAGGCACTTCCACATCGTCAAGATAATATTCATAGCGCGGTGCGTACTCGAACATATCGTGCGGTGCCTTGTAATGATGCATCATGAAGAAAGGTTTGGACTTGTCGCGTCTGTTCTTCAACCAGTCAATAGCAAGGTTGGTCACGATATCCGAGGAGTAACCCATTTTCTTTATCTGGTTATTAGGCCATTTCTTGTCAGTTACGTCACTTGTAAGGAAAGTAGGGTCGAAGTATTCGCCCTGTCCGCCATGACCGTTGAATACAGAATAATAGTCGAAGTGCGACGGTTCGCATCCCAAATGCCATTTACCGATCATGGCAGTCTGATATCCCATATTATGGAACTCATCAACCAGATATTCCTGGTCCGGCTGAAGCACTTCATCCAAAGTGAGCACCTTGTTACGATGGGAATACTGTCCAGTCATGATACATGCACGGCTTGGGGTACTGATGGAGTTTGTACAGAAACAGTTCTCGAAGAGCATACCGTCCCTTGCCAGTTCATCAATTGTAGGAGTAGGGTTCAGTACTGCAAGACGACTTCCGTATGCGCCGATAGCCTGCGAAGTATGGTCGTCCGACATGATGTAGATGACATTCATCTGTTTCTGCTGTGCTGCGACACCAACACATACAGACAGGAATGGCATAACAGCCATTCCCTTCATTATATTATTTTTTAAATTCGTTTTCATAAGTCAGATTATCATTGAAATAGAACTTGCAAGACATATCATCGAATGATTTTATGTCCTTATTCTGCATTTTAACCCATTGTTCTGATTTAGCCTTGACAGCTACCTGAGTTGAAACCTCATTACCGTCGACTACACTTTTAAGAGTGACATTTGCATCCTCTGCATTATGGTTTGCCACACGTACAGTGATAAGGCATCCGTTATCAACCTTATCGTATAGCGGTTTGGAAACCACCACCCCTTTAAGCTTAATCTTGAACACATGTGCATATTCAGTAGGTTTGTTCTTAGGGAAGTTTACTACAAGACCCTCGTCAGTCATCTTATAGTCAATCTTCTCTGAGCTTCCAAGCATTTCAACCGACTCAATTTCCACGTTCTGGCAATACTTAGGAGCAAATGACTTGATAGTAACACTACCATCTGTCCAAGCCAGAGACACGGCATAGAGGTTATTGTCGCGTGTAGTAAAGCGAATGTCGTCCGCTGTATATTCAGTTTTTGTATTGTCTGTCATATAACCTGCGGTGCCTGCGTTATGTCCTTCGGAAGCAATCACCCATGGTCGTGAGCCATAAATAGCCTCACCGTTAGTCTTCAACCATTTACCTATCTCGGCAAGTACGTTCTTCTGTTCGTCTGTAATAGTACCGTCGGCCTTAGGACCTATATTCAGCAATAAGTTACCGTTCTTGCTGACAATATCAACAAAGTCGTCGATGATATGGTCAGGACTCTTGTTTTCCTCGCCCACACAATAGCTCCACGATTTCTTGCCTACAGAAGTATCAGTCTGCCATGGATAATCACGGATTCTGTCGCTCTTACCTCTTTCTATATCGAACACCTGGATATTGTCGCCATATCCGAATTTAGTGTTAACCACAACTTCTTTATTCCAATCAAGAGCCGAATTGTAATAATAAGCCATGAATTTATAGAAAGTAGGCTGGAACGGATATTTTCCCACAGTCCAGTCGAACCATATCAATTCAGGCTGATATTTGTCGATAAGCTCGTATGTATGCATAAGGAACTGACGGCGTGAACGTTCGTTCGAGCCTTCATACTTACCACAATAAGGTGTCATACCCTGACCTTCGGGCTCATGCAGTCTTTCGCCATACAGAGTGATTGTAGTGTCCTGAACATCAGAAGGAGTTTCCATTCCATATTCATAGAACCATGCATTCTCGCATCTGTGAGAAGAAAGTCCGAAACGCAGACCGGCTTTCTTGGTAGCTTCCTTCAATTCGCCGATTATATCCCTTTTCGGTCCCATATCCACAGCATTCCACTTATTGAAAGTACTGCTGTACATGGCAAATCCGTCGTGATGCTCGGCCACCGGAACAATGTATTGTGCTCCAGATGATTTTACCACTGCCAGCCACTCGTCGGCATTGAAATTTTCGGCTTTGAACATAGGGATGAAATCCTTATATCCGAATTTGGTCAAAGGACCGTAAGTCTGTACGTGATACTTATTAATAGGATGACCTTCCTTGTACATCCAGCGGGAATACCATTCACTGCCGTATGCAGGAACGGAATAAACTCCCCAGTGGATAAAGATACCGAACTTGGCATCCTTAAACCATTCAGGAATAGTGTAATTTTGAGCAATCGATGCCGAATCGGCCTTGAACACATCAGTACCTTTTAAAGATACAGTAGAATCTACATTAGGAGCGTATGTAGAATTGCACGACGCCAACAGGCTTAATGCCGCAACTCCTAAAACCGTTTTCATGGATTTCTTATTCATAATAATCTTATTACATTAAATAATGACATTAATTTTTTCTGTAAGCAAAGATACACTTGAGTTCCATTTACAATAAATAATTTAATTACTATAGTAAGGGGTAAAATATTTACCACCTATTATTGAACAAATTTACCCCCTCTCATATATGATAATAAACTGCCAATATCGAATTACAAGTAAATATATATTTCAACAAAAAAGGTTTAGCCTATTATTACACAACAATTTCACCCTAAGAATAAAATATATATAGAGTAAATTTGCCAATATAACAAACTGTAAAAACAAATTTATGAAAACTATTTGATTTACTTACTCGCAGCAGTATCGTGTACAACTGTAGCAGACCTAAATGCTCAAGTCAGTGCAAAAAATCAGGTAATGAAACCACAGAACTTACAATTCCGAAAAAGGTTCTACAAGGACAGCATTGATTTCAGCAATGCTCCGAAAAGACTTAACAACAAGTACCCTCTTTCCGACCAGAAGAACGAAGGCGGATGGGTTCTAAACAAAAAGGGCCTCTGACGAGTTCAAAGGAAAGAAGCTGAATGAGGAAAGATGGTTCCCGAACAACCCTAAATGGAAAGGAAGACAACCTACTTTCTTTGCAAAGGAGAATACTACATTTGAAGACGGCTGTTGCGTGATGAGAACTTACAAGCCGGAAGCAGGATCACTGCCCGAAGGATATACTCACACTGCCGGTTTCCTGGTAAGCAAAGAACGTTTTCCTTTACGGATATTTCGAAGCAAGACTGAGACCAAACGACTCGCCATGGGATTTTCGGGTTTCTGGATGTCGAACAATGAAAGAAACTGGTGGACTGAAATAGACATTTGCGAGAACTGCCCCGGCAATCCTGCCAACAGACATGACCTGAACTCGAACGTGCATGTATTTAAAGCTCCAGCAGATAAGGGTGATATAAAGAAACATATCAACTTCCCTGCCAAATACTATATACCATTCGAATTGCAGAAAGACTTTCACGTATGGGGACTTGACTGGAGCAAGGAATATATCCGACTATATATAGACGGAGTACTGTACAGAGAAATAGAGAACAAGTACTGGCACCAGCCATTACGCATCAATCTTAACAACGAATCGAACAAATGGTTCGGAGCCTTGCCGGACGACAACAATATGGATTCTGAATATCTGATAGATTATGTAAGGGTGTGGTACAAGAAATAAGAAATAACATAATCTGAAATTATAAAAGGCAGTCTTCATTATCAGTATGCTGATGATAAAGTCTGCCCTTTTTAACAAGAAGATAAAGATTTTAATCTGCCCTATCACTCATTTACTTCATCCGGATACTCTGTAAGCGAGTTTCCCGAATTGCTTATTTCAATAGAGCCGATAGGAAGATAATTGAACTTCTTGCTCCATGCAGAGATACCATAATCTCTTCTAAGAATAGGCATCATGACCTCCTCGGCACGTCCTGAGCGGACGAGGTCAAACCATCTGTCACCCTCGCATGCCAGTTCACAACGACGCTCATACCATAGAACATCAATTACGCTTTTAAATCTGTCAGGATACATCTGCATTAGCTTGTCAACATCAATATAACTTCCGTCGTCTGCATGAACATGCTTCTTTCTGAGTTCATTTATGTAATACTTCGCTTTTGCTTCATCAGGATTAGTACCTCTGAGATATGCTTCGGCAAGCATCAGATACACTTCACCATATCTGATGACCCTTACGTTTCCAGGCTTGTTTAGATTGGGGTTTCCTATCATATCGTAATTTTTGAAAGGAGGATATTTCTTCTGGGCATATCCCTGGAAATCAGGCCCGTAAGAGCCTGTCTCCCAAACAACATTTTTTTGATTCATCCTGAATATTGGCATTAGGTTTGGTTACAAGTTCATCGTAAGTAAATATCGCCGCATCACGACGCACATGGTCATCCGGAAGGAAATAATCATACAATTCCTTAGTAGGCAGACAAAAGCCATATCCATTATCATAATCAGGACTATTTTTCAACTGTCTCGGTCCGCAGAAAGTCACCCACATAGCACCTTCGCCTGCATCAATATTACCCCAGTTTGTATTACCAGATTTGGTAGAGGTCTGTATTTCAAATATAGATTCCTCGTTATTCTCCTGATGAGCCGCAAACAATTTAGAATAATCATCCGTCAGAGTATAATTACCACTTGAAATTACATCCTCCAATAAAGGTTTCGCTTTGTCAAAAATCTTAGCATCATCGTTGCTCCAGTCAGCCCAATAAAGATAGACCTTGGCCAACAGGGCTTGAGCCGCAGTCTTGGTAATACGTCCTTTCATTGTGTCCGGGAAATTATCCTTTAGAGAAGGGATAGCTTCAAGAAGATCTTTCTCTATTGCTTTATTTACATTTTCGCGAGTATCTCTCGTAAACTTGAATCCTTCAGGATAAAGAGTCTCAAGACTGATAAAGCATGGACCATAATATCTCAACAATTCAAAATGATACCAAGCACGTAAGAACTTAGCTTCAGCTTTATAAACTTTAGCTTCCGGACTGTCATACTCTGAATTTATTACAAGATTACATCTATATATACCACGGTAACGAGTTTTCCACAAATTATCGGAAATAGAATTGACACTCGTATTTGAATAATCCTCTATAGCCTGCATGTAAGGCTGATCCTGATCAGAGCCACCACCAGTACGAGCATTATCCGAACGGATTTCACCCATAGGTACAATGGAAGCAAGTGCATTACCCGAAGCACCACCTATGTGAGCTAACGGATCATAACAAGCAGTAAGCGCTTTGAACATCTGTTCATCGGTCCTATAAAAAGAACTTTCTGCTTCGGACATTATAGGAGCTGTATCCAGGAAACTGTCGCTGCAAGATGATGATGCAATAGCAGCAAACATGAGGACAAGAATATTATTATGTATTTTCGACTTCATAATTTTCAATTTTAGAAATTAAGACTTAAACCAAATCTGAATGTACGGGCCTGAGGGTAAGTACCATAGTCAATACCTGTGCTAAGAATATTGCCACCTGCCATATTTCCTACTTCAGGATCCATAAACGGATAGCTGGTGAAAGTGGCAAGATTATCAATTGCTGCATAAATTCTTGCTTTATTCAGCATCAACTTGTTTATTAATTTAGTTGGGAATGAATAGCCTACCTCAAGTGAAGAAATCTTTAAATGCGAACCATCATAAAGATAAAAATCGGATGGTTTGCCAAAGTTTCCATTAGGATCTTTGGATGAAAGACGAGGCACTCCATTATCATCACCTTCTTTCCGCCATCTGTCAAGATAGAATGATGGAAGGTTGCTGCGTCCGTATGCTTCCTGTCGGTAAATATCAGAGAAGACTTTATATCCAGCTTTTCCTGTTAAGAAGATTGTCATATCAATACCTCTCCAGTCGGCACCTAAATTCAAACCGAATGTCCATTTTGGCCAAGGATTGCCACAATCGGTTCTATCTTCATCTGTAATCTGCCCATCGTTATTTGTATCTTGCCATATAAAGTCACCCGGAACGGCATCAGGTTGTATCACTTTACCGTCTTTTGATTTATAGTTCTGTATCTGCTCTTCATTTTGGAATATTCCTAAGTTCTTATAAAGGCGGAAATAACCCATAGCATGACCTTCCTCCATACGCGTTACATTAACAGATGTTCTCCAGCTACCACCATCAGTATATCCATTTGCATTTCCTATCTTTACAACCTCATTTTTAAGATATGAGGCATTTGCGGAAATAGAGAAGTTGATTTCGTTCCAATTTTTATTAAATGTCATCTGCATTTCCACACCCTGGTTTGTTATATTACCAAGGTTTCTAAAAGCTGCATTATTACCTCTAATGGCTTCAACTGTTGGCTGGAACAACAAATCCTTAGTACCTTTTTTTAAACCAGTCGAAACTTGCTCTAATCATACCATTATAGAATGTCATATCGGCACCAACATTAAATTGTTCAGAAGTTTCCCATTTCACGTCTGGATTAACAAGGTTATTAGGAGCAGATCCCACAGTGATGGCATTACCAAACGTGTAATTATAATTATTGCCAATAATAGAAGTATAGGAGAATGGAGAAATTCGCTCATTTCCGTTCTGTCCCCAAGAGAATCTAAGTTTGAAGACATCAAAGTTCTTAATTTTCCAGAATTTCTCATTTGAAACATTCCAACCTAATGAAACGCCCGGGAAAGTAGCATATCTGTTATTGGGACCGAAATTTGAAGACCCATCGCGTCTGACCACAACTTCCGCCATATATTTTTCAGCATAATTATAGCTTAGACGAGCAAAATATGAGAACATACTATGTCTAGGATTAGCACCGCCACTATTAGCTGATGTCATAACATCACCAGCATTAAGATACCAGTAATTCTCATTGGTCATTGCTTCATTTGGATATTTATTTCGTGTTCCGGTCATAAACTCATAAACATCTCTTGATGCAGAAGTACCTAACAGGACAGATGTAGAATGTTCACCAAAAGATTTTTTTATATCGCAATGTATTCTCCCACTGCCAACTACTATTAGCATTTGTACTTTGTTCTACCCTAGAATTATCTTCTTTACATTCTGCAGAATGAAAAAACTTTGGTGCAAACATTCTTCCACGGAAATTCCGATGATTAATACCAAAATCTGTGCGGAAAACAAGGTCTTTAATAAAAGTGATCTCAGCATAAACATTACCAAAAAATTGCTGGGTAATATTTTTATTCTTAGGTGCCTCATCCATAAATGCAATAGGGTTCCACATACGGCTATAAGGTACAGGAGAGACTCCATATCCGAAAGTATCGTTGCTATTCTCATCATAAACCGGAGTAGTAGGATCAATATTATAGGCGTATGATATCGGATTATAACCATTGATACCGGTTGCCACTCCACTATTCTCTATATATGCATAGTTGACGTTTGCACCTACACTTAAGAAATCATTTATAGAATAGGAACTGTTCAGCCTTGTGCTGAATCGTTTGTAAAATGACGCATCTTCACCGATAATACCATTCTGGTCTAGATAATTCAATGAAAGCAAGCTTGAACCCTTATCACTGCCAAAGTTAGCAGTAATGTTATGCTCAGTAACAGGAGCTGTATTCAATATTTCATTAAACCAGTCTGTATTATAACCTGTTGGAGCAGTAGGTACACCACCGGCAAGCGGCATATCATCATTGTCGGCAAACTCTTTCATCAGCATAATGTACTGTTCATCATTCAGCATGGTTGGTTTCTTTGCTACTGTAGAGAAACCATAGTAACCATCATAAGCAAGCGATGTCTTTCCTTTATTTCCTTTCTTTGTGGTTATAAGGACTACACCATTAGCGGCTCTGGCACCATAAATAGCAGCTGAAGTTGCATCCTTCAAGACTTCCATGCTTTCAATGTCGTTGGGATTTACACTGTTCATGTCGTCCATAGGCAGTCCGTCAATTACAAAAAGAGGATTAGAGTTTCCATTTGTACCGACACCACGAATTACCAGCTTGGGCGCTGATCCCGGCTGACCTGAATTTGTCACAACGTTCACACCACTAACCCTACCGCTCAATGCATTTACGGCATTTGCAGGCTTGGATTGCAATAAATCATCGGAATCGATGCTGCTGATGGCACCTGTAACAACACTTTTTTTCTTAACCTCATATCCTATTGCTACAACTTCATCGAGTGCAATGGCGGAGGTTTTTAATTGAACGTCTATTGTAGACTGACCTTTATACACAATATTCTGTGTATCATATCCTACGAAGCTATAAATCAATGTCGATTCCATTGGTACATTTTCCAAAACATAAATTCCGTCCAAATCCGAAATAATACCGTTTGTTGTACCCTTAACTAAAATGCTTGCACCTATCACAGGTAAGCCATCGGAATCTGTTATACAACCAGAAACTCTCCCGTTCTGTGCTTTTAATGGTAAGCTGAACATTATAAGAATCAGCATACACATTAATGATAGTGTTCTGTTCATAATCTAGAGTTTTTTGTAATTAGTGTTTTTCTTAAAATAAAAAGTTTTGTTCTATCAGTTGCGCGCTACTTACTGACACTTGCAAATATATATACTATGTAATATAACCAAAGGGGGGAAAATTTCATTTAAATAGGGGGGGGGGGAAAATAGATTAACTAAATATTTTAAGGAAAAATGGCTGTTAGAATCCATTCTCAGACTCCAACAGCCATTTTATCACTAACAATCGCCTGTTAATCAATATATTTTTCTGCCCATTTCCTTAAGATTTGCATCCCTGCCCAGTGGAACAAAAGTAAATCCGTATGAATAGCTTCCCTTCAGAAGACGCTTGTCTATTGAAGGACGGGCTTTCAGACTCCAGCTATCTGTTCCGCCCACTCCAGCCTGAACCAGGTCGATATTAAGAGTATTAGAATACAAGTCCTTTTCAAGTTCATTTATATGTTTAGCCTTATCAATCGCATTCTGCGACATCTCCCACACTGAAACAGATAGGGGTTCATCGCCGACAATCATCACACCTGCCTTATCCGACTGCAAGGCAAACCATCTCACGTCACAACGGTTTCCGTTTTCCTGCGGCATTACATAGTCAAATCCCAGAGCGGACACCTTGCAGTTATATATAGACACCATTGCAGAGGCTTTTCTGTCGGAATAGTTTTCCCATGGGCCACGTCCATAATATGTCACATCCGACAAACGATTGGTACATTCGCATTGCAATCCTACGCGCAACATTTCTGATATTTCAGGAGACTTCATCATTGAATAATGAACGCCTATTGTTCCGTCTGCTTTTACTTTATAATTCAAGGTAAGTCTCAGTCTTTCATCTATAGCCTTTAGCACCTTAACCTCAAGATTGCCTTCCGATTTGCGTACATCTATAGAAACTGTCTTTAGCTTTAATGGAGCATCTTTCCAGAATGCAAACAGTCTATCGACCTTCCATCCTCGCCAGTCATTGTCTGTTGACGCTCTCCAGAAGTTTGGTTTCAGAGCAGATGTGATGATACTTTCATTATCTATCTTATACTGACTGATATAACCATCACTGATATTCAGATAAAAGTTCTTTCCCTTCACGCTGATGTCTTTCTTGTTATCTGAATCGATTTCCATATCCAATGTAGTATCAACGCATTCTACTATCTTTGGTAAAGAAAGATACTTAAACTGTTCCCAGGCAACCGCGTATCCAGCTTTGGCATACAGATTGTCATTCTTGAGCCTGGCACTCAGGCATAACCAATATTCCGCACCGTCATCGGCCTTGAAATTCTGAATAGGAAGTTTTAGTTTACAGCTCTCACCAGCTGGTGTTGTCGGCACAATAATCTCACCTTCCTGCAATACACTGTCTTCGTCCTTCAATTGCCAAAAATAACGATACTCATCTGTTGAAAGGAAGAAGTTTCTGGTTTTTTACAGTTATCTCTCCACTATAGACATTATCAGTTGTAAATGATACAGGAGCAAACACGTACTTGCATTCCTCAGTAGCAGGTTTAATGGAGCGGTCGGCACTGATAACACCATTTATACAGAAGTTTTGGTCGTTGTGCTCCCCTTTCTCATAGTCACCACCATAATTCCATGATTTCTTATTATATTTCCGTTCATTATCCAGCAATCCCTGGTCTATCCAGTCCCAAATATATCCGCCGGCAAGCGCATCATGAGAACGTATTGCATCCCAGTATTCTTTCAGCCCGCCGGTAGAGTTTCCCATAGAATGTGCATATTCACACATTATTATCGGACGGTTCATGACCGGATTCTTAGTCATTGCTATAAGCTCATCGACCATAGGATACATACGGCTAATGACATCGACGTATAAAGGATCATCGGGATTGGCATACACACAAAGCTCTTTCTTTGCCGGTTTGACATCTTCGTTCACATTAAAATCTATCTCACTAGTAACGATTGACGCTTCCTTACGTCCGATAGGTTTGTATAAAGGAATTTTCCGGCTGTCCTTGCGCCCCCTCGTAATGAACAGGACGGGTTGGGTCATAATCTTTCAGCCATCCTGACAGAGCTGCATGATTAGGGCCGCATCCAGACTCGTTGCCCAACGACCACATAAACACAGAAGGATGGTTCCTGTCTCTCACAGCCATTCTTACCACTCTCTCCATGAACGAGTTAGCCCACTCAGGCCTATTGGACAGATACCCCCTTTGATGATGAGTTTCAAGATTAGCCTCATCCATTACGTATATACCATACTTATCGCACAGTTCATAGAAATAAGGGTCGTTAGGATAATGCGATGTGCGGACTGTATTGAAGTTACAACGTTTCATAAGCAGAACGTCTTCGAGCATCTCCTCGCGGGTGACAGTCTTTCCTCCTGTCTCGCTATGGTCATGGCGGTTTACGCCAATGAGTTTAATAGGAGTGTCATTCACCAGAATCTGATTGCCTTTTATTTTAATATCCCTGAAGCCTACCTTACTACTTCTCGCATCCACCACATTGCCCTTATTGTCTGTGAGCTTTAGAACCAGAGTATATAGATAAGGGTGTTCAGAATTCCATAACTCCGGCTTGGAAACGATTCCCTCCATCATTCCGTAATAAACATTATCGCGCTGAGGATAAGGTTCGTTCACCACATAATCGGCAGTAACGGTAATATCTTTTCCAAACACCGGTTTCCCATCGGCATCATATAATTGGGCTGACAGATTCCATCCCTTCAAATCATCCATATTCTGATTTGTTATTTCCGGACGGATCTGTAACCGTGCAATATTCTTCCGGAAATCGATGCGTGTCCTTACTCCATAATCATATATTGCCACCTGCGGAATGGACATGATATATACTTCACGATGGATACCAGCCATTCGCCAGTGGTCGGCATCTTCCATATAACTTCCGTCGGTCCACTTATACACTTGCACCGCCAGTTTATTCTCCCCCTTCTTAACGTATTCGGTAATATCAAATTCAGTAGGCAGACAACTGTCTTCGGAATATCCCACCTTCTGTCCGTTTATCCATACATTAAATCCCGAATAGACGCCTCCGAAATGGAGTATAATCCTGTCGTTCTTCCACTTGTCAGGAACAACAAACTCCTTGATATAACACCCCGTCTGATTATTCCTGTCAATATATGGCGGACGAGCAGGGAAAGGATAAATAGTATTTGTATATATAGGATAGCCATATCCCTGCATCTCCCAACATGAAGGAACAGGAATAGTTTTCCATGATGATGAATTGTACTCCACTTTATAAAAACCGGCGGGAGCCAATGCCATATCCTCGGAAAAGTTAAACTTCCATTGGCCGTTCAACGACATATACTCCGATTTCTCTCTGTCTCCATCCAAAGCCCAATCCACTCTCCGGAAAGAATAAGTAGTACTGCGGGAAGGTAAACGGTTAATTCCGTTTATGGTCTGGTCCTGCCATACATTCTGATTGTTTCTCCACTGATTGGCACCATTGTCCGATGCAGACAGAGATTGCATAAAGTAAAAAATAACACAGAAAATGAAAAATAGATTTTAAGTTCAAGTTCATAAATTCGCATTTTAAGTTTCTATGCAAATATATAAGTATAACGAACAATGAATAGGGGGTATTTCTATCTATATAGAGTGGTATTTTTAAATATGAGCTTAGACTTTACAGAACATCGTCCGGAATACTATGCTATGTAGCACTCTATATGAAAATATTATATATTCCCAAGTCACAAGCCTTTTCAAACAACTTTTTTATATATTCTCATCCTATCCCTTTACATCAAAGATAAATCCCAATCCAGCTTTGCCAGCCGCATTTATTTCTTTTTTCAGGAGAAATTTTCTTTATGGCTATCGCCATGAAAATTCACCTGAAAAAGAATGCGGCGGCAAACGGATTGGCATTAAAGAAAAGATTACAGGGATTAACTGCGACCGACGTGACGCATAGTCGTGAATCAAAGGCGGCTATCCTTATATTCTATATATAGCCTCACAAATACTGTGAAAACCCACTTTCCCAAATAACAAAACATAGTCTGTTTATCAAATCCCGAAATAAGACAGGGATTTCAGCTCCCTCCGATCTGCATAGTCCTGTGGCTTTGCTATGCTTTTATTCCAACTCTTCCTACTTCTTTTCATTCTTTTTCTACTGTTTCTACATTCTTTCCTATTCTTCGTATGACATTTGATGACACCTGATGACATCTAATGTCATCTATTTGTAAATCAATTGTTTACTCAATTTATCACTTTACATTTGGACTGTGAAACAAATCAAGTAGTCACTCAAAACAAAAGATTATGGCACAAGAAAACAGTCCTGACAGGAAAAAGGCAAGGCCGGACTAAGAAACCGGAAAGCCTTATGTGGAACAAATTGACGAACTTCTGCTGGTACATAACAAGAATGACCCAAAGGAGGGTTTGAGAGTAATCAGTAAGATGGACGAGAAAGGCAATTATCAGACGGTTACACCGGAAGAGAAGAACGAGAACTCATTCCTTAAATTCGACAAGAATTCAAGTATCCTTGAAACTTCATCAAAATTTCTGGAACCAGCTGAAGGAGCCTACGCATTTCAGACTTATCCGCATGACCTTCAATGATTACAAGCAGAACAGACAGGCTCTCAAGGACCTGGCCGAAGACAAGAATACAGACGCGGTAAAGGAGTTTCTGAAACGCTATGAAATCATACCGAAGGCAAACAATCAGAAAAATTAGTCAAACAAAAGAGGAGGAAACAAAAATGGCAAAGAAGCAGGAACAGACAACGCAGGCTCAGCCTGAACAGGTATCACAGGTGGAAGCTGCCGCACAGGGGCGCGAACAGCAGGAACCACAAGGCCAGCAGACACCCACGTACCGCTACAACGAGAACATGATTAATTGGGAGGAACTGGGCAAGTTCGGCATATCCAAGGAAATGCTGGAGCAGTCCGGACAGCTGGACAGCATGCTGAAAGGATACAAGACCAACAGAACTATGCCACTGACGCTCAACATTCCTGGGGTACTGACTGCCAAGCTGGACGCACGCCTTTCGTTCATATCCAACGGTGGGCAGGTTATGCTGGGTATCCACGGTATCAGAAAGGAACCTGAACTGGATCGTCCTTATTTCGGACATATCTTCACGGAAGAGGACAAGAAGAACCTGCGTGAAAGTGGAAACATGGGACGCGTGGCTGACCTTAACCTGCGTGGCAACACGACTGAGCCATGTCTGATTTCCATCGACAAGAATACCAACGAACTGGTAGCCGTACGACAGGAGCATGTCTATATCCCGAATGAAATCAAAGGTGTAACCCTGACTCCGGACGAAATTCAGAAACTGAAAAACGGTGAACAGATATTCGTGGATGGCATGAAATCCAATCAAGGCAAGGAATTCAATGCCAATCTGCAATACAATGCGGAAAGAAGAGGCATCGAATTTATTTTCCCGAAAGACCAGGCTTTCAACCAGCAGACGCTTGGCGGTGTACCGCTTTCCCCCATGCAGCTCAAAGCGTTGAACGAAGGACATACCATCCTTGTAGAGGATATGAAGAGAAAGAACGGCGAACTGTTTTCTTCCTTCGTTACCATGGACAAGGTAACAGGGGGGCTTCAATATACGCGACACAATCCGGAAACGGGAGAAATCTACATACCGAAGGAAATCTGTTCGGTACAGCTCACACCGGAAGACAAGGAAACGTTACGCAAAGGGCAGCCCATCTATCTTGAGAACATGATCAACCGTAAAGGTGAGGAATTCTCGTCATTCGTCAAGCTGGATCTGGCAAGCGGAAGACCACAGTATTCCAGAACTCCGGACGGTTTCAACGAACGACAGGCACCGGCCATCCCGGCTGAGGTTTACGGACACCTGCTCTCTGCACAGGAAAGAGCAAATCTTCAGGACGGAAAGGCCATCCTCGTAACAGGTATGAAAGGTCCCAACGGCAAACCGTTCGATTCCTATCTGAAAGTAAACGCAAACACCGGACAGCTACAATATTTCCAGGAAATCCGGATGTGCGCCGCAATACTTCACAGCGCGCTTCACAGACTGACAATACCCAGCAACAGGAGCAAAAAAAAGGTGCAAAACAGGCTGTCTGACCTGAACGGATTCAAATCATCAATTACTAAAAAAGGAAAGAACATGAACAAGACCAATCATCATATCTACAAGGCTGAACAAATCGACTGGGAGAAACTGGAATCGGTAGGTATCAGCAGATTGCAAATTGAAAAGGACGGAAACATGGACCTGCTCCTTCAGGGGAGAGGAAAACCAATGTCATGTCTATTAAAATCAAGACTCCTGTATTTTCACTGACCATGGACGCCACACTCAGTCTGATTGAAATCGAGAATGGAAATCCGGTCATCAGCATAAACGGTATCAACCCTTCAGGTGAATAATAAGAAACCATAATGTATCATCTCTCTTTCCATACGGACTTACCGTATGGAAAGATATAAAAATCAGAATTTATCATGATTGCCATATTAACAGACAAACCAAGTGTAGGAAAA
>ENA-OPYU01000505-OPYU01000505.1-human-gut-metagenome-genome-assembly--contig:-NODE-505-length-15590-cov-3.324129_pt1 | contig 15590 bp, 22 predicted proteins | sample MGYA00242637_ERZ504482 | MGnify/ENA primary metagenome ERZ504482 (study PRJEB26092, sample SAMD00036237) | human gut metagenome | host: Homo sapiens | study: EMG produced TPA metagenomics assembly of...
CCAAAGGTTCTACTTCTTTCTTCCCGGTTTCAAAGAATGGCTGTGGTTTGTCTGCGGTAAAACTGCAGTAACCGGTACCTTTAATCCCAATGCCAGTTTATACACTGTTGATATCGTAGGATTGACTTCTCCTCTTTCCAGCTGACTCAACATACTTTTGCTGATTGTGGTAAGGATGACACCTGTTCCAGACTCAGTCCTTTTCCTTTCCTGATATCTTTCAGATTTTCTGCGATCAACTCATTCAAATGATCCAATTCATGCCCCTCCCTTTTTTGCAAAATTCCTGTATATAGAATTTTTTCATCTATTATATTGCATACGTTTTCAAAAGTAAAGGATTTCTTCTACAGCTGCTTCATAGCGGTCCAGTTTCTCTGCCTTCCGGATCTTTTTTAAACTGTTTTTCTTTATCCGGAAACAAAGTTCCAAGATAACACCAGAGTTCTTTCATCTTGAACAACACATTCTTATCCCCACTGCTTACCTCCTGGTAATCCTGAAAAAATCTGGTCATGGAATGCCCTTAAATTTCTTCACATCAATTCTCCCGCCACCGGATTCGATAATATCTGTCAGTTCCGGATTCCTCAGGATTCCACGCCCAGCATAACACAGGATATCTCCGGAAACCGTTTTTTTAACCTTTCCATATCCTCAACTGTAAAGATATCGCCGTTATAACACAATGGATGCCTGCATTCTTTCACTGCGTCCGCAAATGCATCCAGATCTGGATGGCCTTTATAAAACTGTTGCTGCACCCTGGGATGCACGATCAGTTCTTCCACCGGATATTTATTATAAATATCCAGAAGCTGTCCCCACTCATCGGCGTCATATTTTCCGATTCTTGTCTTAATAGAGATCTTTACATCCGCTTTCGCATAGATCTCATCCAGGAACCGTTCCAACTTCTCTGTATGGATCAGGAATCCGGATCCCCGCCCTTTCGATACTACGGTCTTCGACGGGCATCCAAGATTCAGGTTCACCTCGTCATATCCATACATCTTTAACTTTTCTACTGTATCCAAAAAACCTTTTGCATCATTTGCCAGGATCTGCGGCACCAGATACATGTCCGGATTGTGTTCCGGCAAAATATCATTCTTCTCCCGTGTATTAAAATCCTTTTTGGTATGCGGCACCAGAAACGGTGTGAAATATTTCTCCATCGGACGGTAATGTGTGTGATATGCCCTCCGGTATATGTATGTTGTGATTCCTTCTAATGGCGCAAGATAGTATTTCACCTTTATGTCCTCCTGATTGTCTTCCTATTATTGCTCTCTCCGATCTCACAGACCGTCAGCACGCAGTCTTTCACCCGGAATTTGATTTCATATCCGGCATATTCCATTCCATACACCCTGTCCGGGTCATTCTGATAAGATGGTCTCGGATCACCGGCAAGAATCTGCCTCACACATTCCCTGTGCTCCTCCGGCAGTTTTGACAGATAGATTTCCGGAATCTCTACCTCTAATGCATAATTCTTTACCACATCAGCGAATCCGCCTCTGGCATCCGGTACACAATCCGCATATGGAAGATATGGTTTGATATCGAAGATTGGTGTTCCATCCATCAGATCTGCCCCTTCCACTTCAATAACCATTCCTTTTTCCGGATACTTTTTAATTCCGGTCAGCTTCACACAGGATAATCCGATCGGATTCGGACGGAACGGTGATCTGGTTGCAAACACACCGCACCGTTTATTCCCCCCAAGCCGCGGCGGACGCACGGTCGGACTCCAGCCTGTTCTGACAGCCTCTGAAAACTCCCAGATCAGCCACAGATGTGAACATTCTTCGAGTCCTTTTAGTGCCTCTTCTTTGCGGTATTCCGGTTCGAATACAATAGTTCCTTTCGTATTCACAAGTCCCGACTGTCTCGGAATCCCGAATTTTGTCGGAAAGTCTGTTTGGATTTTTGCTATATATTTCAGTGCATTCAAATATGTTCGCTCCTTGTTTCCCCCAGATACTCTTTTAATCTGGCAATTTCATCTTTGTGTCCGGCATCATCAAGCGGTGTCTCCAGATAGAATGGAAGATCTTTTAGCTTTGGATGACGCATCACATTCAGAAGAGCTTCCAGTCCGATCTCTCCACCTCCGATCACTGCATGACGGTCCTTTCTGGAATCAAACGGCATCATACTGTCATTTAGATGGACAGCTCTTAAAAGCGGCAGTCCCAGTATCCGGTCAAATTCTTCCAGCACTCCATCCAGATTATGAACAATATCATATCCCGCCGCAAACACATGACAGGTGTCCAGACAGATTCCGATCCTTTCCGGATGCTGCACACCGTCCCGGATCTCTTTCAGCTGTTCAAACCGGTAACCGATCTCTGTACCCTTTCCACTCATCGTTTCCAGTAAAACCGTAATGTTCTCCGAACCTGTAATTGCCTGATCCAGTCCACGGATGATATTGGCAATTCCTGCTTCTTCTCCAATCCCGGTATGACTGCCCGGGTGGAATACCAGATTTTCTATCTGCAATTCATCCATACGTCTGATATCTTCCCGTATCACCGTACAGGCAAATTCATACGTTTTTTCCTGTTGCACTCGCCAGATTCATCGTATACGGTGCATGTGCGAGAACCGGACCGAATGCATGATCTTTCCGTATCTTCTGGAATCTTTCTATTTCTTCCGGCAGATACGTTTTATAACTTGATCCTCTTGGATTCCTGCTGAATATCTGCATGGTATCAGCATTCATCTTTACTACGTTTTCCGCAGCTTTTTGCAAGTCCTCCTGCGATGGACATGTGTGTTCCGATTGTATACATTATTTCCCTCCATAGAATCATCTTAAAACTCTGATGCTCATTATAACATGCTTTCTATTTCAGCAAAAGAATCTCTTTTTCCGGCAGTTTCAAATAATCCGGAATTCCTTTTTCTTCCAGTTCTGCCCAGAGGGTTTTCTGTACATACCAGCAGATATCGTCGCTTTCTTCCGTCTCTCCTTTTAAGAAATATTTCCATTCGAATGGAAATTCTGCCTTTCCTTTTACCTTAACCGGAATACAGTTGTCTTCTCTTTCTCCCCATACCGGAATGAACTCGTGGGCACGGAGCCCGATATGGGTGATATCCATATCTATCATCTGTTTCAGATGAAGACAGGTTCCCCAGTCCGGAATCCTGACATGATGTGCATCCAGACGTTCTGCCGGAACGATATTCTTACATCCGGTAAGTCTTGCAGCTTCTACCTTCTTTGGATGGTCAAATATCTCCTTCGTATCACCATAACAGATCTGCTTCCCGTCATCGATAACAAGAAGTTCTTCGCTGAACCGGTAGATTTCATCCCTGCTGTGGGACACCAGGATCACCGTCCCGTCATAATCACTCAAAAGTTCCATCATCTCCTGCTGCAGACGGTCTTTCAGGAAGACATCCAGTGCCGAAAACGGTTCATCAAGAAGGATGACGGACGGCTCATATGCCATAATCCTCGCCAGTGCAACTCTCTGCTGCTGACCACCGGAAAGCTCTCTCGGAAGTCTTTTTTCCAACCCCTCCAGGTGGAAATGCCGTATCATCTTCTCTACCTGTTCCTGCTTCTTCTTTTTATCACCGGAAAGTCCGGCTCCTACATTCTGTGCCACGGTCATTGCAGGGAATAATGCATAGTTTTGGAACATATAACCGACATTTCTTTTCTGTGGTTTTAAACACGTTCCGGAATCGGAATCATACAGGATATGCTCTCCGATCCGGATATAGCCCTTGTCCGGATGTTCAATTCCCGCAATGCTTTTCAAAGTCAGACTCTTGCCGCTTCCAGAAGCCCCAAGGATTCCGATTCTCTTCTTCTTGGATTTCCAGTAGACATCCAGTTCATATTCTCCAAGCTTCTTATGTATCTTTACTTCCATCGACATCTGTCTTTCCTCCTACCATCTCCGGATATTCTTCATATTCCGGCCTGTCACCAGATTCATGAGGAATATCAGCACAAATGCAACCAGCATAATGATCACAACCCAGATTCCGGCTGTCATGTAATCACCATCCTGGATAACCATTGCAATCCTCTGGGAAATGGTTCCCGTCTTTCCCGGAATATTGCCTGCAAGCATGGACGTTGCACCGTATTCTCCCAGTGCTCTTGCGAATGTCAGGATCGTTCCTGCCACAAGGCCCGGTCCTGCCGAAGGAACCGCAACCTTCCAGAATATCTTATATTCCGGCATGCCAAGTGTCCTTGCCGCATGGATCAGATTTACATCAATCTGTTCGAATGCCGCTCTTGCATTTCTATACATCAGCGGAAATGCGATCACCGTTGCTGCGATGATACAGCCTGCCCAAGTCTGTACAACCTTGATACCAAACTCCTCATACAGCAGAATTCCAAACGGACGTCTTCTGCTGAACAGAAGAAGCAGGAAGAATCCTGCTGCCGTTGGCGGCAGTACCATCGGCAGTGTCAGGATTCCATCTGCAATTGCTTTCACTTTCTGACCTGCCTTAATCACTTTTCTCGCAGCAAACAGCCCAGGAAAATGAAAAGATCGTTGCAACGATTCCTGTCTTTAACGATACATACAACGGACTGTAGTCCAGTCCCTTTAATATCTCTATCACTGCATCCATGTATTTTCCTCCTCATATTTCATCTATTGCATCTATCACATACTTTATCTGTAATATACTTTGATAAACAGAAAACATGCAGCCGTAACGTCTGCATATTTTCTGTGTTTGTACTCTTATAAATTTTCTTATCTTTCTACATCTGTATCAAAGTAGTATGCATCAAAGACTTTCTTAGCCTTATCAGATAATACGAATTTGTAGAAATCTTTTGCTGCTGCAGTCTGTGTCTTATCTGCCTCATCATTCTGTACCTGGCAGATCGGATAGATAACATCACCTGTCAGATCATAGCTTACTGTCTGAAGGATATCGAGTTTTTCTTCATATCCGTAAGTATCTGAATAGTATGTTGTTCCCACTTCGCAGGATCCTTCTGCTACCGCTGTAAGTACTTTACTTACATTGTCTTCCTCGCTGATCTCAACTCCACCGAGTGCCTGTGATACCTGGGCTGTTGTAATGGCATCTACTTCCCCGTCTGTTTTTAATGTTCCGAGATTTACGAGTGCCTGTCTTGTGTACTTCCCAACCGGAACGCTTCCTCCTGCAAGTGCGATACTTTTGGCATCTTTCAAATTCTCAAGACCGGTCACCTTTGTTCCGCTGTCCTTTAAAGATACAACTACTACCTGGTTGTTCAGGACGTTTGCTCTTGTTCCGTCTACTACCAGTCCGTCTGCTTCGAGCTGATTCATCTGCTTCTGTGCTGCCGAGAAAAACAGATCGCATTCATATCCTTCTTCAATCTGTGTCAGAAGCGTTCCCGAACTGTCTGCGTTGAATGTGATCTTCACTTCCGGATGATCTTCGTTATACTCTTTGGCAAGTTCTGTCATAACTGTATTCAGACTTGCTGCGATGAACACCTGGATCTCTGTCTCTTTTTGCTGCTATTTTTGCTGTTATCGGCTGCCTTTTCTTCTGTCTTTTTATTTTCTCCGCATGCTGCCAGTGAGACTGCCATCACTCCCGCCAGAAGGACAGATGCAATTCTCTTTAGCATCTGGTTTCTCATAATACTTCCGCTCCTTTTTCTTGTGTTTTTATAGTTTACCAGTTGCTATATCTGCACCAGGATTATTTTCTGCCACATTCCTGTACATTTCCCCGCAGAACATCCAGTCCGTGAGGAAGTCTCGGAAGAATATACTCCAGTGCTTCCGTCACTGCTTTCGGACTTCCCGGAAGATTGATGATCAGTGTCTTCTTCCGAATTCCCGATACTGCACGGCTGAACATCGCACGGTCTGTAACCGTCATGGAATAATTCCGGATCGCATCTGCAATTCCGTTTGCCATGCGGTCACAGACTGCACATGTAGCTTCCGGCGTTACATCCCTTGGCGCGAATCCCGTTCCACCTGTTGTCAGGATCAGATCAACCTGCCTTTGATCCGCCAGACGGATCAGCTGCTTTTTCAGTCCTTCTTCGCCGTCTGGCAGAAGAAGTGTCTCTTTTATATCAAATCTGATATGTTCTTTTTCTTCACTTTCTCTTAGTATCTTTTCAACCGCCGGCCCGCTTAAGTCTTCCCTCTCCCCGGCAAATGCTTTATCACTCAGTGTGATCACCGCAGTGCTGTATGGCCGGTTTGCCTGCGGCATTCTGACTTCTACACTGTCACCCACACAGATGTTTCCACCTTCCAGCACTTCTGCAAAAATTCCTTCTCTCGGCATGATACAGTCTCCCATCCGCCGATAGATTGCACAATGGCTGTGGCATTCTTTTCCAATCTGTGTAACTTTCAGTCTGACAGTATCCCCGATCCGTATCTCGGAATCTACCGGAACATTTCTCAAGTCGAATCCCTCTATGATCAGATTCTCTCCAAATGCTCCGAAATCCACATCTGCTCCCTGTTCCCGGAACGCTTCAATCTTCTCCAGTGCAAGGAGACTGATCTGTCTGTGCCATTTCCCGCCGTGTGCATCTTCTTCGATTCCCCAGTCCGGTACGATCCTGGCTGACTCTACTGGATACTTGGCAGTTCCTCGTTTTTTGCTGATACAGATTCCTCTGACTACGCCTTTCTTCTGATCCATCCTGTTTTTATCCTCCAATCTGTGCCATCTGATGTGCTTCTGTAATCTCTCCCGGCTTTTCAAAACAATGTGCCGCCGGCTTATTCTCTATGGCATGCTTTATCTGTTCTCTTATCTCATCGTCTGTTCCGCTTTTCAATAATTCTTTAAGGGGATATATATCCCCGTAGCACAGACACGGCTTCAGGTCTCCGGTTGAAGTCAGCCGGATGCGGTTACAGGTGTTGCAAAATTTACCGTGCATCGCACTGATGAATCCGATGCTTCCTTCAAATCCCGGGATCCGGTAATATACCGCAGGTCCGTTTCCATGTATTTCCGGATCTATCCGGATATCCGGATGCTCTTTCCTTATTTCATCCAGTAATTCCAGATTCGATACACCTGTATTCCTCTTTCCGCAGCCAATCGGCATCAATTCTATAAACCTGACATCTATCGGCAATTTCTCTGCCAGTCTTACCAGTGTTCTCCATTCCTGTCTGTCACCGGCATCCTGCAACACACTGTTTACTTTGGTCCGTATTCCACTTTCTGCCGAAGCCTCCACTGCTTTCAACACAGTATCACAGGCATCTGTTCCGGTGATCTTGTAGTACTTTTCAGAATCCAGTGTATCCAGACTGATATTTATCCCATCCAGTCCGGCATCCTTTAATGCTTTCAGGTTTTCTTTCAATAGGACACCGTTTGTCGTCATCGTCACCTGGATGATACCCGGGATCTCTTTTATCATTCTGATCAGATCCACACAACCTTTTCTTACCAGCGGCTCTCCTCCTGTAATCTTGATCTTCCGGATTCCAAGCTCTTCCGCGAGCGTGCATAGTTTTTTTAATTTCTTCGTATGTGAGGATCTCAGACATAGCCACCTGCGTAATTCCATCCGGCATACAGTACCTGCATCTCAAATTACACCGGTCCGTAATAGAGATCCTCATATAATCAATTGTTCTTCCGGCAGCATCGATCATACGTTCTTCTCCTGTCCGGCCTTCCACACTCCACTTTTTCCACCTGTTTTCTCCAACAGCCGGATATCCTTCATGCACATACCTTTATCCACTGCTTTACACATATCGTAGATAGTAAGCAGTGCTACCTGTACACCGGTGAGCGCTTCCATCTCTACACCGGTCTTTCCGACTGTCTTCGCTGTACAGCGTGCTTCAATTTCGCAGGCTGCTTCTATATATTCAAATTCTATCATAACCTTGCTCAGATTCAGGATGTGGCACAGCGGAATCAACTCCGATGTTCTCTTAGCTCCCATGATCCCTGCAATTCTGGCCGTTCCAAGAACGTCTCCTTTTTTGCATTCCGCCTGTTTTCACTTTTTCCGAAACACTCCTGCGACATTGAGATTCTTCCCATTGCCGTTGCTTCACGCACTGTGTCTGATTTTTCACTGACATCAACCATCACTGCATGTCCCTGTTCATTAAAATGCGTAAATTCTCCCATGATTACTCCTTTTTACTATGTGATTCTGCTTATATCCTGATTACCCAGACGGCTTCTCCTTCTGTATACGTCCGTTCACCTTCCGGAAAAAATCACCAGGCAGTTACTTCCGATTCCGTTCTTAAGCTGACCGATTTTTCTGGATCTGTGGTAGATATACACCGCTTTCATCGCTCTTCCTTTTACAATCCGTTTCATTTTACCTGTCTTTACAAATGTCTGTTTCAATATTTTTCATCTGATTCTTCTGCAAATACCTGCTGGCTTCCATATCTGTCAGATAGCCGCCGGCTAATACTTCAAATAACGCTTCCACAGCAAATGGATTGCCTGAAAGCGACAGAACCGGAGTTCCATTCACCACCGAAAGCATCGTCGGCATTCCGGGTTTTACCTGTATCCCATGAAATAACACGTTTCCGGTCAGATTTTCTATGACACCCGGCAGAAGGTCCTTCTCTCCTACCGACACACCTCCGGTTGTAAGGATCAGATCTGCTTCTTTCCATGCTTCTCTGATCTCATCTGCAATTTTACTTTGGTCATCTCCTGCTGTCTGATACCGTACTACCTCACAGTCCATCTCTCTTATCCTTGAACACAGCCAGATCCCATTCGCATCATAGATTTTTCCCGGTCGCAATGCTATCTCCGTATTTTGTAATTCATCGCCCGTTGTGATCACCGCTGCTTTCAGTCTTTTGTACACCGTAAGGTTTCTTACTCCTGCTGCCGTGACAGCTGCCAGCAGATAAGAATCTACCGGGGTTCCGGCTTCTGCCAGCAAATCTCCGGCCGAAAAATCTTCTCCCTTGGGGCAGTAATTTTCTCCGGGCTGCGCATTATGATATATCCGAACTGCTTCTGCGTTCCAATCTGTATCTTCCTGCTTTACCACACAGTCAGCACCTTCCGGTATCATCGCACCGGTCATGATCCGTACTGCCTGATACGGCTTTAGCACAAGTTCCGTCTTCTGTCCGGCACACACGCACCCTGTAACTTCTAATGTAACCGGATGCTGCATATCCGCCCTGCATATATCTCGGCTTCTCAATGCGAATCCATCCATTGCGGATCTTGGAAACGGCGGCTGTGTCACTGCCGCATATACCGGCTTTGCCAGAATCTGTCCCAGACAGTCTGCCGACTGTTTTTCTTCTTTTTTCTTACAGGCATACAGGTTTTAAACAACTCCTGCGCCTGTTCAAGTGTTACTCTGGATGGCCGCACTTTATGTCTCCTTTCCAAATGGGCAGACCGGATAATGGCATTCCCGGCATCCCAGGCAGAGTCCTCCATGTCCCATCCGGATAATCGCTTTCCGGTCAATCCGAACTCCTGCCGCTATTCTCGGAAGGATCAGGTCAAATACCGTCGCCTTTGCATACATCACACACCCCGGAAGTCCGACAACCGGTGTCCCGTCCTCAAAATATCCAAGACACAACATTGCCCCAGGAAGTATCGGTGCTCCATAGGTTACAATCCCTGCTCCGGAAGCTTTGATCGCCCCCGGCGTCTTATCATCCGGATCAACACTCATTCCTCCTGTACAGATGATCAGATCCACTCCTGATTTCTTCATATCTGCAATCGCCTGTGTAATCATCTCCATGTCATCACTGCACAGCACATGTTTTATCATCTGTATCCCGAATACTTCCAGTTTCTTTTCTACTACCGGCGTAAACTGATCCTTGATCAGGCCTTTATAGACTTCACTTCCTGTCGTGATCACACCTGCAGTCTTTAATTTCCACGATGTCACCTTCAATAATGGTTCTTTCCCCGCTGCTTTTTCTGCTTCTTCCAGTTTCTTTTCATCTATGACCAGCGGAATCACACGCATTCCCGCAAGCTTGTCTCCTTTTCTCACTGCCACATTCGTATGTCTGGTCGCAATCATGATCTCATCGACACTGTTCACATCATATAAACGCCCGACATCCACTTGAAATAAACCGTCAATATCCGCAATCAATTCAATCTTTCCTTCTTTTACTTCTGACGGATGCATATTTTCATTCTGTGCGATCTTACGCAGGCGTTCCGCACCTTCATCTTCATGAAGCATTCCATCTGTCTTCTCCCAGACATACAGATGTTCTTTCCCAATCGAAAGCAATACCGGAATATCTTCTTCTGTGACAACATGTCCCTTTCGGAATCTTGCATCTTTCGTTACTCCCGGAATGATCTGTGTCATGTCGTGACATAATACATGTCCTGCTGCATCTTCTGTTCTGATCAGTCTCATATTTTCCTCCTCATTTTTTTGTTTACATTATTATCATGATATATTCTGTATATAGCGGAATAAAAAATCTGCCGTTTTCTCTATCTCTTCCAATGTGAAGACATTTTCGCAATCCAGAATCTCCACATCACTGATCACCGCCAGACATTCTTCTGGCAATAGCGGCATGGGTTTTCCGGTCCCCTTCCGGTGCAGCATAATCTTCGGCCATGGTCCTTGTTAAATCCTTCCGTCAGGATCAGATCTACTCCGTCTATCTTTTTCAGAAATTCTTCCGGATCTGTCTGCCTGTTTTCCATCAATACCGCTTTTTCCGATGAGATCAGTCCTGTTACATCTTGCCCCGGCTTTTGTGAAACGGTCACTGTCTTTTCCTTGCGTCAGGTCAATTTCAAATCGGTGTCCGTCATGTTTCACAATTGCGATCTTAAGTCCCCGTGCTTTCAGCTTTGGGATTAATCTCTCCAAAAATGTCGTCTTACCGGTGCCGGAATATGCAACAAAAGATACAATCGGAATATCTGTGTGCAGTTCTTTATCCGGTCTGACTGCTGTCCCGGCAGACTTGCCGCAGGATTCTCTGTTGGATATACTGTCTGATTGTCCTGTAAACGCCTGATATTCCTCCCTGGTATTGATATTTGGAATTTATGGCTTCCATCCGACAGTCCTTCTACCGCTACATAACACACTCTCAGACGCCCCAGCAGATGCTTTACTTTCAAATCTCCTGATTCCAGCTGTTCTTTCAGAATCTCCAGTGTAGATTTCCGATACCATGCGCAGAGCACGTATTTCTTTCCGTTCCTGTCTACCGGGATTACCGCATCGATTCCATCTGTCAGATAATGTTCCAGTTCCTGTGCCGTATCCCAGTTGACCAACGGCATATCACAGGACATTACCCAGACCTTGTCGTAACTGCATTCTTCCAACGCAGAACAGAGTCCCATAAGCGGACCCTTATCCGCTTTCCGGTCTTCGATATGCCTTGCTCCTATCTCAGGATAATCCCGCCGGTCTTTACCGAGAGCAATATCTCATCTGCGTCTTTTAGATTTTCCTCAATCTGTTGTAAAAATGTCTTCTTTCCAATCAGAAGTCCTGCTTTATCCTGACCCATCCGGGTGCTTTTTCCTCCGCAAAGTATCACTGCGCTGGATCCGGACTTTATCTTATTCAATTCTGCATTCATAATATAAAAAACCTGCTCTTTCCGAAAAAAGAGCAGGCAGACACAGAGAACTTGCCCTCCATTCAAAAGATCTGCCACTGGCAGTTCTTTACAGATGCTTGGATATCCGGCAACTTCTCTTGTATATCTTAGGTACTGCTCTCCTTTCCAAATATGCGGGAGGCAGATACGTTTCCACATCTACCCTGAGGAACTGACGTATCTGCCGTTCCTGGCCAGCATCCCATCATCACAATTCTTCTGATCCCTTTATGTCTGATTTCGATTTCATTTTCTATGCATCGACGTCTCAGATATGATACTTTATGTGATCTTAGGTATGAAGGCTTCGGAGAAACCTAGTATTTTCACTTATTTAACATGCATATTATAAACGTAGTTCTCCGTTCTGTAAAGAAATATCTCCCACAATCTCCGGAAATGCAATCACCGGCGGCTGATCTGCCACGTGCTCTCCAATCTCTTTTTCCATCCACGCCAGATTATACCATCTGTGGAATTTGTAACCACAATTTGTAAACCAGCCGACCATACGATATCCCAAATGTTCATGGTAATGGATACTTGCATTGGTCAGATATTCATCTTCCTGTTCCGTACAGGCGATACACGCATTCATATTCAGTATATTTTGCCTCTTTAATATCTTCTCCAGCTTATCATATAGTGCTGTTCCGATTCCCATTCCTTTTTTATTTTGGTCCACATAGATAGATGTCTCTACATTCCATCCACCTGCCGGTCTGTCGTGAAAGGCACTTGCATATGCATATCCGCATATTTCCCCATTTAACTCTGCCACAAGATATGGATATCTCTCCAGCACGTGTCTGATTCTTCCTCGGAATTCTTCCACGGTCGGCACATCATACTCATATGTAATAACTGTGTACTCGATATAAGGCGCATAGATTGCAAGCAGTGCTTCCGCATCTTCCTCTTTTGCAATGCGGATCTTCATTTCTTTTTTCTCATTCTGATTCATTCTATCTTCAGCTCCAGTCTGCTTATTTTTCATTCTCACTATTATAAACATGTCTGTAAAAAAAGTGTCATCTCCTGCAAAGTTTTCCTTAGCAAAAGAAATGACATTTCTGATACTTTTCATTATCCCTGGTTCTGTGCTGCAACCAGCTGTGTTGCTCCGTATTTCGCACGAAGCTTTGGTTTTTCAATCTTTCCGGTAGGATTACGTGGGACATCTGCAAATATAATCTTTCGTGGTCTCTTATATCTTGGAAGCTTCTTACAGAATTCCTGAATATCCTCTTCCGTACATTCTACTCCCGGCTTCAGTTCAATGATCGCCGCAGATATCTCGCCCAGTCTGTGATCAGCAAGCCCGATAACAGCTACATCCAGAATTGCCTCGTTGGTACGCAGGAAATCTTCGATCTGCACCGGATAGATATTCTCACCGCCACTGATGATAACATCTTTCTTACGGTCAACCAGAAAGATAAAGCCATCTTCATCTTCCATCGCCATATCTCCGGTATATAACCATCCATCATGCAGAACTTCTGCGGTTGCTCTTGGATCTCTGTAATAACAGGTCATGACTCCAGGTCCTTTGACTGCAAGTTCTCCGGTCTCGCCCTGTTTTACAGGCTCACCCTGTTCATCAATAATCTTCGTTTCCCATCCATATCCAGCTTTTCCGATAGCTCCTACTTTATCAATATTGTCCACTCCAAGATGTACACATCCAGGTCCGATAGACTCACTCAGACCATAGTTCGTGTCGTATTTGTGATTTGGGAAGTATTCTTTCCAATGTTTGATCAGACTTGGCGGTACCGGTTGTGCTCCGATATGCATCAGTCTCCACTGCTTCAGATCATAATCTGCAATGTCCAGTTCTTTGTTGTCAAGTGCAAGCAGAAGATCCTGCGCCCATGGTACTAACAGCCATACGATTGTACAGTGCTCTTCAGATACAGCCTGTAAAATTGTCTTCGGACTTGTTCCTTTTAACAATACTGCCTTTCCACCAGTCAGAAGACTGCCGAACCAGTGCATCTTGGCTCCGGTATGATACAACGGCGGAATACACAAAAACACATCGTCTTTTGTCTGACCGTGATGATTCTGTTCTGCTTTTGCCGCATGCATCAACGATTCATGATTATGCAGGATTGCCTTCGGAAATCCTGTTGTTCCGGATGAAAAATAAATAGCTGCATCGTCATCGTCGTTCACATCAATCTTAGGTGACTGACTGGAACAGTTAGCTGTATGCGCATTGTAATCCTCCGCAAAACCGGGACATCCGTCTCCTACAAAATATAACAGACGTCCTTTGCTGATCTCGTCTGCAATCTCCTCTACTCGTCCGATGAACTCCGGCCCGAATACCAGAATATCTATCTCTGCAAGTTCTACACAATACTTGATTTCATCCGCAGAATAACGGAAATTCAAAGGTACTGCCAGTGCTCCGGTCTTCAGGATTCCGAAATAGATTGGCAGCCATTCCAGACAGTTCATCAGGAGAATCCCACTTTTTCTCCTTTTTGATTCCTCTTTCAACCAGCAGATTGGCAAATCTATTTCGCCTTTTCGTTAAATACATTCCATGTGATTTCTCTTCTGTAATAAGCTGCACGGGATGGTTCAATCAGGTCAAACTCCTTCCATGTAGTTCTTTTTGTCTCCGGCATCTCCGGATTGATCTCTACCAGCGCAACATCGTCTCCGTACAGGCGGCAGTTTTTCTCCAATATATCTGTAATCGGCATTGGAAAATTCCCCTTTCGTGTTCATTTCATATTTATTATGTTTTATATGATTCTTAGCGTCTTTGGCTTTCGTACTTTAACGCTTTTATTCATTAAAGTCTATAATACTCAACTTTCCTTCAAATGTCAATCTAATTTGTATTATTTTCCATTCGATCGAATTTTTCTGCACTTTTGTTTGATTTTTCTGCTTCCCCAGCCTATAATATGCAACGGGTGATAAAAATGAATTGGATACATAATCATAAACGCGCATTACTGCACATAAACCTTGCATTTATCGGTGGACTGACCGGTGTCTACGCCATCTTAGTCCGCGGTGGCAACTTCGGTGCCGCACAGACCATGAATCTGATTGAAATGATCTTAAATTTTGCTGAAATGAATCTGACAGATGCTTTTCTGCGTCTGGCGATTTTTATTTTATATGGTCTTGCAATCATTGCAGCTTTCTTAATCGGGGAACGTTTTTCCTCCGTAAAATCTTATATCGCGCTGGTGATAGAAACTGTCTGTGTATGGATTGCCGGAATCATTCCGTCATCCGTTCATCCATTGATTGCACTGTTCCCTGTATTCATCCTGAATGCATACCAGTGGCAGACGTTTACTACTCCGGAATGTTATAACAGTTCCACCATCTTTTCGACAAATAACTACAAACAGACCGTTCTTGCGTGGATGAGATATCATATGACTCATGATCAGTCACAGAAAAAAGCGCGCATGGCTTTTACAGGTACACTAATTTTCCTTCCATCTAGGAGTTCTTGCCGGATATTTTGCAGTAAAGCACGCCGGAATTCATGGAATATGGTTTACATTCGTGCCGCTCATTACAGCCACTTATCTGGTGCTTCCGATTGGTGAGGCAGAGATACTTGAGGCTGATGTTGGGATTTAATTCAGGAAGGCTGTGGATACCCGAACCGGAAATAAAGCTTGAAAAGGTGTTCCTGTTCAGGTTCCATCGGCGGGTCAATTCTAAAGGGGCAAAATTCTGCTAAAAAGCGGGCTTCCGAAATTTGCAACTCGCCATTCGGCTCAAAGCAGGCAAATTTCGAAAACCCAACGCATAATTTGACGCTTAACTATTTCCAACACCTCTTCACATTCACTGGAACAGCTTCCTGCTTTTTATTCCGTGGGTATCAAATGCCTTACGAATGAAACCTGCTAAGAAAGTCAATAATTATTTTATCTTTTTATTTTCTGTCACAAAATATATTTGCGTACTACAAATAGACTG
>ENA-OPYU01000506-OPYU01000506.1-human-gut-metagenome-genome-assembly--contig:-NODE-506-length-15556-cov-2.578067_pt1 | contig 15556 bp, 16 predicted proteins | sample MGYA00242637_ERZ504482 | MGnify/ENA primary metagenome ERZ504482 (study PRJEB26092, sample SAMD00036237) | human gut metagenome | host: Homo sapiens | study: EMG produced TPA metagenomics assembly of...
CGGTGCAGGCATCGCAGCTGACCGTCTGCTTTGCGGACGCACACGAGGCAAAGTTCGGCTTTATCGGCCAGCAGGAACTGTTTGCGGTCGCCAACGCCATCAGCCGGTGCATCCTGTAAATAACTCCATTTTAAAAACAGCAGGCTCCCCGCCCGAGACCGGACAGGGAGCCTTTTGCTGTATATGAAATAGGAGAATGGCAGAATTAGCAGCGGCTTGTTTTGCGCACCAGCTGTTCGTGCATGAATACCATGAGCACCAGCAGTGCCAGCAGGTAAAAAAGGGAACAGTGCCGGAGTGATGTTGTTTGCCAGCAGGCCGAACAGCGGCGGCATGGCCAGATTGCCCAAATAGGCGCTTGCCATCTGGATGCCGATGACCGCCTGCGATCTGTCCGCGCCGAAGTGTTCCGGCGTGGAGTGAATGATGCTGGGATAGATGGGCGCACAGCCCAGCCCCACCAGAACAAGACCGCTCAGGGCAAGGATCTGCGGCCCAGGGCAGCAGCAGAGCCAGCACCCCTGCGGCCAGAATGCACTAGACCCAGTGCGGATCATCTGCGTATCGTTGAATTTCAGGGTCAAAAAGCCGCAGGCGGCGCGCCCGGCAGTGATGCCGATGTAGAACAGGCTGGCAAAGCTGGCGGCAGTGCCGGCGGCAACGCCTTTCGTCAGTGTGAGGTAGCTGCTGGCCCACAGACCGGCCGTGGTCTCCAATGCACAGTAGCAGAAGAAGCACAGCATCACCTCTCTGGCACCCGGCAGACGGAATACCTGTCCAAGGCTCAACGCCTGCGTCGAAGCAGTTTCGGTGTCGGTGCCTGCAGTACGGCTCTGCCATAGCGGCAAACTGAAAAAGAGCACTGCGCTCAGCAGGATCTGAAACAGGGCAATGTACCGGTAGCCGGATGTCCACGGCCCGCCGCCTGCCAGCACCCGGCCCATGACCATGGGGCTGATCATGGTGCCGATGCCCCACATGCAGTGCAGCCAGCTCATGTGGCGGCTTTTATAATGTAAGGCAACATAGTTGTTCAGGGCCGCGTCCACGCTGCCTGCACCCAGCCCATAGGGCACGGCCCACAGGCAGAGCATCCAGAACTGTGTGGAGACCGAAAAGCCGAACAGCGCGGCAGCTGTCATGGCCACACTGAGGGCGGTCACTTTTCCGGTACCCAGCGCACGGGTGAGCCGGTCGCTGTTCAGGCTGGAAACAATGGTGCCAAAGGAGATGATCATGGAGATCAGCCCCGCATAGGACACCGGCACACCGAGCGCCGGATACATGGAGGGCCACGCCGACCCCAGCAGGGAATCCGGCAGGCCCAGACTGATGAACGAGATGTAAATGATCGGAAGCAGAAGCTGTACCATAAATCTTGAGTTCCTCCGGGAAGCGTGTTATACTTGCAATGCATCTTGTACTTTGCTAATGTAATAATATCACACATCAGGGCTGAATGTTAGGATAAAAACGCCCGATTGATACAACAAAACCGGCGCGGATGCGGATGCGCACCTTGACGGAAAGGAGATGGCTGATCGTGGCATTTCAGACCAGCTGTGCAGCAGCGGGCGGGCTCAACTGCCTGCCGGATGTTGTGGCGGATGACGAGGGCAGGGAACTGGTGCAGCACGGCAGCGCACTGTTTCCTATTGCCTGCTATGAAGAGGACCTCAAAAGCTACTCGGTAGCATGGCATTGGCATGAAGAGTTTGAATACATCCTTGCCGTAAAAGGCCCGCTGGCGGTGGACGTGAGCAAAGCCCGGCTGGTTTTGCAGACCGGGCAGGGCGTGTTTGTCAATTCCGGAGTGTTCCATGCGGTGGAGCAGGCTGAGACCGGGGATGCCCTGCTGCATTCCGGGGTATTCCATCCGCGCCTGATCGGCGGCATGGATACCATCTTCTGGCAAAAGCTCGTACACCCGCTGCTTCAGCCGGGAGCACCGGCGTTCTTTCTGCTGGACGAGGCAGACGACGGGCAGAAGGCCGTGCTCTGCCATTTGCGGGAAGTCTGGGACGCAGTGGCCCAAGAGGTCTTTGACTATGAGAATCAGGCGCGGTACCATCTTTCGGCGGCGGTGCATCTGCTGGGAATGCAGTGCGAGGGTGGAAAAACAAAGGTCTCTCAGCAGGAGCAGATCGCGGCCCAGCGCATGAAACAGATGCTGCGTTTTGTGGAAGAGCATTATGCTGAGGAACTGAACGTGGAGCGCATTTCCGACTGCGTGGCCCTGAGTGAGAGCGCCTGCCTGCGCAGCTTCCGGCAGCTGCTGGGGATCACACCCATCCAGTATGTCAAGCAGTACCGCATTGAAAAGGCCGCCGAGCTGCTGCTTTCCACCAGCATGAAAATCGGCGAGATCGGTGCCGACTGCGGCTTTTCGGATACCAGCTACTTTACAAAGACCTTCCGGGAAATCAAGCACTGCACGCCCAGAGAGTACCGTCAGAAGTTTGCAGGAAGAGAGCAGTCTCTTTCAAGGCGGGACGGCGGCAGAGCCAGTGCACCGGCTGAAACAGCGTTATAAAAAGGAGAATCGGAAACAATGCAGCGTAGTTTGACCAAAGGCCCCATCACCGGCAGCATTTTGCTGTTTGCTCTGCCGCTGATGCTGGCCTATCTGCTTTCGGCCACGCCGCTGGGCGTTATTGGCATCTGGCTCAGCGTGCCCATCGGCTGGGCGCTGGCAGATGCCATTGGCATTGGATACTATTTAAAAAAGAAGCAGTGACAGCAGGGGGAGAGAAGATGGTCGACCATATCAGGATCCGCGGCGCGCGGGTGCACAACCTGAAAAACGTGAATGTGGATGTGCCGCTGGGCAAAATCGTGGGTGTGGCGGGTGTGTCCGGTTCGGGCAAGTCCAGCCTTGCGCTGGGCGTGCTTTACGCCGAAGGCTCCCGCCGGTATCTGGACGCACTTTCCACCTATACGCGCCGCCGCATGCGCAGGCGGCAAAGGCATCGGTGGACGAGTGCTGTATGTTCCGGCTGCACTGGCACTGCATCAGCGGCCCGCTGTGCCGGGCATCCGCAGCACCTTTGGTACCGGCACGGAACTGCTGAACAGTCTGCGCCTGATGTTCTCCCGTCTTTCCAGCTATCCCTGCCCGCAGTGCGGCCACTGGCTGGAACCCAGCCTTGCCGTGGCGGCAGAAAAGCCGCTGCTCTGCCCGCAGTGCGGTGCCAGCGTGCGCGCGCTTTCCGCTGAAGAATTTGCCTTCAACAGTCAGGGTGCCTGCCGCACCTGCAGCGGTACCGGCATGGTGATGACCGTGGACGAGAGCACCCTTGTGCCGGACGATTCTCTTACGATCGACGAAGGTGCCGTGGCCCCGTGGAAGAGCCTGATGTGGTCGCTGATGGTGGATATCTGCCGGGAGATGGGCGTGCGCACCGATGTGCCCTTCCGCGACCTGACCGACCGGGAAAAAGGATATCGGTTTTCCATGGCCCGGCGGAGAAAAAAGCACAATTTTTTATCATAACTAAAAAATTCCAATCAGGGCCGGGGAGCTGGATTTTACCTATTTCAATGCCACCTATACCGTGGAGAACGCCCTCTCCAAGGTCAAGGATGAAAAGGGCATGAAGCGGGTGGAAAAGTTCCTGCGGCAAGGCATCTGCCCGGACTGCGGCGGCACCCGGCTGTGTAATGCGGCTCGTACCCCAAAGCTGCGGGACATCACGCTGGACAAGGCTTGTCAGATGACTCTTGTGCAGCTTACCGATTGGGTAGCGGGTGTGCCGGACAGTCTGCCGGAAGAGATGCGGCCCATGGCCCGCAATATCTGCGAATCCTTCCAGACGGCAGCGGCACGGCTGCTCTCGCTGGGCCTTGGCTACCTGACGCTGGACCGCTCCGCTTCCACTCTTTCCACCGGTGAGCGCCAGCGGATGCAGCTGGCCCGTGCAGTGCGCAACCGTACCACCGGTGTGCTCTATGTGCTGGACGAGCCGTCCATCGGCCTGCATCCTTCTAACATTGAAGGCCTGACCGATGTGATGCACGACCTTGTGGCCGACGGCAACTCGGTGGTGCTGGTGGATCACGATACCCAAATTTTAAAGGAAGCTGACTGGCTGATCGAGATGGGGCCGGAAGCCGGTGCAAAGGGTGGACATGTGATCGCGCAGGGCAGTATTCCGGAAATTGAACAGAACGCGGCTTCTCAGATCGGCCCGTTTCTTGCAGGCAGGGCGGGGGTGAACGCCCGGCCGCATGTGCCGGAAAATGAACTGTTTGCACAGGGCCGCATCCATCTGGAAACCTCGGCCATCCATACTGTGAAGCCGCTGGAACTGGAACTGCCCAACGGGGGCGGCTGACCGTGGTTACGGGTGTGTCCGGCAGCGGCAAGACCACCCTGATTTTGGGAAAGCCTGGTCCCGGCCTTGCAGGCAAAGGTGAACGGCACAGCCCTGCCAGCGCATGTGAAAAGCGTGGAGGCCGAGGAAATCGCACAGGTGAAGCTGATCGATGCAACGCCCATCGGCATCAATGTGCGCTCCACCGTGGCCACCTATGCCAATGTGCACGATGAGCTGCGCAAGCTGTTTGCCAAAACGCAGGATGCCAAAGACCACGGCTATAAGGCGGGCGATTTCTCCTACAACACCGGTAAGCTGCGGTGCCCCACCTGTGACGGCACCGGTGTCATCAGTTTGGATGTGCAGTTTTTGCCGGACGTAGAAGTGCCCTGCCCGGACTGCGGCGGTTCGCGTTACAGCCGGGAAGCGGCGGCAGTGAAGCTGCCCACGGCGAACGGCGAACCAGCCTCCATGGCCGACCTGATGGACATGGATGTGTCCACTGCATTGGAAGCCTGTGCGGACTGCAAGCTTGTGCGCCAGCGCCTGCAGGTACTGAAAGAATTGGGCCTTGGCTACCTGACCCTTGGCGAGGAGACACCCAGCCTTTCCGGCGGCGAAGCCCAGCGGCTGAAGCTTGCCAGCGAGATGGGCAAGGGGGTCAGGCAGACAGTGTGTTCGTGTTCGATGAACCCACCATCGGCCTGCATCCGCTGGATGTACAGACCCTGCTGGGCGTGTTCCAGAAGCTGATCGGGAACGGTGCCACCGTGGTGGTCATTGAGCATGATCTGGATGTGATCCGCAATGCGGATTACCTTGTGGATATGGGGCCGGGCGGCGGCGATGCCGGCGGACGCATCGTGGCGGCAGGTACGCCGGAACAGGTAAGACAGAACCCGGAGAGCATCACCGGGCGGTATATCTGATAGAAAAAGCAACGCCCGCCGGGGAGACCCGGCGGGCGTTCTCTGTACGGCGATAAAACTTACCGCTTGATATCGTAGTTCATGTTCATCAGGTTGCGGATAGTGCTCACATCATCGGTGATGTTGGCATCGCCGTGGATGGTGTGCTTGATGGCACTGCTTGCCACCGCAAAGTTGATCATATCCATGGCTCTGTAGTTGTGCAGCATGGCGTAGATCAGGCCGCTGGCAAAGGCATCGCCGCCGCCCACGCGGTCAAGGATATTAAAGGTGAACAGCTTGCTCTCGAAGGTGTGGCCGTCGTACCACATGAAGGCCTTCAGGCTGTTCTCGCTGCCGCTGTGCGCATAACGCACATGGCGGGCAATGCACTTGAGGTTGGGATACCGCTCGATGAAGTGCTGGAAAATCTCGTCCTGCTGCTCATAGCTGGGCTGCAGAGGCACGCCGTCCTTCCAGTCGCCCTTGGAGTGGTCGTTCTCATCCTTCCACAGGTGGTACGGCTCAATGCCAAGCAGCACATCCACATAGGGCAGGCACTCGGTGCAGAAATCGCGGGCTTCTTCCCAGCTCCACAGGGTGGAGCGGAAATTGCCGTCGAAGCTGACGGTCAGGCCCTTGTTTTTGGCGACCTTGAGCATATCCAGAATGAGGGTGCGGCAGTTGGGTGCCAGTGCCGGGGTGATGCCGCTCAGGTGCAGCCAGTCGTAGCCGTCCAGCAAAGCATCCAGATCCACCTGCGAGAAATCGTACTCGGTAATGGCACTGTGCTTGCGGTCATAGATGACCTTGGACGGGCGGATGCCGTAGCCGGTCTCCAGATAATAAGTACCCAGACGGTTGGAAGGAGTCTCGTTCGGCTCGGTCAGGATCATAGGGGTGCAGTGCACGTCGTTGGAACGCAGCCAGCGCACGGCGCTCTTGCCCAGACTGTTGTTGGGCACCACGCTGAAGAAGGTGCTGTCCACACCAAGGTTCGCCAGTGCCAGTGCAATGTTGGCCTCGCTGCCGCCGTAGCTGGCCTCAAAGCCGGATGCCATACGGATCTTCTCGTAGTTCGGCGGGGTCAGGCGCAGCATGATCTCACCACAGGTGATGAATTTCTGGCCGGTGGTATCGTTGCCAAGGATCGGGTTGAAATGTTCCATAACGCTCCTCCTGATATTTACAGCTCATCAGAGTTCTGTTAACACATCGTTGTATCCATTATAATCCGGCCCGGATGGGATTGCAAGCACTTCCGCGGGGATGCAAGAGAAAATAATCAGCCTTTTTTGGGAGATTTGACGAATTCATACCCCTGTCAAATCGAAAGAAGGCGTATACTCTTCCTTCGCGCTGCTCTTCTGCTGCATGTAGCCCTGCGCCAGTCCCTTGTCCATGGCATAGTTGACCACCCGGCGGTATTCATAGGTGGTAATGCGCCGTCCGATGCCGTGCTCTGCGGCCTTGTAAAATCGGTGTGTACTGGCTCATGACGCTGGGGATGAAGCATCCGGGGTCTGCATCGTTCCACGCGGCCATCTGGTCAAGCACCGCAAAGCTGTCGTCAACATGGCCGGGCAGGGCAAGGTGCCGCAGAATGACCCCCTTTTGCAGGATGCCCTCTGCATTGGAACACCGGGTGCCCGGCCTGCTGCCATCATGGCTTCATGGCGGGCTTTGCCTGCGCAAATAGTCCGGTGCAGAGGAAAGCTCTGCCGAGAGGGCGGAGGAGACGTATTTCAGGTCGGCCAGCCAGATGTCGATGTATCCGCGCCATGCTTCCACGCTTTCCACCGTTTCGTAGCCGCCGGTGTTGCATACGATGGGCAGATGCAGGCCCTTAGCCCGGGCAATATCCAGCGCGGCAATGATCCAGGGCCGCCACTGGCCGGGTGTGACCAGATTGATGTTGTTGGCACCCTGCTCCTGCAGATTCAGGAAAATCTCTGCCAGATGTTCCACGCTGATCTCCTTGCCAAGGCCCTCGGCGCTGATGGGATAGTTCTGGCAGAAGCAGCATTTGAGGGTGCAGCCGGAAAAGAACACCGTGCCGCTGCCCTTTGTGCCGCTGATGCATGGCTCCTCCCAGTAGTGCAGGGCAGCGCGGGCTGCTTTTAAGGTGCCGCCCGCGCCGCAGAAACCGGTGCGTCCGGCAGCACGGTCGGCCTCGCACCGGCGCGGGCAGAGGGTGCAGGAAGAGGGAACGGAGACGAAATCGCTTTTCGGCATAATATCCAAAGTCCTTTGCTGAAAGTTTGTCAGCCCCAGTATACCACTTTTCGCCCCGGACGTGCTATACTATAAGATAAGGAAAAAAAGTATAATACATATGGAAAGCAACATCTTTGCAAGGTCCTTGTGGCGGACTGCGGCAGAGAGAACGTTGTGATGGAGGAGACCATGCGCACCGAAACCGATGAGATCCGCGATAATCTCAAGTACCTGACCCTGCTCTCGCGGGATTATCCTTCGCAGGCGGCGGCAGCCAGCGAGATCATCAGCACGCAGGCACTGCTCAAGCTGCCCAAGGGTACCGAGCACTTCATGAGCGACCTGCACGGCGAGAATGAAGCTTTTGTGCATATTCTGAATTCCGCTTCCGGTGTCATTCGCGAAAAAGTGGATCAGGTGCTGGGCGATACCGTGCCAAAGCATACCCGCGCCGAGCTGGCAACGCTGATCTATTACCCCAACGAAAAGCTGCCCCAGCTCAAGGCACGCTGTACCAGCGAGGAAGCGCTGGATCAGTGGTACACCGAAACGCTGCTGAGGCTTATTGATATCTGCCGTCTGGTGTCCTCCAAGCATACCCGCGACCATGTGCGCAGATGCCTGCCTGCCAGCTGCGGCTACATTCTGGACGAGCTGCTCCACGCCCATTTTGAGGATCACGACAAGGATCTGTACTACGCCAGATCGCGGGCGCATCATTGAAATGGCCGCGCCGACCGCTTTATCGTGCGGCTGTGTGAGCTGATCGAGCATCTGGCAGTGGACAAGCTGCACATCGTGGGCGACCTGTTCGACCGCGGCCCACGCCCGGATATCATCCTCGATCTGCTCATGCGCCACCACAATGTGGATATCCAGTGGGGCAACCACGATGTAGTATGGATGGGTGCCGCTGCGGGCAGCCCCATCTGCATCTGCACGGTGCTCAAGACCACGCTGGCTTATCATAACCACGGAATGCTGGAGGACTGCTACGGCATCAACCTGCGCCATCTGCAGCGCATGGCCGAGCAGTTCTACGGCAATGATGATCTTTCCATCTGGATGCCTCATACCGATGCGGCCCGCGGCCCCTACACCAGGGGGAATGCTGCACCGCTGTGCCGTGATGCACAAGGCCATCAGCATTCTGATGTTCAAGCTGGAGTGCTATGTCATTGACCGCAACCCGGACTTCCAGATGCTGGAGCGAGATTATCTGCGCCGCATCGACTGGGAAAAGCACACGGTAAAGATCGGCGAAAAGGAGTATCCGCTGCGGGATACCTCGTTCCCCACGGTGGACCCCGCCGACCCGGCCGCACTGCACCCGGATGAACAGCTGGTGCTGCGCAAGCTGGTGCAGTCCTTCCGCCAGAGCGAAAAACTGCAGCAGCATGTGGAATTTTCTCTATGCAAAGGGCAGCGTGTACCACATTGAGAACGGCAACCTGCTCTACCATGGCGCTGTGCCCATGACCAGCCGCGGCACCTTTGCCATGGAGCGCTTTGAGGGCCGCTACTACTCCGGCCGCGCACTGATGGACTACTGTGATGCCCGCGCCCGCCGGGGCTACTATGCACCGGAAGGCAGCGCTGCCCGCCAGAGCGGACAGGATTTTTTGTGGTATCTGTGGTGCGGCAAGCTTTCGCCGCTGTTTGGCCGCAGTGCCATGACCACATTTGAGCGGCTCTATGTAGAGGACGCTTCCACCCACACCGAGGTGAAGGACCCCTATTATACATGGTATAACGATGAGGCCGTCTGCCGCCGCATTCTGGCCGAGTTTGGCCTGCCCGGTGCCAGTCACATCGTCAACGGCCATGTGCCGGTGCGGGAAAAGAACGGCGAAAGCCCCATCAAGGGCGGCGGACGGCTGGTGGTGATCGACGGCGGTTTCTGCCGTGCCTACCACGAAAAGACCGGCATTGCGGGCTACACGCTGGTGTATTCCAGCCGCACCATGTCCCTGCGCACCCATCAGCCCTTTGAAAGTGCTGAGAAAGCGGTGAAGGATAATCTGGATATCATTTCCCAGAAAAACATTCTGGAGACCGAAAATCATCGCATTCTCGTGGAGGACACCGACGAGGGCGAGGTGCTGCGGGAGCGTGTGCACGACCTCAAGCAGCTGGTGGCTGCCTACCAGCTGGGCTGGATCACTGAGACTCGGTGCGAAGACCACATCTGGTAAAGAAAGCGCAACAGCAATGTATCTGGTTTTTGTAAAATACCTGAAAAAGAAATCAAAATTTTGGAATATCCTGCGCGAAAATGGGCAAAACAGAAAATAATAAAAGCAACATCAAGCGGGCTTTGCTTTTTGTGAAAGTTGTGTATAATAAGATAGCTGTACGTGTACGGCCTTATGGCCCATGCACATCAGGCAGCTTTATGGAAAATGCTTTCAGGAACCTTACAGGCCCGCGGCTGCGGGCCTCCGACAAGGAGATCATAAAATTGGAGAAATTTGTTATTACGGGCGGCAAGCCCCTGCACGGCGAAGTTACTATTTCGGGTGCCAAAAAATGCGGCGGTGGGCGTCCTGCCTGCAACCATTCTGGCAGCGGATGTCTGTGTGATCGAGAATCTGCCGGATATCAGTGATGTGGCGGTGAGCCTGAAGATCCTCAGCGTTCTGGGCGCACAGATCAAAATGATCAACCGCAACACCTACGAGATCGACACCACCCATCTGACCGGCACCAACGTCCCGGACGACCTGTCCCGCCAGATGCGCGCCAGCTACTACTTTTTGGGCGCACTGCTGTCCCGTTTTGGCAAGGCTCAGGTGGCCATGCCCGGCGGTGCAACCTCGGCCCCGCCCCATTGACCAGCACCTGAAGGTGTTCAGTGCTCTGGGCGCAGAGGACAGCGTGGACTACGGCATGATCAGCGTGCGCGCCAAGGAGATGAACGGTGCACACATCTTCTTTGATAAGGTCAGCGTGGGCGCTACCATGAACGGTATGCTCTCCGCTGTAATGGCCAAGGGCCAGACCATTCTGGAAAACTGTGCCAAGGAACCCCATGTGGTGGATCTGGCAAACTTCCTGAATATGTGCGGTGCGAACATCCGCGGCGCAGGCACCGATGTGATCAAGGTGCGCGGCGTGGAAAAGATGCACGGCTGCACCTACAGCATTATCCCGGATCAGATCGAGGCTGGCAGCTACATGGTGGCTGCTGCTGCCACCGGCGGCGATGTTCTGGTGAAGAACGTCACCCCCAAGCATCTGGAACCCATTACCGAAAAGCTGCGCCGTGCAGGCGTGGAGGTGGAAGAATTTGACGATGCTGTGCGTGTGCGCCGCACCGGTGATATTCTGCCGCTGAAGATCAACACTATGCCGCATCCCGGCTTTCCCACCGACATGCAGCCCTTGATGGGCGTGCTGCTGAGCGTGGCCAAGGGCACCAGCACCGTGACCGAGAGCGTGTGGGATAACCGCTTCCGCTATGTGGACGAGCTGCGCAAGATGGGTGCCAACGTGCAGGTGGACGGTCAGGTGGCTGTGTTTGAGGGCGTGGATAAGCTCACCCCTGCACCGCTGCGCGCACTGGATCTGCGTGCAGGCGCTGCCATGGTGGTGGCTGCGCTGATGGCAGACGGCACCAGTGAGATCGAGGAGATCGGCCACATCGAGCGCGGCTACGAGAATATCGTGGAAAAGCTGCGCGGTCTGGGTGCAGACATCAGCAAGGTGGAGCGTATGCCCGCTGCACTGGATCAGGCACTGTAACTTATAAAAAGCAAACAGCCTGCTGCATATGCGGCGGGCTGTTTTTGAGTGTATCAGAGGTTTTTTCATGGCAGAATTCATCTCGTTATATTCGGGTTCCTCCGGCAACAGCAGTGTGGTGCGCTGCGGGCAGCGGTATCTCATTGTGGATATGGGCAAGGGCGTGCGCACTACCTCGGCGGCGCTCAAGGCGCTGGGCCTTGCCGCCAGTGACTGCGACGGCATCCTTGTCACCCACGAGCACAGCGACCATGTGAAGGGGCTTTCCACCTTCCTCAAAAAGAACACGCTGCCGGTGTACGGTGCAGCGGCAACGCTGGATTTTCTGGACAGCAACGGCATCGTACCGGCCAGCTGTGAGCTGCACGAGCTGGAAGGCAGGGAAGAGGACGTGGGCGCGTTTGGCGTGCAGAGCTTTCCCACCAGCCACGATGTGCCCTGTGTGGGCTACCGCATCCACACCCCGGACGGCAAGACCATGACCATTGCAACCGACCTTGGCGTGCTCACGCCGCCGGTGCACGAGGCGCTTTCCGGCTGCGACCTTGTGGCACTGGAGAGCAACTACGACCTGCACATGCTGCGCAGCGGGCCATACCCCTATTACTTACGGGCACGCATTGAAAGCACCCGGGGCCACCTTTCCAACGACGAGTGCTCGGCAAAGCTGCTGGAGCTCATTCAGGAAGGGTGCAAAAAGTTTGCGCTGTGCCATCTTTCGCAGGAGAATAACACGCCTGCGCTTGCCCTGCAGACCGTGTTCAACACGCTGGGCGCGGCGGGCGTTGTGCCGGAGAAGGACTGCATCGTGCAGGCACAGCGCCGCAACGAAATGAGTCCGGTATTAGATGTTTAAAATAAACAACGGCAATGCATTGCATGCCGTTTGTTTTATTCAGCTGCTTTCTGTGTGCGGATGTCATCGCCTGCAAAAAAGGCAGGGGACAAAGGCAGAAAGGCGGCTGGAAAATTTTTTTCGGTATACAGCTTTTCCAGCAGAGCACCGTCAGTGATGTTGGTGGTGACGATGGTGGGCAGCTTTGCACCCAGCCGGTTGTTGAGCAGACTGTACAGGCTGCTGATGAGGAAGGCGGAGTTGAACTCCGAGCCAAGATCATCCAGAATGAGCAGGTCGGCCCCGGCAGCGGTCTGCATCAGCGTTTCCTCCTCGCCTGCCGGGTCTGCACCAAAGTGCAGCCCTTCCAGCTTGGAGAAAAAGTCCGGGCTGGAAACATAGATCACATCGTAGCCCTTTTCCAGCACGATGCCCGCAATGGCAAGGGCCGCATGGGTCTTGCCAAGGCCCGCATTGCCAAACAGCATCAGGCTCTCGCTGTGGTGGTCAAACTCTTCCGCGTAGCTGCGCAGGTCTGCCAGCATATCGGCCATGTAAGGGCGGATGGCACCGCCCACCTTTTCATCGGCACGGTTCGGGTAATAGCGCAGCTCCATGGTGTCAAAGCTTGCAATGGACAGGCTGGACAGCGCCTCGATCTCCTTGCGGCGCAGCTGCTGCATCACCTTGTGCACGCACTCACAGGTGCGGCCATTCACGCTGCCGGTGTCCTGACATTTGGGGCAGACAAAGCGCGGCTCCAGTGCATCAGCGGGCCGTCCGCTTTGTGCCAGCAGGGCGGTCAGCTTCTGCTTTGCATCGGCAAGGGCGGCGGCAGCTTCGGTGCGGTCCTTGCCCGCAGCACCGGCCAGTGCGCAGCGGATGCCCCGCACCCGCACCTCTTCTTCTGCATGGCGCAGGGCGGGAATGGCGGCTTCGGCTTCGGCGCGGGCATCCTCGGCTCTGGCTCTGGCCATCTGCCGCCGGGCGGCCACGGTGCGCATGGCTTCCTGATACAGTTCGTTTTTGGTACGCATAGTGTCTCCTTATGCCGGGGGTCACTCGGACGTTTTCTTGAGGGGGCGGCGGCGGGCAGCGTTCTTGAGGAAGTCGTTGCCGCTGGGGGTCTCGCGGTCTACCCGGATGTTCCGGCTGGCTCCGGCAGCGGCCACCGGAGTGCGCACGTCGTGGATATTGCGCAGCCCCTTGGCGTTCCAGGTCTTGAGGATGCTGTTCCAGTACCACAGGTCACGCTTCGGCCCGGCCTGCACAGCGGCCTCCTGCACCATGGCATCGTCGTAGCCGTAGACCTCATACCACCGGGCGATGGCTTTCCGCCCGCCGAGGGTGAGCTCGCTGTCCGGGATGCCCAGCAGGGAAGCGACGTACTGCTCCCGGGTCTGGCGGAGGGCCAGCAGCTTGAGGTGGGCGTCGGCCTGTTCGCCGGTCTCCACGCCCTCGGCCGCCAGACTTTCAGCTCGTGGAGGACGGCGGCCATGGTCCGCTTGCCCCGGCTGGCCACATAGGCCACGCAGAGCATGACGGTCTCGGGGGCAAAGCCCTCCTGTACGTAGAGGTTGACCAGCTTTTCCATCTCGCTGTGGGTCAGCGGGCGGGCAAAGCCGGTCTGAGCGCAGTCGATGAGGCTCGAGATCATGGGGTCGGTGCGGCTTGCGGCGGCGATCTCCGCCCAGGTCATGGGGGCAGGAGCAGAGGGCTCTGCTCCCGGCGCGGCGTTCTCGTCGTAGCGCTCGAGAAGCCCCCGCACCGGCCCAGAAGGAGAGGGCGCTTTCGGCAGAGATGCGGCTGCGCAGTTTAAGGTCGGCACAAATTTTTTCCGGGGTCGGTGACGCCGGTGGCCAGCACATACAGCGCTACCCGGACGTTGTATTCCTCGGCGATGCCCAGCTTGGAAAAGATGAGCTGCGGCACCGGGATGGTGTCGCCCCTGAGCTCTTTGAGACGGTATATCATTTGGTTTTCCCCGCTTTCTGCGTCCTCGTCCTTCGGCGGCGGTGACCAGGGCTCACAGTCCAGGATGGAGGGCCGCTGCTTCCAGAGCGCCAGGTCAGCGCTGTAGGCAGAGGACAGATACTCTGCCGCTGCGGCCCGGCCCTCGTCCGTCAGCGGAAAGACCATCTGCCGGCGCAGGGCGGGGTCTGTGCGGTCCAGAGCCCAGGGGTCGGGCCAGATGTCCACCGTGAGGATGGCTTCCTCTTTCTGTGCGCCCTCGCCGCCGTCCGGGTCAGGCACGCTGCGCTTGCCGGGCGAGAGCAGATAGCGCATCCCGTCCTCGCTGCCGCTGTATTGGTTCTTGCACTTGAAATAGTGCAGAAGGGGTACAAAAATCATGACGTCCCTCTCAGTTTTAGACTTGCTGAAATGATAAAAGCGCCAATTCTTGACGAATCAGCGCTCATTTTTGTGGAGCAGGATACGGGACTCGAACCCGCCGCCTACTGCTTGGGAAGCAGTCGCTCTACCGGATGAGCTAACCCTGCGTTTACTCATTTATTGTAGCAAAGGACACGGGTTTTGTCAACCGCCTTTTTGGCTCGATTTTGGTCGGATAGCAATTCAACTTTTTAATGCAGCAGCAACAGCGTTGAATTGCCTATCGCAAAGATGCTGTCTCGATCGGCACTATTTTTGAAAATTGCGATAAACAAAAAGACCACCGTTCTGCCCGCAGGAAATAAGGGCAGGACGGCGGTCTTTTGAACGGACTGTGAATTACAGCTCAGCCAGAGCGCGCTTGAGGTTCTGGGCGATCTGGTCAGGGCAGCTGGTGGGGCGGGGGCCGCAGGTGGTGCCTTCCATCCGGGCGATGGCGTCCTCAGCCTTCATGCCCTTGAGCAGGCGGCTGATGCCCTTCAGGTTGCCGTTGCAGCCGCCGATGACCTCGATGGACTCGATGGTGTGGTCATCGTTCAGCACGATGTGGGTCTCCTTGGAGCAGGTACCCTTGTTGGGGTAGCTGAAAGACTTGCTCATATTCAAACATCCTCTCTTTATATCCGACTGACAGGCGAGCGGACTCGCGCAGTACCTTTATTATATCCTTGTCAGGTGGGGAAGTCAATGTGACCCGGTCACAGAGCGCCGCCCCGGCGCTGGCGGGCCAGTGCCTCGATGCGCGCGATCTGGTCGTCCTCGGTGACGCAGGCACCCACCGGGTGGGGCTTGCCGTGGTTCGCGCCGTGGAAGTCGCTGCCGCCGGTGACGATGAGGTCATGCTTCTTGCAGAGCTCAGCGCACTCGGCCCTGTCCTCGGGGCTGTTGCAGGGGGTGATGCACCTCGATGCCGTCGATGGCCCCTTCAGCCACCAGCTCCCGCAGCAGGGGCATGCTCTTGTACACCGTCGGGTGGGCGAACACCACCACGGCCCCGGCGGCCTTTGCCGTGGCCAGCACCTCCCGCACCGGAGGGTAAGTGGGGGAGTGGAGGCATTTGCCCCGCGGCTCCCAGCCGAACAGCTCGTGGTACAGCCCGGTGTAGATGCCGTCGCACAGGCCCAGCTGCTGCAGCGCCTGCA
>ENA-OPYU01000507-OPYU01000507.1-human-gut-metagenome-genome-assembly--contig:-NODE-507-length-15524-cov-3.231604_pt1 | contig 15524 bp, 30 predicted proteins | sample MGYA00242637_ERZ504482 | MGnify/ENA primary metagenome ERZ504482 (study PRJEB26092, sample SAMD00036237) | human gut metagenome | host: Homo sapiens | study: EMG produced TPA metagenomics assembly of...
TTTTAAGATAATCTTCGATAAGATTTTACCCTTTTCTCAATAGTAAAATGTCTTGGAATATATACCTGTAATTTTTTTATCATGTTCTTCTAAATAATAAGAAACTACAAATTGCAACCCATATTGTTGTTCCTCTAGCAATATAGTTATCTCTTCATCAAAGTACTCTACAAATGACTTATCCTGTAGTATATTATAAGTATTCCAACGCAGTCCTTTTAGCACATCACATATTCTATTCTTAGAAATACACTTGTAGATATTAAACTTATAAAAGAAATTTATAAAATCATCCCAATATCCCACATAACAATTATTAAAAGTATCAACCACATTTTCTTCTGTTATCTGTTTAAATCTCTCATAAACTACAGTATTTAAATTCAATGTTTTCGCTTTATATCTCTGATATTTTTCTTCTGACCAATCCGGAATGTCTGTAACTTTCTCAAAAAATAATTTTGTATGATAAAGTTCAATCACTCTATTAATATCAGCTAACTCTATCTGATTTTGAACATAAGAATCCAAGATAGCAGTCACCTTTTGTTCATCAGCACGATAACAAAATCTAGCGTTGAAATAATCTTTATGTTCAAAATCATTCATTATTTATACCTCCACTTCTCCACTCATCAATCTTGGTAATAATCGGTCACGAGCTTCTAAAAGTAAAACATTTTGATTCAACAAACTCTGCCTTTTATCAAAATAATTCTGAAATGGAACATATAGTTCATCTGGTCCAACTAACAAATCAATAGCATCTATATGTTTCTTTCCTAAATGTGATACTGTAGCACCTACTATTGTCTTCTCATAATATTTTATTGGTTTACGAATTGCCCATAATAACCACCCTTGCATTTCTTTTTTCTTAGGGCGAAAACAGCATGTACGTTGCACTAAGTATGCATTATCACCAGACCAAGAATTAATATGAAATTCCCCATCCATTCCAACTATAATATCGCCATTACCTATTAAATATTTTTCTTCTGTTTCTTCTGTCGTATAGTCCGAAGTGATTCCTGCTGGAATATTTCTTATTCGAACAATTGGTATACCTTTTTTCATATCATTAAACTTTGAACCATCAAAGGCATAACCATATTGAATATCTGCAATATCTACCAATCTTTTTCGTTTCCAACCTTCTGGCACCCCGTCAATTATCTCTGTATTCTCATATCTCGGAAAGTGTAAATCTACAAACCATTCTCTGTACAGACGTTCTGCTGCTTCTTCCAATAATTTAATTTGTTTTTTGTTGTTCTCAATCAAATCATCGTATGAAGATAATATTTCAGCAATTCTTTCTTGTATTTCAATTTTAGGAAGATTCACTGGCATATTTCTTATTATTGGAATATTCACATGCGCTACTGTTGCCCCATTTGCTGTTCCTAACAATTCATACTGTTGCTTTGGTGCTAATATATAGTACGCCAAAAATTTTAGAGGGCACACTTTTTTACTTATCTGGTCGAATCAATACAGTTCTTTGCCCCAACATACTTCTTGTCCTTGCACGTATTATTGCTGCATTTCCGTGCCGGTGCTTCTCATAGCAAATATGTCATCTTTTGCGGAACAGCCCTTATATTTCTTTTATCATATGTAGCTTTAGATACCCGCTGAACTCCATCAAAATCAATCGTCCTCTTCCAACATTTGGTGTTCTTATTATAGGATATCCTTCTCCTTCATTAGGTGCTGTTGAATGAGGACAATCTACTATAAATTCACATATATCATTCAATACCATCACCTAACATCTCCTTCATATTCTGTGAGATAGTATTCATCAAATTATTTGATTCTGCCTGCAATGCTAAAAGTTCTCGATGTATTTCTGTCATTCGCTCTTCAAAATCCACACCATCATCTTCCACAGGTGCTACACCAACATAGGCACCCGGAGTGAGAGACCACCCCTTTTCTTCAATGCTGATTCCATCTTTATCATCATATTGGGCGTCATTTGTTGTATATGCGACTTTACATAATCCAAGGATATCGTGATACTCTCCTTCTCCAAACTTTTCATATAACCAATTAGCTTCTTTTGCTATTGTAAGTCTTTCTGCAAGTTCAGAAATTCTATCATCGTATTCAGTCTGGAATTTTTACTTTTCTTCGTCTTATCTTGCTGTCCTCAACTGTCTGCTTTTGGCTTCTGCACGAAGTTCCTTTAATCTTTCAGTCAAATCATGAACCTGTTCATCAAATAATTTGTCACTTCCAAGTGCATTTTTATATTCATAAAACAATGCTGTATACTTTTTCGATTTTCTCCACGATATAACCAAACAATAGCATTCAGAATTTTTAAGCTGCCACTCTGACCATTCATTCAGCGTACGATCAACCACTGTATAATAGTTTCTCGCATCAATAAAGAGAACTTTATTCTTCAATTCTTTCTTTTTGCCTTTATCAAAAAACCATAATGAACATGGAAGGCTCTTTGTATAGAAGAAATTGTTGCCTACACTTATCATCACATCTACATGACCTGTTTTAACAAGTTTTTCTCTTATATCCTTATCGCTTCCCTGACTATCTGTTGCAGATGAAGCCATTACAAATCCAGCTCTGCCCTTTTCGTTAAGATAAGCATAAAAGTACGAAATCCATAGATAATTTGCGTTTCCCAATTTCTTTATACTTGTTTTCTTTCGGGCATCCAAACGGAAGTCTTCCCGCATTGGATGTTGATTCTGCCTTTACCTTGTCCACATTGAATGGTGGATTTGCCATTACATAGTCACAGCAGCCTTCAAGGTTATGAGCATCATGATAAAATGTATTCGCTTCATCACCAGATTTTATTACCCCTGTAAGTCCATGAACTGCCATATTCATAAGACAAAGCTGCGCATTATATTCCACTTTCTCCTGTCCATAAAATGTCATACTACTATTTGCTTGCAAACCAGCTTCATTTACAAAGTCGCCTGTCTGTACAAACATTCCACCAGAACCACATGCTGGATCTAGAAGCACTCCTGATGTCGGCTCTAATATATTAACTATCATTTTTACCAAAGATTTTGGCGTAAAGAATACTCCGTCATCCGAAGCTATATTTTTTGCAAATTTATTAAGGAAATACTCATAAATCCTACCTATTACATCTCCACCAACTTCATCAAGTGCGTTGTTATTGAATATGCGAAGCAGCTCTCCCAGCAGTTCATCGGAAAAATCCGTATAACTTTTCGGCAATACACCTGCTAACTGTTCACTTTGCTGTTCTACAAGTTCCATAGCATTGTTTACTACCTCACCCAGACTATTCATTGCCTGTCCAGCAATAGTTTTTCAAATCAGCTGATGCTATATTTTCAGGAAGATTCACAAGATAATCATACTGTGCTTCTCTTGGCAAAAACAGTGCACTTTTAGCAGAAAAATCCTTGGCTTCTACAGGCAATTTTTCTGCCATTACGCATTGGTCTATCCTTTAATATCTCTGCTTCCACCAATTTAAATCGACTATACGCATATCTTAAAAAGAGTAATCCCAGCACCGGCATACAATACTGGTTTGATGTCAGTTTAGAACCTGCTCTTAGTAAATCTGCTGATTCCCATAAATCAGCTTCTAACTTCTTTATACTTCTGTTATCCATTATTTTTCTCCTGTTTTTCTATATCTACAATCTGAACAACATCACCGATATCACATTGAAGCACTTCACATATTTTTTCTATAACTGTCAATGTGACTGGCTCGTTATTCGTCATTTTTGCCATTGTTCCCTTACTAATCTTTGCCTTGCTACATAAGGCACCTTTATTCATTTCCTTATCAATCAAAATTTTCCAAAGATTATTATACGAAATTGTCATACCACACCTCAATTTTGTTTATATGTTCTTAACAATATAGGGCTTTTACACCTCTTTAAGCATATCATATATAGTCTATTTTTTCAAACCTCAGGAATATTTTTTGTACTTTGCAAGAAGTAGAGGAATCATCTCCCTCTGCCCCTATTCCATACCTTATCTTCTACCTTTTCCTTCCCTACATCCCTGCCAACGCTCTCATCATAAATTTTCTGAAACTCCTCATAAATCTCATCTCCAGCCATTCTTATCCCCAGCCTCTTCATAACATCTGAAAACAGCCTTATGCTTCCACTTACATCTGCAATATCAAGCACAAATATATCCGCCTTAACAGCGGCATTAATTTCTTCATATGCCCCACATGCAGATAACCTTTCAGCAATCCGTTGAGCCTTATCCGACGCTCCTTGAGTAACAGCCACCTCATCCTCTATACTCTTTCTCTCACCTGCATAAATCTGTTCCGAATCACCATCATCCATTTCACGAGATTCCACAACATATAAGTCTGCCTGTTCTTTTTCAATATCACTATATTGGTCCGCAACAGAAGCATCTTCCTTCCGACATATTTTCGTATCAACATCATCAATATCAGTAGTTCCCTTTTTCTTAACCTCAACCACATCCTCATGCTGTTCCATCCCCGGTATCTCAATCTCCTTATCTCCAACAATCTCCTCATTCTCCGACACCGCATAATAAGCTGTATACAAATCTTCTTTCACAATGCCATCAGCAAGCTGCAACTTCCTCTTAATCTCTCTTTTCTCCTGCTTCAGCTCATCCAGTTCTTCCTGCACTTCCACATGCCATATCTGATATTCTCAGTACTGCTCTTCATTCTTTATACTGCGTTTCCGACTAGAGCTTTCTCTGTATATTTCCTTCTGCCTGTCCTCAATCTGCTGAATCTTTTCTTCCTGCTCACTTATGAAATCCACAAGATCCACAACACTTTTGATGTCATTCTTTACAAGTAGCAGATATTCGTCCTGCAACCGATGAAACCTCTTCAAATCCTCTGTATACTTTGCTCCGCCGACTACAAAGCGCTTCTGCTCTACAATCCTTAACCTGTATAGCTTTGCATAAAACTTCTTCTGGAATGGTGACAGCTTCGCCCTGTGCAATCCTCTGATATCCGACGAATAAAAGTAAGGCTTTGCCATCCAGGGCATATCCACATGATGCCTTAACGTCTCCTCTGAAAACATTTCGTCTAGCTTTGCCAGTTTATGATAATATCGAAATCCCGGTGCCTGCACTTCCATCCATGCGTCTTTCTTGAATACATATCCAAGCCGTTTCATCAGATATTTAAAATGCTCCACATTCCCGGCTGCATATGCACACATCTTGGCATCCCTGAGAATTATCTCTTTCATTGACATTTCCTTTTCCCACTTGTCCCTGCTGATATTCTTTGGATTCCTGCTGCACTCTGCCGGCATTCTCCAAACACTCCAAATGAATATTTTGAGTGGAAAATAACATGGCCTCAGGCGTAAATGAAACTATTCATACACAGCTCACTTTAGTACCAAAATAGTACCACAAGGCAAAAAACAAGCTCGCAAATGCCCATTTTACTAGGCTTTGCGAGCTTTTGAAATGTTCCGGGGCACACCACATTATCCTCAAAGGGCAAAATCCAGTATCCTCACTATCCTCACATCCCACAGCAAAGCCACACTGCAAAACCCTCCGGCACTGCAGCGCAATTCCACAGCACATTCCGCAGTGCTAATCCTGACAATCCAACTTCTATCGCGTCCCATATAACAGTATCATCTTACACAGCAACACTATCGCAATGTCACTTTCGCAACATCATCCAAAGCATCCCACACACCCTGCAACACCAGGAAATATCAACGTTTCGCAGTGTTACCCATGCCTTTGTAGTTTCGCAGCAAACTCACGCAGTGATGTTTCGTCTACTTCTATTCTATACAGAAAGCTGTAAAAATCCACGTGGATTTTTACAGCTTTTTCCGATATCACGTTGCTTATTTACGCCTCATTTTATCTGAGTCAGAATCCTGTGCGACCGGGGCAGAAATGACAAAAAAATGAACAGCAACAGAGCTACGCTGCGGTATTACTCTCTGTTGCTGATAGGATAATCATTTTGCCTTTTACAGGATAATGGGGTGTGCCCTGTGATATATATTTTATTCGAACTCGACAATCACTAATCAATTTTGTTTAGAGATTATTTGTTGCCGTGTTCGCTTTTCTTTTAATTATTTGATTTATCCATATTATCCTGCCTATACAGGCTAATGTTATCATTTTGTTATCGGCATTGATAACACACGCCCTGTAACTGTGGATAATAGCAATATATACCAACTCAAATTATAAGCGGTTTTGCTTAGAAAATCAATAATCTTATTGTTAAAAAAAATCATCTGCCAATACTCTCATAGATAACAATGACAAAATATAAAACGGAAGTATATATAGTAACCTTTGCAGTCGGTTCTTTGCTGTATATATTATAATACTCTGAATCGGTATCCATATCCAAAGGATAATACTAAATAATTCAATTTTATACGCTATCCAATAACAGAGCATTGGAAGTAACAACAAGAACATTCCAATAACTGACTTACATTGTAATTTTTCTTTTAAAGAATATCTGAGCGGAAATCCTTTTCTAACTAAACGTAATTCATTTTGCACATTATAGCTGACAACATTCTGTCCTAATATCAATATAGAAAACAATAATACATACTCAATATATTTTCCGTCTATCTGCGATAATAACATTGTGATTAAAACAATCGCAAAATACTGATACATAATCTGTTTCTTTCTTCTGACAATACTAACCACCTCATAAACCATCAAAAAAACGATAGCGGCTGCCATAATATTTCTTCATCAGTCCTTTCATTTCTTTCTGATTATTTTGGAAGAACACTTCATCCTGCGTTTGCAAAACTGTATCATATTCTCTATTCAAAAATCCATATAACATCTGATTATATTGTTGAAAGAACGGGATAATTGCTTGATAGCTAAAATAAGGATATAAAATAAAATATAATCCGTAAATGATCAATAATATACTGGTAAACAAATACACATTCCATAAAAAAAATCAAATCATTACTACTGCCAACATACATATATTCATAATATCCCGATATTTATATTGTGTTGATAAAACCGTATGCATATTGACAATTGGGTTACAAAGCATAGCCACAATAAACTGTCTTAAGACCATTCCCTCCATTGGAAAAGCCCAAAATAAAATCAACGCAACACTCAACGTCAGTACCATGCTTTTTCCTATCTTCTTCACTCTCCAAATATATGTTTTTTCCTATTTTCCAAATATAAGTTTCAGGAGAAATACGCATTCTTGGTATTGTTCCAAACAAATTCATAAACAAGAAACAGAGAATACCATATGGTATAAAAACAGCAATATCCATTCCATAGTTTTCTGAATCATAGATTGCAATATAAGAATACATGGCACAATAGCAATCAGTATAAGATAAGCACCTATATTTCGTTTGACCATTCTAACTGCAAATTTGAATCTCTGTTTCAAAAGCAACTGATACATACTTACTCCCCTTCAGATAAAATTTTTGCTATTTCCTCTCTGTCAACTTCCTCCATATTGATTTCTCTAATTTGTCCGTTATGTAACAAAAGACACTTGTCACAAACATTTTGTAAACACTCTATATCATGGCTTGAAATAATGTAAATTCCTTTTTCTTTCTTGTGAAACTCCACTATTACATTTTCTAAAAGTTTCATTTGGACAGGATCAAGTCCTGAAAATGGTTCATCAAAAATAGTAATTTTTTCTTCTTGTATCATTGCACAAGCATTATTTAACCGTTGCATTGTACCTTTGAAAGTTCTAACGGAGAATAGTTCTCATACTTTTTAATCCCAACCCATCTAAAATCCTCTCGATTTTATCAAATGCCTCTTGGTTTTTTATCTTTCTGCTTGAAGCAATCAAAAAAGATTTTCATATATCGTCAACTCATTAAAAAAACTTGGTTGATCCATTGCATAGGCGACCGGCATATCAAGATAATCAACCTTATTCATCTTTTTTCTGTCGATAGAGATTACTCCTGTATAATTTTGTCATAATTCGAAAGTATATTTAAAAGAGTAGTCTTTCCAGCTCCATTTCTTCCAACAAGTCCATAAATACAAGCATTTTCAAATGTATAGTTTAAGTCCGAAAAAACAACCGTTTCACCATATTTTTTACTTAAATTTGAAATCTGAATCATAAAATTTCTTTTCCTCTCAAATCCATTTTCGTCAGCCCAACGACTAACAATCCAATAAAAACTACTGTGTCCACAAATAACAGTACAACAATATTTTTTACCACTCCGAAAGTAAAAAGTATGGAGAAAATTTCTACCGACAACACAATAAAACACATATAATTTGTCAAATACTCTGTTATAATATCTCCATAATAATTGTTCATCTGTAATTTGGCATAAATAAAAGGTTTTAATAAATAACGGATTATAATACAGATAACGGGACAAATAAAAATCCAGTTTTTATTCACCAAAGATGTTGCCACACCTTTACTCCATTGTACCGGAATCTTTACTGGCAGCTTAGAATAAGACAACGCCCCAATAATCAAGCATAATACGGTAATCGTTATCCAAGTAAGCATACTTCCCCATATATACAAAAAGCTGACTGAATCCAATTTGAAAACAGTTTGATTATCTTTCCAATAATCCTGCAACTCTGTTACATATTGTTCTACCTGTAATTTTTCATAACTAATACTTTCTTCATCCAGCATTTTTTACGCACATGAGTTTCGCCTTATTCAAATCAGTAATCTGACTTTTTAATACTTCATTCTGCTTCTCAAGCGTTTCCCTGCAAAGTTACTTTTCCCAGATATAATACTTCGTATATCCTCAATAGAAATTCCCAATGTACGCAGATATGCTATCTTCTTTATATTTTCCACATCATTTTCAGAATAATCTCTATAACCATTACTTTCATTTCTTGAAGGCTCAAACGAGTTTTTCCTTTTCTATAAAAAACGGACATTAGACGGGATAAACCTGTTCGTTCTTCTACATCTTTTATTGTCATGTTATGCACTCCTTTCAAGCAACTCTATTTTATCTTAAGAATAAGCTATAAACAAGGTTTACAGTCAAGCATTTATCCAAAATCTCTTTTCTTTTAGTTATAAATCAATTCGGCGTTCACAACCTCTCTTGCACACGCCTGTATATTGTTCATTCTCACCACCCATTCCATCTGATTTTCCTGCCTTTAACTGTTCCGTGATCCCCTGTGCCTGTTTCCATCTGATCTACAATCCTTTCAAAGCGTTCCTGAGCTTGTTCTTCTATATCTGCAAGATAACTATTCAGCCTACCACTTGTAAGCAGAGTAATATAAACTACTTTCTTATGTTCTTTCAGATAGCGTTTATGTCTTTGTCCCCATACGCCGATGAATCTTTGTTCTTCGTCCTCCGGCAAAGCAAGACAGGGGATAAGATAATCCCCATGTCTGATATAAGTGCCACCCATTTCTTCAAATATTGTTTTCTTCATAATCGTTTCCACCTTTCTTATCGTTCTCTATCCATAGATTTTTTCTTAACTTCCCATATTTCCCACCTTGGCGGCAGGATTGGAACGCAGTTCATAATACCGCACCGCATGATTGAAGATAGCGGACAACTGATTGTGCAGCGTTTTCAGATACGTCTGTGAATAAGGCTTTTTCTTCTCATCACGATAGGCAAGCATTTCATTCTGCCATGCGATAACCTCTTTTGTAGAAATCTCGCTGATTTTCAGCTTGCCGAAATAAGGTAAAATCTTCGTGCGGATGATATGCTCCTTTGTCAGCCATGTGTTCTCCTTCAGACGGCTTTTCATATCCCGGATATACAGTTCGGTAAAGGCTTCAAAACTCATATCCATACGATTGTCGGCTTTCCTGAGCGAAGTGCCGATGTACGTTTAGCACAATACGAAACTGGAACAAGAAAACCGAAGGCAGAACTTACTGCTGCACTGGCACAGGCTCTTGATGTTTCTCCTCATGCCCTCGATGTGCCTGATATTGACAGCTATATCGGACTGATGCACACTTTATTTACCCTTGAAGATTTGTACGGTCTGACTGTCAGTGAATCAGCAGACGGAGAAATCTGTCTGAAAGTGGATACTTCCAAAGGCAAAGACGCTCACGAACTCCGGAAAATGCTGTACGCCTGGAAAGAGCAGGCTGACAAGCTATCTTCTGAAGAAATCAGTAAAGACAAATACGATGAGTGGCGTTACCATTACCCGGAATTTGATACCACGCAAATTTGGGCGAAAGTTCCTTCGCAGGAACTTAGTGCCGCTATGGTTGAAGCCTTCAAAGACAAACTCAAAACCGATGATTGAAAGCAGGTGTACTATGGCGTCAAGTAAAGATTATTTAACCTTTGTATTAGAACAGCTATCCGATTTGGACAGCATCTCCTATCGGGCAATGATGGGCGAGTACATTCTCTACTACCGTGACAAAATCGTTGGCGGTATTTACGATGACCGCTTACTTGTAAAACCCGTATCCTCTGCCATTTTCCTTATGCCGACAGCAACTTACGAATTACCCTATGAGGGAGCAAAGGAAATGCTTTTAGTCGATGATGTTGACAGCAGAGAATTTCTTTGGTAAGCGCTTAAATCTTGGGTAGCTTTACTGTCTACGTTTTTAAACTCATAATGATAGTAAATAGATTTTTACTACACTCCGCTTGATAGGATGTAGAAATTTACTACATTTGGAGGTTTCATTATGAGTAAGAAACGTGCTCCAGGGCGTTCCCTGGACGAATGGATGGAACTGGTAACCGAATGCAGACAAAGCGGCCTGACAGATGTTGCATGGTGTAATGAGCATGGGATATCTCCCAGCTGTTTTTACAATGCAGTTACCCGTCTCCGCAAAAAAGCCTGTCAGATACCGGATCCAGCCCCCAAAGCCAGCACTCTTGACCTTACATCCCATAAACAGGATGTAGTCCAGATTGCTATAGAACCGGAGTCTTCTCCGGCAGGACTGATCCCAGATAATGGAAACAGACCTATGCACCTTGACAATTCACATACGATTGAAATCGAAGCAGACGGATTGCTTATACGAATGAGTAATGAGATCAAACCGTTACTTCTGAAGATGCTTATGGATACGCTTAAGGAGTCGTTATGTTAGCGGATATCTCAAGTGTTGATGCGATCTATATCGTCTGTGGCAGAACAGATATGCGCAAGTCCATTGATGGATTATGTGCGATCATCCAGGAACAGTTTTCGATGGAGATCGACCATGCACTTTTTCTTTTCTGCGGCCGTAGATGCGACCGTATCAAAGCTATTTTAAAAGAACCTGACGGGATCGTTATGATCTACAAAAGACTGACCGCCCAGGGATCTTACCGGTGGCCCAGGAATAAATCTGAGGTCCGGAATCTTACATGGCGGGAGTTCGACTGGCTGATGTCTGGCATTGATATTGAGCAGCCCAAAGCGATCAAGGCAACGTAAAAAAGATGCACATAAAACTCTTGCTTTTTGCTGTATTTTCGGCACTTTCAAGGTCTGGTAAATCCGCTGTTTTGCTAGGAAAAGCCACTGTTTTCTGGTATAATGGAAACATCAGAAACAGGAGGAAAAAGCAGTGGCAGACAGTTCCAAAGATATCCAGCTCCGTGAGCTGAAGGACATGATAAACGATCTCAAAAAGATGATAAAAACACTTCAGGCAACTGTCGATGCTGCCAATAAACGGGAAGCGGTTCTCACCCAAGGAACGAGATAATCTGAAAGAAGAGATAGACCTTCTCCGAAAAAACTGTTTGGCACCTCCAGCGGAAAAAAGAACTCTCAATATTCCAGGACAGTTAAACTTTTTCAACGAGGCTGAACTGGAACAGGATCCGGAGGCTGCAAAAGCAGAGGATCTTGAAACAATTCTTCCGGAAAAACAGCAAAAAGCGAAAAGCAGAGCTACAGATGCGGAGCGTTTTAAGGGAGTTCCTGTTGAAAAAAGTATCTGGAACTTTCTGAGGAAGAGAAACTCTGCCCTGTCTGTGGTACCCCACTGAAAGAAATCGGGGGAAGAGTTTGTCCGCCGAGAACTGGTTTTTGTACCGGCAAAACTGAAAGTATATAAATACTACAGTAAGAGCTATGAGTGCCCGCAGTGCAGGCTTCAGGATATTCCGATTATTCAAAAAAGGAAAAGATGGCAGAGCTCATATGCTTTATGGAATGGCTTCTGCCGGAACGGTTGCCTGGGTAATGTACCAGAAGTTTTGTAATGGTCTTCCATACTACCGTCAGGAAAAAGACTGGAAACAGTATGGCGTAGAGATCACCAGAGCTACTATGGCAAACTGGGTGATCCGAAATTCTGAAGCAATTTTTTCTTCCTATGTATGAATACTTCCACAGGAAACTTCTGGAACGAGGATTCGCGATGGCAGATGAAACGCCACTTCAGGTTCTGCATGAACCGGAACGCCGTGCACAGACCAAGTCATATATGTGGCTGTTCCGCAGCGGTGAAGACGGAGGACCACCTATTATCCTCTATAAATACTCGGAGACCCGAGCCGGGGATAATGCCGTAGATTTTCTTCACGGCTTCAAGGGTTATCTGATGTGTGACGGCTATAGTGGATACAATAAAGTTCCAGATGCCAAACGCACAGCCTGCTGGGCACACATCAGAAGATATCTGACAGATGCCATTCCCAAGGGAAAGGCTCTGGATTATACCCAGCCATCCGTACAGGGAATGCTGTACATTAACCAGCTCTTCCACCTGGAAGATGTGATCAGATCAAAGTATTCTTCCTTCGATGCTATCAAAAAGGGCTCGTCTTGAAAAATGAAAAGCCGGTAGTAGAAGGCTTTTTGTCGTGGCTTGATCAGCAAAGCCCTATCCGTGGAAGCAGAATGGATAAAGCTGTCACCTATATTCAGAATCGCCGCTCCTATCTGTCCACCTATCTGGAAGACGGCCGCTGCAGTTTTTCTAATAATCTCAGTGAAAATGCGATCCGCCCGTTTACAGTAGGCCGTAAAAACTGGCTGTTCTGCGATACACCAAACGGAGCCCAGGCCAGCGCTATCGTGTACACAATGGTAGAAATGGCAAAAGCCAATGGAGTAAACGTCTATCACTATCTTACTTATCTGCTGGAAAAACTGCCTGATGACAGGATGAGTGATGATGAATTAGAACTTCTGGTGCCATGGAACGAAACCGTCAAAGCTGAGATCGAACGTCGTGCAAACGAATCAAATCAATCATATGTGAATTGTCAAGGTGCTCCGGCTACTGAAAAGTAGTCGGGGATTTTTCTATCATACCTAAAAATTAAGCGCTTACTTTCTTTGCAACCTGTTTCTGTCTATGCTACGATGAACTTCCTGCACAAAGAAAAGTACCCCCCTCCAAAAATAGCGACAAAAAGCCCTTAGCCATGAGTTTTATACCCACAGCTAAGGGCTTCGTTTATAATATGGATTTATTTGTTGCACAACCACCTGTCATCATTCTCTAACCCTAAAACCACTGGATTACAAGAATAATGACTCACATGCAGCTGTTATCAATTTGTTATCAAAAGACTTCTTGAAGTGCTGCAAACCCGCATAAATACTGGGTTCTTAAAGCATTTCAAACTATTCAAACTCAATCGTTCCCGGTGGCTTACTGGTCAGGTCGTAGAATACGCGGTTAACTCCCTTAACTTCATTAATAACACGATTCATAACCCTGTTCAGTACTTCATACGGAATCTCTGCGGACTCTGCTGTCATAAAGTCAATCGTCTTCACTGCTCGCAGTGCCACTGCATAATCGTATGTTCTGAAATCGCCCATAACGCCTACGCTTCGCATATTGGTAAGAGCTGCAAAGTACTGGTTCGGCATCCAGGATGGTTCTTTGCCATTCTCAACTTTATAAGCTTCTGCTGCCTTATCAATTTCTTCACGGTAAATGAAATCAGCATCCTGCACAATGCGAACTTTCTCTTCAGTAACTTCGCCGATAATACGGATTCCAAGTCCCGGTCCCGGAAATGGCTGACGGAATACCAGCTTCTCTGGAATTCCAAGCTCCAGTCCTGCTTTGCGGACTTCATCTTTGAAGAGGTCACGAAGCGGCTCAATAATCTCCTTGAAGTCTACGAAATCAGGAAGTCCGCCTACATTGTGATGAGACTTGATCACTGCAGACTCTCCGCCAAGACCACTCTCTACCACATCTGGATAGATGGTTCCCTGCGCAAGAAAATCAACAGCACCGATCTTCTTAGCCTCTTCTTCAAAGATACGGATAAATTCCTCACCAATGATCTTACGCTTCGCTTCCGGCTCAGTAACTCCCGCAAGTTTATCATAATATCTCTGCTGTGCATTCACACGGATAAAATTCAGGTCAAACTGTCCATTAGGACCAAATACACCCTCAACCTCATCGCCCTCGTCTTTACGAAGAAGGCCATGATCTACAAACACACATGTCAGCTGCTTGCCAATAGCTCTGGAAAGAAGTCCTGCTGCTACAGAAGAATCAACACCGCCAGACAGTGCCAGAAGGACTTTGCCGTCGCCCACTTTCTCACGGATTTCTTTAATTGTATGCTCAACAAATGCATCCATCTTCCAGTCTCCGGCACATTCACATACACCAAGTACGAAATTGGATAACATCTTCTTTCCTTCTACTGTATGGAGAACTTCCGGATGAAACTGGATCGCATACAGTTTCTTCTCCGCATTCTCGGCTGTAGCCACTGGACAGTCTGCTGTATGTGCAGAAATCTCAAATCCTGGTGCTGCTTGGGAGATATAGTCTGTATGGCTCATCCAGACAATTGTTTTCTCTGATACTCCTTCAAAAATTCTAGAATTTTTTTTTGTCAACCAGCAACTCTGTTTTGCCGTATTCACTTACATCTGCTTTCTCAACTTTACCGCCGAGAACATGCATCATAAGCTGTGCACCGTAGCAAAGCCCAAGCACCGGAATACCAAGTTCGAATAATTCTTTCTGGTAAGTCGGTGAATCAGCTTCGTAACAACTGTTCGGTCCACCGGTAAGAATGATTCCCTTTGGATTCATGGCTTTGATCTTCTCAAGATCGGTCTTGTAAGAATAGATTTCACAATATACATTACATTCTCTGACACGTCTTGCAACCAGCTGATTGTACTGACCACCAAAATCAATTACAATAACTAATTCTTTCTTCAAGGTTTTCCTCCTGTTTTCCCTATAAATTCTCATTGGAATCGTTACTGTTCACGCTGGAAAATCTCCGGTAAACAATAACCTTGAATCTTCTTTCCATTATAAATGAGTATTGCAACTTTTACAACGACTAATTTTCTTAGCTGAATAAAATTTTCAATATATCGTAGATAGATTTTATCACCATGAAGTTGGGTTTGAATGCACAGCTTTTTCATACTGTATATTCCTAAGCCGGTCACTTCAGGTGCGTTCCAGTTTATAAGTTCTTTAGATTTTTCCTCATATATTTTTCAATTTGTCCTCACAGATTCATCACAAATTCCGCGTATATTAAT
>ENA-OPYU01000508-OPYU01000508.1-human-gut-metagenome-genome-assembly--contig:-NODE-508-length-15507-cov-2.524642_pt1 | contig 15507 bp, 16 predicted proteins | sample MGYA00242637_ERZ504482 | MGnify/ENA primary metagenome ERZ504482 (study PRJEB26092, sample SAMD00036237) | human gut metagenome | host: Homo sapiens | study: EMG produced TPA metagenomics assembly of...
AATGGGCGAAAACTAGAAGAGAAAGTACGGAAGGAACGGGGACGCTGGGAAGACTTCGTCCATTTTGAAGGTAACGCAAACGCCATGCGGTTGCTGACCCATCAGTTCATTGGACGCAGAAAAGGGGGATTTGCCTTAACATATAGCACATTAGCCTCTATCATCAAATATCCTTACGCATCCATCTATTCAGGAAAGAAAAGGGGAAAATTCGGCCTTTTTTCCAAATCGGAGGAGGGAAGCTATCTGCAAATCGCCCAAGAGCTAGGGATCGGACATAGCCCGGAAGCCCCGGACAAATTTCTTCGTTACCCGTTAGTTTACTTAGTAGAGGCGGCAGACGATATCTGCTATCAAATTATGGATATAGAAGATGCTTGCAAACTACATATCCTGACCACCGAAGAGGCCATACAACTATTATTGGGATTTTTCGAAGGAGAGCGGTTGGAGCATATCCGCAAGGTCATGCATATGGTAGACGATACCAATGAGCAAATCGCCTATCTGCGTTCTTGTATTATCGGGCTATTAGTGGATGAATGATTCCCGTGTCATTTTTAGAGAACGAGGAAAGCATCCTCAATGGTACCTACAGCACTCCGTTAATCAATAACATATGCGATCAAGCCAAAACAGGCTTACGCTAATTGCTCGGCTACAGCATACAAGAAAATATATAAGGCAAAAGAAGTGCTCGACATTGAATTAGCCGGTTATCATATTTTCAGCCATCTGATCGACAGCCTGACCGAGGCCGTGATGAACCAAGAGCATGCTTACAGCAAACTGCTCTTACAACGGATACCGGAGCAATACGACACAAACGCTCCTACTACATATGGCAAGATACAATGCGTACTCGATTATATCTCCGGCATGACCGATGTATATGCGCTCGATCTATACCGTAAAATCACCGGTATGAGCCTGCCGGCCGTTTGATGTTGTAATAAAGTGTTAGAATTCTTCCCGGTACTTGCTTTCCATGCGATCATCCAAGATACTTAGATAGCTTTTATAGCGGGACTCGCTGATTAGCCCATCGTTAACGGCTTGAATGACGGCGCAGCCCGGTTCATGACGGTGCGTGCAGTTATTGAAACGGCATTCTTCCGAGTATTTAAACAACTCCCGGAAATAATGGGAGATCTCAGCGTCCGCCATCTCGATCGTTCCAAATCCTTTGATACCCGGAGTATCGATCAAATACGCTCCCCCGGGAAGAGAAATCATCTCGGAAAAGGTGGTCGTATGCATTCCTTTGTTATGATATTCGGAGATATCACCGGTACGGAGATTCACCCCCGGCACCAGTTTATTGATAATCGTGGATTTTCCGACACCCGAATGGCCGGACAAAAGCGTAATCTTATCTTTTAGATCCGCTTTCAAGGCATCCAAACCTTCCTCGGTCCGGGCACATAGCGTCGAACAGGGATAACCAATCGAGGTATACAACTCGATTAAATTCTCCAACGCTCTTTGATCCTCATTATTATAACGATCAATCTTATTGAAAACTAATTTAACGGGGACACGATAAGCCTCGGCTGTCGCCAAGAAGCGATCGATAAATATCGTTGTTGTTATAGGATAATTCACCGTAACGATCAGCATCGCCTGATCCAAGTTCGCGGCGATAATATGCGATTGCTTCGATAAGTTAGAGGCACGACGGATGATATAATTCTTACGCTCCTCAATCTCTGTAATAAAAGCGGTTCCTTCTTTATTAATATCGATTACGACACGGTCTCCTACCGCGACCGGATTGGTACTCTTTATGTCTTTCAGACGAAAGTTCCCCTTGATCTTACTCTCTATATCTCGCCCGTCTTCCGTACGGACCGTATACCAACTACCTGTGTTTTTTTATTACCAGTCCCCTCATGAGAATTGAAAATTGAGAATTGAAAATTGAGAATTGGAATAAGGACTCAATGGGGTTCCTTAATTCTCAATTCTCAAGTTTCAACTTTCAATTATTTAAACGGTCATTACTTCTTTTTCTTTAGCGGCGTAAAGCTCATCGATCTTTTTGATAAACTTATCATGGATTTCTGAACCTCTGCCTCGGCGTCTTTCTCTACGTCCTCGGGAACCCCGTCAGACTTGATGCTTTTCTTCAAAGCCTCGATAGCGTCACGACGAGCGTTACGAACGCTGATCTTCGCATTCTCCGCCTCCTGCTTACATTGTTTCACCAATTGACGGCGACGCTCCTCAGTCAACGGAGGAATACCTAAGCGGATCACCTCACCGTTATTCTCCGGCGTGATACCTAACTCAGAATCCAGAATACCTTTCTCGATATCGCGGATGATCTTCTTCTCCCACGGAGTGATCATGATAGTCCGTGCGTCCGGAACCGTCACCGTAGCCACGTTAGTAAGAGGAACAGGCGCCCCATAATACATTACCTTCACACAATCGAGGATTTTCGGATTAGCCTTACCAGCCCGAATGTGAGACAATTGCTCGTCCAGATACTCAATGGCGAACGTCATCTTCTCTTCCCCTGCTTTGATCAATTGTTTCGTATCTATCATAAATATACGTTTTTTGTTTGCGAATCTTTTAATTAACAAAAGTAATAAAGATTTCCAACTTCGCAAACATATAATTAAAATACTCCCTAACAAAAGATTTATAGTACCATACAAAAGCTTATCGCCCTCACTGTTTACTTAACTTAGGCGTAAAGAATAGTAAGTAGGCTACGCCCACGCACAACACCAGCACCGCTCCTACTTGAGAAGCCAACATATCGGATGCCACGCCCATAAAGATCGGGAAGATCGTGCCGCCAAACAGTCCCATAATCATCAAACCGGACACCTCATTCTGCTTATTCGGCATAGAAAGTAGGGCTTGGGCGAAAATAATGGAGAAGACGTTCGAGTTTCCAAAGCCGATCAAGGCGATACAAGCATAGATGATCTCTTTCGAATGAAATAGCAGCAAACCGATCATCGCCAATAACATCAAGAAAACACTAAAGGCGAAGAATCCTTTCGGAGAGACTTTCGCAAGATAAAAGCCCCGGAGAAGCATCCCGCCGTACGGAATATGAAATAGAGGCTCGTGGCGAAGCCTGCGTCGGCCAACGTCATGCCTAGACGTTCCATCAAGATCTTCGGGGCGGTCGTATTCGTCCCTACATCGATCCCCACATGGCACATGATACCGATAAAGCAAAGCAGGATAAAAGGCTTGCCCAGCAAAGCCAGACATTCGCCAAAGGTGGAGGGCCGCCCCTCCTCTTTGGTCTCGTGGATAGTGGTAGCTCCCAATAGCAGGATAGCGATCACGGCGATCACCATATAGACCGGAAACAAGACACGCCAACCGAGTCCCATCGACGGTATCGCTTGGGTAGCACCCCACATGGCGATATAAGGCGCCAAGAAGGAGGCGATCGCCTTCACGAACTGGCCAAACGTCAAGGAACTAGCTAGCTTATCCCCGCTTACGATATTCGATAATAACGGGTTCAAGGAAGTCTGCATCAAAGCGTTGCCGATACCCAACAGGGAGAAGGATATCAACATGACCATATATGCGTCGTCGAAGATCGGGATCATTAGCGAAAGAAACGTTACGATCAAGCTCAATAACACGGTCTTCTTCCGCCCGATACGGTTCATCAACATCCCCGTCGGGACGGAGAAGATCAAGAACCAGAAGAACACGAGCGACGGGAAGATATTCGCCTCCGAATCACTCAAGCCTAAATCCGCTTTCAGGTAATTAGAGGCGATTCCCACTAAGTCCACGAATCCCATGGCGAAGAACGCCAACATCACGGGAATCAATTTCAAGGATGAAGTCTTCTCGCTCATGGCTTATAAATCTTTAGGGTAAGCAGGCCATGCGCCACTCTGCGTACAAACATAAGCGGCTACTTTTACCGCTTTCTCATGTGCCTCACGTAAAGGTTTTTCCGGTTAAGATCGATGAAATAAACGCCCCGGAGAAAGAATCGCCGGCGCCTACCGTATCTACCACCTGTACCTTCGGGGTAGGAATCGTAGAGACCTCCTCCTCGGAAAAGATCGTACTATACTCCGCCCCGGCCGTAAGTACCAAATAGCGCAAACCATATTTCTTCATGAACCAGCGACACATATCCTCTATCGTGCCTTCCAGACCAAACATCGGGCGAAGCATTTCCAATTCCTCATCATTGATCTTGAATACGTTCGCCAATTCGAGCAACGATTCGATCAATTCCTTCGAGTAGAAATGCTGGCGGATATTGATATCGAAGAAGCGCAAGGCATGACTAGGCATATAAGAAAGTAAGGTACGAAGCGTCTCACGAGATTCCGCGGCACGTTGCGCCAATGTTCCGAAGCATACGGCGTCCGCACGTTTCATCAAATCAATAGACGCTTGGGTAAGAGGGATATGATCCCATGCCACACCTTCGATGATCGTATAGGAAGGGATGCCGTTCTTTAGCTCTACCATCACGCTTCCGGTCGGATATTCCACCGTACTGATATAATTACTATCGATACCGTTCTTATCCAATTCCTGAATAATCTCGGTTCCGAACACGTCGTTGCCCACGGCACTGATCGCATAACCTTCCGCTCCTAATTGGGTAGCGTGATACACAAAATTAATCGGCGCTCCACCGGCTTTCTTCACTTCCGGGAAAACATCCCACAATAATTCACCAATGCCTACTACTACAGGTTTACTCTTTTCCATGATATATTTTGTTTTTAATTATTTGAAGGGATAAATGGTTAATGACGTAACCGTAAACGCTCCTCCCTTCGCATTGAAACTAATGCGATTATACGGCTCTTCCGGGAAGACTAGGTTGGTCATGACAAACTCTCCATTCCCGTCGAAGGCCTCTATGCTACAATTGTCTACCAACAAGCGTAAGGTATATTCCTTAGCGGCGGAGATCGGGGCCGAGGTAGCCGTGGCGAATGTCTTGCTAAAATCCGTAGCCCCGCTGTTACGGCGATCCATCGTGAACGTATTATCCAGAAGATTATAATACATCTCCACTTCCTCGCCTTTCGAGTTAAACAACTGGAAGCTCATGATATCGGCTCCGTTATTCTTAAACTTGATCTCGATCTCATAGGTTCCCGTATGATCGGAAAGTATCGGATTGACCTCATGGGAACGGTCTACCTTGAAGGAACCTTTCTTCTGGGCTTTCCCTCTCAACTTCAACACCTCGGGAGACGGGGTGCTGCTCAAGTACGTCTGCCCGTTTTTCGTATAAAGAGCCAAGTCGCGAGGAACCGAGTTCGCACTCCGGTATTGCGAGGTCGGCACGTTATTCGCATACTCCCAATTGCTCATCCAAGCCAAGGCGATCTTCCGGTCCTCCGGAGCGTTACTCCATGTTACCGTAGCGTAATGATCCTTGCCGTAATCCATCCATTTGGTCAAGGCCGGAGATTCATTCACGAACTGTTTCCCATCGAACGTACCCACGAAATATTGGGTAGCGGAGCCGCCAAACGGACCGCCGGGATTGATATTACAGATCAAGACCCACTTCTTCAATTCCGTACCCTTCACCGGAAGCTCGATCAAGTCCGGGCATTCCCAAACGCCCGCATGCGCTCCTTGTCCTTCCCCGAAACTGCTCTCATACGTCCAGTCCTTCAAATTGGGAGAAGAATAGAGTTGCATCTCCTGCCCTACGGCGAGCACCATGATCCATTTATTGGATTCCTTATGCCAGAAGACTTTCGGGTCACGGAAATCACGTTGCGTAGAAGTAAGAATCGGATTCCGGTCATATTTCTTGAACGTCCGGCCGTTGTCCAAGCTATAGGCCATACTCTGCACTTGCCGGTCGCTGGCCGAGGTATAGAAAGCCACGCATAGCGCCAGCGCCAAAACCGGCGGTATTATCCTTATCCACCACACAGCTACCGCTGAAGATCGTACCCAAGGCATCCGGAGCGATCGCCACCGGTTGATGCTCCCAATGAATCAAGTCCTTGCTGATCGCATGGCCCCAGTGCATATTCCCCCACATCGAGCCATACGGATTGTATTGATAGAACAAATGATACTCACCATCCTTGTATACCATGCCGTTCGGATCATTCATCCATCCCCAAGCCGGCGAGAAATGATAAGCCGGACGGAATTTCTCCCGGTTAGACGAATCAAACTGATCGGATAGCTTCATCTCTTTCCAGCAAAGAGCCGATTCCGGGGCAAGCTGGAAGTTGAAGGAGATATGCTTATCCGCATACCCTGATAGATCTACCGGAACGAAATAATCCACCTTATTCACCGCCAAACGAACATTGAAAGTCCGTACCACATCATTATCGACAATCATATATAACTTGGATTCCGGCGAGGACTCCTCGACCGGAAGCAACAAATACTTGGCTTGCGCATCCACACGGACAATGCTTTGCCCTTCACCCAGATGCTTTATATCTATAGTACGTTCTGCCGCATATCCGGCCAACGGATCGACAGCACTTAATAAAACGACACCGACAGCCATACATAAACTCTTTAGAAGTCTCTTTGTTTGTTGTTTCATAAACGAACGGATTAAAGGATAATACAGTTTGATTCTCCGCCAAAATTAATAGGATTCTTCCGGATAGAAAAACACTTATCCCCTAAAGATGAGGAGATATGACATTTGTGATAAAGATCGTACAAATGTTATTGATACTCGGTAGGCGTAACCCCGTAGACCGCCTTGAAACATTTAGAGAAGTAAGCGGGCGAGGAGAAACCGGTTCGGTAAGCGACCTCACTCACCGTATACGCATTCTGCCTCAACAACTGGGTCGCCTTATTCAAGCGATAGGTACGCAAGAACTCGACGGGTGCGGTTCCGGTAAGCTCCTTGATCTTCCGGTGAAGGTGCCCCCGGGATAATCCCAAGGTCTCGCTTAGTTTCTCCACATTATATTCGGGGTCCGCATAAACCGCCTCGATCTGTTCCGCGAACTTACGCAAGAAGGCATCATCGATACTCTCCACCTTTTCCGGCTCGGACAGAAGGAGCTTATTATCCCGCAGCTTCTCCAACAAACGTTCCCGTAACTTCTGGCGCTCTTGCAATAGGTGGATAATCTTGATCTTCACGTAATCCGTATGGAAAGGCTTCTGTATATAATCGTCCGCCCCGCCGGTTATTCCGAAAATCCGTTGACGCTCATCGGTCAAGGCGGTCAATAAGATCACCGGGATATGGCTAAAGGGAAGTTGCGACTTGATCGTCCGGCAAAGTTCGAAACCATTCATCTCCGGCATCATCACATCGCTTACTACCAATGATATCTCCTCCTCTTCCAATACCCGCAAGGCATCTTTCCCGTTCGCGGCCGTCCGGATCTTGAAATGAAGGCTAAGCTCACGTTCCAAAAAGCAGCGAACCTCATCGTCATCCTCGGTGATCAGTATCGTATAAGGATAGGTCTTGGAAAGTATCTCCTTGGTTTCCGAATCGTCCAACCGGGAGGCTTCGTAGGCTTGATGGGATACGGACGTTTCCATCAGGTCGCTATCCTCGAAATGCGCCTTTCCTTTCCGTAGGCAGACCGTAAAGGTAGTCCTTTGTCCCGGCTCGCTCTCCACATGGATCTCCCCTCCGTGCATATGTATATACTCCTTTACCAAATGCAATCCGATCCCGGTTCCCATCGACCGATCCTCCGTATAGAAACGGTCAAACAGATGCGGAAGGTTAGCGGGACGGATGCCACTTCCCGTATCGATAACCTGTATAAAGACCCGATCTCCCTCTTCCGTCAGCTCTATTCGCACGCTACCTCCCTCCGGCGTAAACTTAAAAGCGTTCGAGAGAAGATTGAAAAATACTCTCTCCAATAAGTCCGGGTCGATCCATAGCGTACATTGTTTTATCGAAGAAGTGAACGTATAGGAGATCGCACGTACCGAGGCCATACTGTCAAAATAAGATTTGATCTCGCCAACGAAAGGAACCAAATCGATTTCCCGTACCGCTAGTTTCTCTTGCTTGCCTTCCACCTTCCGGAAATCCAATATCTGATTGATCACACGCAACAAACGGTTGGCGTTCTTCTGGATCAACCGCAGATCCGAGGCGTAAGGAGATTCCCGCAACGAGACAATCAAGCGATCCAAAGGGGCGAGAATCAAGCTCAAGGGCGTACGTACCTCGTGGGAGACATTCGTAAAGAATTGGAGTTTCTGCGCTGTCACCTCTTTCATCTCCGCGTTCAAGGAGATTAGCTTACGATTCGCCTGCCTCATCTTCCGGTTTATGTAAAAGGCGTAAATGGAAAGGGCGATAAAACCGATCATCAATAAGGAGATCACCCCTAAAGAGTTTCGCAGGAAATAAAACCGGTCGGACAAACCGTCGATGCGGGAACGCTGCGCCTCGATACGTTGCTTATATTTCTGGAGTTGGTCCGCTTGCAACAATAAGGTGCGGGCAGACTGATGATCTACCGGAGCCGTACGAAGAGGGATAAACTTATCCACCGGCTCCCCTTGAATGATACGCATAGCCGTGCGAATCACTTGCTCCCCTCCTGTCGGATAGAGGAAAGAGGCGTTGATCCGTCTATCTTCCACGGCTTCCAGACCGGCACCCGCCACAGCATCCACGCCGATAATCCGCAAATCCCGTCCTCGGATGGAATCCCATGCCATAAAGTATTCCCGGGCGGCGATGGCCATCATGTCGTTATGGGCGTAAACGAAATCTATCTGCTCGGGATGCTCTAACTTCCGAAGCTCCATCCGGGCCGTATCGACCAACCATTGTCCTTCTATCTTACGGAAAGAAAGATCCTCCCTTTCTCGCAAGGCATCGACAAAAACCTTTATGTCGCTCTTGCGCCGGGGAGGTTTGCGTGAGTCCCCCATATCTCTAAGATAATAGCGTTCGGGGAAGATAATGGGCGGCGTAATTGCCTGCCGCTAGTCCGATCTCATAATTGTTCGCCCCGACAAAAGAGGTGTATTGATCGGTATTCACCTTGCGATCTGTAATGATCGTCGGGATTCCGGCACGGTACGCTTCCTCGGCAACTGCCGTGATCGGCTCGGATTGATAGGGGGAGATGATCAAGACATCCACCTTTTGGCGGATCAAGTCTCGTATTTGTTGTATTTGTGTCTCGTTATTGTTTTGCGCGTCCTTTATAATAATTTCCACATCATCATAGTTAGAGGCTTCGATACGCATATCGTTAATCATAGCTTCCCGCCAAGCATCGTCCAGCATACATTGGGAGAGGCCGATAACGTGCCTCTTCTGTTTCCCCGAGCTCGTGCAACCACACAATACGATCAAGGTTAACCATACTAGTAAAAAGGGATGCTTCATATACAAGAATAAAGGTCTAACGTATTTGCCACAGGGCTGGCACAACCTTGCCATGCCTGTGGCACGACAGTGCCATACGGATGGCATAGCTGTGCCATAACCAGTGGCACAACTATGCCATCAGCATGGCACTGCCATGTCATCGGTTAATGGCACTAATTATGCACCAGTGTCCCGATATTCTCTCCGCTCATCACTTTCTTCAAGTTGCCGTTGGTGTCCATATCGAATACGATGATCGGGAGGTTGTTCTCTTTACACATCGTGGTAGCGGTCAAGTCCATCACCTTCAGGCCCCGGGTATAGATCTCATCATACGTAATATCGGAGAACTTGGTAGCCGTAGGATCTTTCTCCGGATCAGCGGTGTAAATACCGTCCACACGGGTACCTTTCAGCATGACATCCGCCTCGATCTCGATGCCTCTCAAGGAAGATCCGGTATCCGTAGTAAAGAACGGATTACCCGTACCGCCGGACATGATTACCACGTTGCCTTGTTCCAGCAACTCGATCGCACGCCATTTATTATAGAACTCGCCGATCGGTTCCATACGGATAGCCGTCAGTACCTTCGCCTTCACGCCTTGAGCGACCAAAGCGGAGCTAAGCGCCAAGCTATTGATCACCGTTGCCAGCATACCCATCTGGTCGCCTTTGACACGATCAAATCCTTTGCCCGCACCACTCAGTCCGCGGAAAAATATTACCTCCACCGATCACGATACCGATCTGTACACCCATCTCGGCAATCTCCTTGATCTGTGCCGCATATTCATTCAAGCGAACCTCATCGATCCCATATTGTTTACCACCCATCAGCGACTCACCGCTTAATTTTAATAAGATACGTTTGTATTGAGCCATGTTTTGTATATATTTAATATGTAATTCCGCAAAAGTAATGATTTATTGAAGGCTTGTGATAATTCGCAAGACATTCGATTTCAAAGGAAGAAGACTTTGTTTGATAATCGCAAATATAATAGCCTCATCAATACTAGAATATTCATGTGAAATAATATTCCTTAGTCCTATAATCTTTCGCCAAGGAACATCTGGAAAACTCAACAATAGTTCACCATTTGTTTGATCATCTATCGTTTTTTAATGCTCTCCCCTATAATTTGAAGACGCATGACACATCCGTCAAATACCCAAAACACTATCAGGAGACAATCAAAAACTCTTCCGGAGTATTGATAGCCTCACTCCAATGAAGTATCAAATCTATTGACTCGACAACTTGTTCGCAACGGTCTATAATTCGATTCTTATCAAACATAGATTCCGTCTTTAAGAATATTATTTTTTAGCGCAGGCCGTAAAGAGTCTCTTAATCGGACTAAATCACCTACATTACACAAAGACTACCAAAAGCTCTTTAAGTATCGAAGATAATAAAAGGCTCGACTTTCTCTAATGACACAAATACGTCTAAGTCACTATCCTCCCTATGTTCACCTCTAGCCACTGAACCAAATATTCCCCAGTTCCTTAATCCCGAACTGAGCACCAAACTCTTTCTTGAATCTAGCCAATATCTCTTTATATTCTGCCGCAGACCTCATAATGAATCATTTTTACAAAATTAGGAATTAATCTTATAGTATACAACAATAAATCAAAAAAAGATCGCCCCAACCGGTGTCGGGGCGATCTAAACACTAATCCCGTGTTTTGTAAGCTGCGAGGATTAGCTAAAATTATATGAAACGTTACTGGTTACTTTTTTATCTAAGATCTCCAAGGTATCGGCAGCGATCATGAATTCCTCATCCGTAGGAACGACGATGATAGTCACCTTACTGTCCGGAGTGCTGATTACCATCTCCTCGCCACGCATGCCCTCGTTCTTCTCAACATCGATCTTCATGCCCATGTATTCCATGTCCTCACAAACCGCACGACGAGTCGCCCATTGGTTCTCGCCAACACCACCGGTCCAAACCAAGATATCGCAACCACCCATAGCGGCGGCATAAGCACCTATATATTTCTTGATGCGGTAGTTATATACGTTCATGGTCATGATCGCACGCGGATTTCCGGCAGCTACGGCAGCCTCGATCTCACGCATATCGGAAGAGATACCGGAAAGACCGGCAACACCACTTCTCTTATTGATCAAGTCGGAAAGGCCGGCACCATCCATGCCTTCCTTATCCATGATGAAAGACAAAGCACCCGCATCCACGTCGCCGCAACGAGTACCCATCAACAGACCCTCAACCGGAGTCAAGCCCATGGAAGTATCCACGCTCTTACCATTCTTGATAGCGGTGATAGAACCACCGTTACCTACGTGAGCCGTGATAATCTTCTGATCCTCATAAGGAACACCTAAGATCTCGCAAGCACGACGGGATACATATCGATGACTGGTTCCGTGGAAGCCATAACGACGTACGCCATATTTCTTGTACATCTCGTAAGGCAAACCATACATATACGCATAATCCGGCATGGTCTGGTGGAAAGCCGTATCAAACACCGCTACTTGAGGAATACCCGGGATCAAAGCCTCCATCGCCCGAACACCCTTCAAGTTAGCCGGGTTATGAAGCGGAGCCAAATCAGAGCACTCGATTACCTTATTGATTACATCCTGATTGATCAATACGCTAGAAGCGAACTCCTCGCCACCATGTACCAAACGATGACCAACAGCGTCGATCTCCTTATAGTCCTTGATACAACCATAAGTAGCGTCGGTCAATACGCTCAAGATAAACTCGATGCCTTGTTGATGGCCGGGGCTCTCTCTCTCGATAACCACCTTCTTGCCCTCCTTATCCGTCAATTTCAGGAACGCGCCCGGCAAACCGATTTTCTCGATACCACCTTGAGCCATAACCTCACCGGAGGTCATATCGAATAACTTATATTTGATAGAACTACTACCGCAGTTCAATACTAGAATCTTCATATTATTAAGTCGTTAGGATTATCTATTATTTTGCGGATTTCAAACCGATGGATTGATTACAAGCGATCGCTACCATCTTATAAATATCGTCTACGGAACAACCGCGAGACAAGTCATTCACCGGAGCGGCCATACCTTGAAGGATAGGACCGACAGCCTCAGCGCCACCCAAACGTTGAACCAGCTTATAAGCGATATTACCCACCTCCAAAGTCGGGAATACCAAAACATTCGCTTTACCGGCGATCTCGCTACCCGGAGCTTTCTTGCTACCTACAGCCTCAACCAAAGCGGCGTCGGCCTGCAACTCTCCGTCGATCTTCAAGTCTGGAGCCATTTCCTTAGCCAAGCGAGTAGCCTCCACTACCTTGTCCACCATCTCGTGAGAAGCGCTACCCTTCGTAGAGAAGCTCAACATAGCCACACGAGGCTCAACGCCTACGATATTACGAGCCGTAGCGGCGGTAGCTACAGCGATGCTGGCCAACTCTTCCGCGTTCGGGTTTGGCATAACCGCACAATCAGCGAATACCAAAATACCATTATCCCCATATTGAGGAGTCTGCGTGAACATAAGGAACGCACCGGAAACACACTTCATGCCCGGAGCCGTCTTGATAATTTGCAAAGCAGGACGCAATACATTACCCGTCGTATTCTCAGCGCCGGCGATCTCGCCGTCAGCGTCACCCGCCTTGATCATCAAACAAGCCAAGAACAAAGGATCTTCAACTAGAACCGCAGCCTTCTCGGGAGTCATACCCTTCTTTTGGCGAAGTTGGAAAAGCAAGTCTGCGTACGCGGCTTTCTTCTCGTGATTTTTTCGGATCGACAAGGGTTGCCTCACCGATGTGGTTCAACCCAAAACCAGCCGCCAACTCCTTGATCTCAGCGGGGTTTCCAATTAAGATAATGTCTGCTACACCGTCGGCCAGTAATCGGTCGGCAGCTTTAAGAGTTCTTTCCTCAGTACCTTCGGGAAGAACGATACGCTGCTTGTCAGCTTTAGCGCGCGCAATAATGTCTTGCATTAAATCCATAGCGGAAGATATTTTATATTATTTAATAATTGTACTCGTAATCCGGCTACAAAATTAGGCATAATGCAATATAGAGTTTACAAAATAGGCAAAAGAATTACAGGTAGAGATACCAGTTTCAGATCTTTTAACAGTAATTCGTCACTTCCCGCTCCCCGGAGAGTATTTGTTGCAGTTCTTCCGCTGTCACATTCACACTTAGCTTGCCTTTATGGGCCACGGAGATCTTTCCTCTCTCCTCCGAGACAATAATAACCAGCGCATCTGTCTCCAATGACATCCCTAAACCGGAACGATGGCGCAATCCCATATCCTTGGGAAGGGTGGCGTTCTGGGCGACCGGCAAGATACAACCGGCCGCCTTGATCCGGTTATCGGCTATGATCATGGCACCATCATGCAACGGGCTGTTCTTAAAGAATATATTCTCGATCAAGCGGGCATTTACATCGGCGTTGAACATCTCGCCCGTATGCTCATAGATAGTCAAGTCCATATCTTGCTGGATCACGATCAAGGCACCCGTCATTTTTCCGGGCCATATTCATACAGGCCAAGACAACAGGAGCGACAAACATTCCCCTTCTTTCTCCGGGTCGTCTCCTCGTTTGGAAAAAAGATTTTCCTAGGAATTTCCAGCCCCGGTGCGAACCTAACGCCAACAGGAAACGGCGGATCTCGTCTTGGAAGAGGATTACCAAAACCACGAAACCTACGCTAATAAACTTATCCAAGATGGCCCCCATCAACCGCATCTCCAATACCTGCGAGATCAAGATCCATACGACGATGAATGATACGACCCCACTGAATATAGCCAATGTGCCCGAGCTTTTCATCAACTTATAGGTCTGGTACAGGAAGAAAGCCACCAGCAATACGTCAATCAAGTCTTTTATACCGAAATGCATCCACATAGTTAATTGAGAATTGAAAGTTGAAACTTGAAAATTATTTGTTGGTCATTTGACCTATGACGCGAATGGCTTCCACTGCTTCCCGCACGTCATGCACACGGAGGATATTAGCACCGTTCAAGAGAGCGAACGTATTCAATACGGTCGTTCCGTTCAGGCTATCCGCAGGGGTTCCACCAGTAATTTATAATCATGCTTTTACGGGAGACTCCAACTAATAAAGGCAACTCAAAAAATAGAGAACTCCTTTAAATGGCTCATCAATTGGTAATTCTGCTCCAACGTCTTACTAAAGCCAAAGCCGGGATCGAGGATGATATCATTCACCCCTAAAAGCCGAAGCCGGCGTACCTTCCGGGGAAAAAATACAGCATGATCTCCTCCATCATATCCGGGTAATCAGTATGCCTCTGCATAGTTTGAGGGGTTCCACGCATATGCATCATAATATAAGGCACCTTCAAATCCGCTACCGTTTGGAACATATCCGCATCCAACTCACCGCCGGAGATATCGTTAATGATAGCCACTCCATATTCCTCTACGCAACGACGGGCAATCCCCGCACGAAACGTATCTACGGACACCGGGATATCCGGGTATGCTTATTTAATATATGTAAGGCTAAACTCCAAACGGCGCATCTCTTCCTCCGGCGTAACCTCAGCGGCATCCGGACGGGATGAATAACCACCGATATCTATCCAATCCCCTCCCTCCGATAAGATTTCTCGGATACGGTCCTCGATAGCGGTCTCGGTCTGTTTGCGGCTGCCCGCATAAAAAAGAAATCACGGGGGTAAATATTCAAGATTCCCATCACCAACGGCGTCGCTAAAGAAGTGAGTGTCCCTCTAATATTGAGCGTTTTATCTAACATGATCTTTCCTTATTTCCAGCAAAGATACAGGTTTCTCTCTTAAAATCTCCTTCTAGATTCTTCATTCTTTATTTAATTGCTACATTTGCCCCGAATTAGACAGGAATAAATATTTAACGCGATACAGTCATGAGTATTATCGACCTCTATGATTTATTTATACATAACCCTCAAATAACGACAGATAGCCGGAACTGTCCGAAGGGTTCTATCTTCTTCGCCTTAAAATGGCGATAAATTCGATGGAAATCAATATGCCGGGAAAGCCTTGGCATCCGGCTGTGTCTATGCCGTCATAGACAATCCCGATTATTATATAGGCGAACGCACGATCCTTGTTGATAACGTGCTGAAGACCTTGCAACAATTAGCGCACCATCACCGCAAGGTACTGGGGG
>ENA-OPYU01000509-OPYU01000509.1-human-gut-metagenome-genome-assembly--contig:-NODE-509-length-15504-cov-4.267607_pt1 | contig 15504 bp, 18 predicted proteins | sample MGYA00242637_ERZ504482 | MGnify/ENA primary metagenome ERZ504482 (study PRJEB26092, sample SAMD00036237) | human gut metagenome | host: Homo sapiens | study: EMG produced TPA metagenomics assembly of...
TACCTGAGATGGAAGTTCCTCTTTCTGGGCAGCTTTAGCTATTGTAAGGCTTATCTCACAATCCTGTGCTGCCGCAGACATGGCACAACATGCACACCAAGCGGTAAATATCATATTCCTTATTTTCATATCTTTTTCTACTTTTTCTCCGATAACCAATTCAGCTTTACCTAACCCTTTCGTCATTACTTTGCAGGTAAGATTGGCTTTCTGATTGAGATATTTGCGCAAATCATTTGCAAAGCTTCTTGTATCTCTAGCCATTCCATTTTCACGATAAAGCGGAATGCGTACCTGCTCAAAAAATGCATCATATTCTCAGTTGCATCAGTTAAACTAAAACGATGAGCCACCGTATTCTGCGCCACCCAATCTTCTATGATTTCCTGTAGTTCAGCCCCCCCAAAATTCACTTTCCAAATTAACACCGCTCCCATTATCAAACACGTGGACTTCTAATGCTACTTCACGGCCATTAGCCATCAAATCATCAAAATGTTTCTGTAACTGACTTACGAAAGCATCCATCTTGTCTACTACCGCTTCTTCCAACAATACTGCCACTTCAGCAGCCATAGAAGGTTCTCCCGTACCTTGCGTCGCTGCGACCTGCTTATTAGTGTAAGCATCCAAGCCTCGCAAAGTATAAGTAACAGAACGTTTGGGACCCATTGTATTAATATTCCAAACTACTTCAATCAGAATATCAGCTTTAGCTCTATTCATTAACCGATCCAAAGGAGACTCTGCCAGTGAAGCTCCCGAAGTAGAACTGGTAGTCATCTCATGTTCCGCCGAACTCTGCTCTATGGAACGAATAGAAGATGCCATATCTTTCAACGGAAAATCTTTTTCAGCCATCAACTCACCTATTTTCGTTATGACATTCACCAAGTTCAGATCATTATCCAACGCCTTTTTATAATCCGGAAGTTCGGTAATAATGCCTTGATTGTTATATTTTTGTGTATAACCATTATGGGTACACCACACATTAGCAGGAACAACCATAATGGTGGGTTTTTTTCAGCCTGTCCATACACTCCGGTGTGTACAAGTGCTACAATAAATAAAATAGCATATAATTTTTTGCATGTTTTTCTGTCTTTATGGTTTTAAAATTTTATCTTCTATCAGTTTCTGCTGTAATTGAGAACGAAGCACACGCACCGTAGTGGAATAAGAAATTTGAGTCTTATTAGAAGTCTTCATGTTAGAATTTGTTTTCTTATCTTCCATACTTACATACTTCAGGTATTCCCCTCCGTCTCTAAAAAAGTCGTTAAAATAATATGCATACCGTTCCTGTGCATTCACTTCTGTTACCAAAGGGCGCACACTACATTCACGACTACCGGCAGCAACACCTTTGAACAAAACATCCCTTACTGCATTTTTCTTTGCCTGCTCTATAGCATCAGTACGATTTTTCCCTCTGCCCCAAGCTCGAAGTGTCTCCGAACCATCCAGTTCTACTCCCAAACATTCACTCTCAAAGGAATGATAGGAAGAAACACTCTTTTTGCTGCTGCATCCGGCAAAGACAAGTAAAAGCAGACATCCCAATTTCCACGTATAAAATAGATATTTCATAACTTTTTTCTTCTTTAAAATTCATAGCCTAATTTCAATAATACAATATTCTCAAAATGACGCTCTCCTCCACAAACTTCCACAACGACCAAAGGATACTGATAAATTTCACCATTGGATGCCTTTATTTTCACTATCCGTACGCTTCAAGATAACTCCCTTCACTACGTACCATTATTCAGATAAAACACTTCATGAGCCTGCTGGGCAAAAGCAGGCAATAGTGCGCCAGCCAGTATCAGAAAAGTAACAATCAATCTCTTATACATAAGCTAAAATCCATTATTTAGTCCTTTAATAACTCCGGCTGATACCAGCTCTTGATAGAGGGCGTCTTTCGCAACGGAAACCACTGCTGAAATTCGATACTGCTTTCCCATTTTCACCACTGAAAGATTCTCTCCTATCATATTGGCAAAATTTATATAAGAACCTCCTTTTTGGAAGAAGACATCAAAATAATCCTGATGCTGCTGTTCTACCACCATACTTCCTGCCAAAGGTTTCTGCCGGGTACGTGAAGTCTGACTGGAAAATCCTTTGAAAAGCACCCCATGAACCGCACACTTCTTGATCACATCGATATCCAATTTACTTTTCTTCTGGATTACTGTCACTTTTACTAAATAAGTACCCTGTACACCTACTCCTTCTCCCTCTATCTCATACTTTAAAAGGTCATCACCTGCGTACGCTCCAATACAGATGAATACAAAAAGAATCGTCATAATGATTCTACCGACAAATTTCACATTCATTACTTTCATAATTCTAATCTTTAATTATATATTATTGTTCACACCCTTCTTTACTGGCAAACTGCAAATATTCATCCTTCACTTTCCGATAATACTCTCCCATCAATTTGCCTGTATTCTCCTGAATCTTTTCTTCAAGATCTTCTAACACATATTTCAAAAAATCGCAATGATTACTGCCTCCTGCTATAGCAGTAGCTGTAGATCCACCAAGGGCATCTATCTCATCCATAGAAACCCCCAGACTAATTCCGGATGAAGGCTTATTTTGATTTCTGCTTTCATCCTTAAAAGAATTAGAGTTCGTAGATTCCAAATCATTATGCACACTTGCAATGTAACCAATCGTATTCAAAGTTCTTTTCTTCTTGTCCTTTTTGGCTTGCTTCAGCGCCAACGCTACTTCTTCATTATCCGGATCCAATTCTGCCGCTATCTTCAGATGCTCCATTCCCTTAGAATAAATGCCATCTGCCACTTGTCCTTTTCCCATATAATAGTGGGCCATGGCATAGTCCGGAATCAAGTCTGTTAATAAATTAAACATACCCCAAGCACCTGCCACTCCCCTTTTTTCTTCTTTCAAAAAGGATTCTGTCACATCCTCTGCAAAGCCATCAGAGAGTTGTCCCTTCGTATCTATCCAACCAAGTACGGAATTCAGCCAAACAGGTGCTTTGCCATCCACAAAACTACCTATATAATCAATCCTTCCCGGTAGTAATAAAGCACCTTGACTATTATATAACCCCATTGCAAAACTTTTGGCAATCCAGACCTTTGCCGATACATCATAATATACCCATTGATAAACACAAGGCAATATAGTACGCCCATATATATCCAAAACTCCCCATTTATCCCGCTTGCAAGCAAGAACGAATCCATCTTCAGCTATTATAAGCTCCTCATATTCTGTAGGAATTACAATTTGTTCTCCCACTATAAGGCCCATTTTACCATTATCTTCCCTTATTCTGAGAGAATCGGTTATAACTTCTGTTCCAGGATTATTAATTTTTTCATTGACCTCTCTGCTACATTCAGCGATTTTATCAAGCAAATCATCAAAATCACCGTTCCCTTTCGCATTTTTCATTTCTTCTTGTTTCTGACGATATACCTTATTGGATATAGGAACGCTTATCATTGCTTCTTCTAGAATATATTTACATGGAACAACGATTTCCCCCCTCAAATTAATAGCCCCGAACTTACCATCTTGCTTGATTGTAGCCAACATGTTATCTCTAAATTATCAGCGTAATCAAATTGAGGTTCAATGACAAATTCTCCTTTTTTATTTATAAAGCCAAATTTGCCATTCTTCTTTACCGCAGACAGTCCTAAATTAAACCCATGAACATCATCTACATTTTCAAACTGCGGTTTAATTATAAAACGGTTGTGTATGTCTATAAAACCTACTTTTCCTCCTAAAACTACTCCCGCCAACTTTTCTGTAAATCTCTTAGTCACCTCTTCATATTGTGGAGAAATCAACCAATTTATCTCATAATCCTGATTTACTAAAGCCGCATCCCATTCACCAAACATAGAATTACCTCTATATTTTGAATTTTCCCACCATCCTTTATTTTCGGTCTGCTCATATCCCCATTTCTTTGTTGCAGCATTTTGGCGTGCTTTCTGCGCATAAAAACTAAAAGGTATAGCACAGCATAACAAAAAACAATATTACCTTTTTTTTACTTCATTCATATACATGTCATTTTTTTTAACCTTATGTGGCTTCAAAGAAAAACAATTAACGCCATTTTACAAATTCACAAAACCAAGAGAAAGTATCAAACAGCCTAATAAGCATACTATTCTATCTAAATTAATGACTATATAACCTCATTTCCATATACCGCAAAGGAAAAATTAAGCACTAAAAGCAAAAAAGCAGCAATCTCACGACTCCTGCTCTTCCATTGTGATTTAAAATCACTTTCTATAAACTTGTATTTTCAATGTTATCAATAGATTCACTACAACAAATAAAACCTATCCTGTAATTCTTTTCTGAATTTCTTGGAAACCTGAAGTTCCGTAATATTCTCAAACGGGGGAAACATGACACAGCGGTTCTCCTTAATCATCATCAGATAATTGATATTAATGATATACGACTGATGGATCTGGACGAAGCAGGGGTCATATCCCTTGATATGATCAGCCGTAGTATTTTTCTTCAGCAGCAGAGGCAGCTGGTTGTTCAGCACCACTTCCCACAGTTTCCGGTCGGAGTTATAACGGAAAAAACCCAATGTCAATGGAACGTAGAATACGCAAATCATTGGTAGGCGTGGATATCATAAAGGTATGCTCGCCGACCGAATGCACACGCGCAGGAATAGCCAAAGATGCAGCTGCCGACTCTTCCTCCTTTTTCATGAAGCGGTCGATAATCCCTTCCAGCTCCTTCTTGTCTATCGGCTTCAGCAAGTAGTCGAAAGCTGCCCCACGGATGGCATAAATCATGTATTTATCATAAGCCGTATAGAACACAATCTGCATATTCCAAGTGATTGCCCCCCATTATCTGTTCCAGCAGTTCCATGCCCTTTCATGTCCGGCAGTTCCACGTCCAGGAACAGCAAATCCGGATGAACCTTTTCCAGCAGTTTCCGGCCATTCACACCGTTACGCGCCATCCCATCTATAGACAGCCTGTTATATTTCTTCAGTTCCAGACAAAGATTGTCCGCAGAGAACTCATCATCATCAATTATTACGACCCTGTATAGTTTATCCATAGTAAACAATCCTGCTTTAGTTATTAACGGAACAAAAGTATTAAAACATGTTTTAACGCACAAACCCGACACTCTGGTTATGGAACTATAGCGACCGTTTCGGACACTATTCTAGCAAAAATAATGACTAAACCATCTTTTTCAAATTATAATCATAACCATGGGGCAGGAAGACAGCAAACTCGCAACCGGTTTCTCCGTCTTCCAACTGCACATTGGTTATGGATATATCGATATGCTTCTTATTGTTAGCGTTCAACAACTGTATGGTTTGAAGAATCACTTTTATACCGGTGCCTGTACCGTAGTTGGCACTGTTTACCCGGTAACCTCCCCCGTTGTCACGCACCTTGACACAGATTCCTTCCCCGGTCTTTCTGATGTCAACCCACAGTCTTTTCATCCCCTCTTTGTCCTTCAGGGCATGCTTGATGGCATTTTCTATCGGAATCTGTATCATCATGGAAGGAAGTATTTCTTGGTCAAGATGGATGGCAGCATCTATGGATGTGGACAGTATAAAGCTATCTCCCAATGCTTCACGTTCCAGGTTGATAAACGTATTGACAAAGTCCAGTTCCTCAGCCATGGTAACACACAGTTGCTCGGTCAGTTCCAGGTTGCGCCGCATCAGTTTTACCAGCCCACGCATATTTCCGACTTGCTCGTCGGTGTAGTTACCCATCTCACGGTTCAGAATGTTAAAAATGAAATGGGGAGAAACCCGGTTACGGATATTCTCCATACGCAAAGTGGCAATCATATTCTGACTTCTCATTTGCAGCAAGAAACGCTGTCTCTTGTTGTATGTGTAGACAAATACAGCGAGCCCCAGAATACAGATGCAGGCAAACATCCACAGGTAAAGCGTCTGGTTCAGCGCCAGAACTTCATTCTCTTTTTGCTGAATGAAAATTTTCTGCTTCATCAGCGTGGTGTCCTGACTGTATTTCAGATCAATTTCAGCTGTACGCATTTTAATACGCTCATTACGTGTAGAATCATCAATACGCTGATTTTCCATTTGATAATAATAAGCTTGTTTGAAATCTCCCACCTCTTCAAAATAATGTTGTAGGTAACGGTTACGGATATGCTGCATATTCGGTTCCACATAATCAGGCTGGATAGCCTCAGACATACGTTTACGTGCTAAAGGCAAATTATTCTGCTTCAAGGCAAGTTCAATCAACTGGGTATCCAAATAATAGAGAGCTGTCTGATTTTCGATAGAACGAAAAAAACTCACTACAAAGATTTAAATAGTATGCGGCAGAATCAACCTGATTCATCAACAGAAAAGTTTCTCCCAAATTCATTTCAGTCAGATGTTCCTCAAAAATCATATCTGGATAAGAACGAGCTAACAATAATGATTTTCTGAAAAATTCTAAAGCATTAGGATAATCAGCACGAAAATAATAAGAATTACCACGATTATTCAAATAAATATGTTTCTCAAATGGAAGCATCTTATCATATTGCCGAGCCGCCAGTTCATAGTAATAATCACAAGAAGTAAAATCACGAAGTTCCATATAAACCTGTGCCAATCCGTAATAAACAGGAAAACGCTTTTCTTCAGGAATCTTCAATGAATCACAGTAAGACAAAGCTTTACGATACCACATCGCACCTTTATCATAATGACCGGTACGGACAAAAGCATCAGCCAAATTAATAGAAATATCATGAAGCATATCTCTGTTACTACCCTTCAAACGATAATCGAATGCTTTTTGAAAACATACCACTGAAGAATCTGTCAACCCTTGACGAACACATACATTACCCCGCATATTGTAAATCTCAGCATACAAATCATTAATTAACGGTGACGGTTCAGCTCCATCGCAAAATACTTCCGCTCTATCCATGCTAAGTTTAGCCGAATCCATCTCGGACTTAAACATATATGCTTTTGCCAAAAGAACAAGATAATGGCAATACGCCACACTATCTGTGGTAAACGACATTTGCCTGGCAGTCCGGGTACATACATAATTAGGATTTTTTGACAGTGAATCAATTATAAAATCATAATACTGCATATAAATATCCATTTGAGTCTTTTTATAAGTTCCGGAACTTGTACAAGATACTCCCCATATACAAAATAATATACTATACCATAAAAATTTAAATATCAAATGTATGTTCTCCATCTTATCCTCCTTCATAGTTTTATTGACAAACATAAGCAAAAATAAACACAAGCATAAGCTTTTATTAAAATTTATTTGATCCCAAAAAGCCTTTTAGATAAAATTTACACAAAGATGAAGATTCACTTTGTCATGTCATGAAACATCCCTACCTTTGAAAAAATGAATTTATAAATGAAGAAACATGGAAACACTATCTAATTCTGTCCTGACTGTACAAATAGCCGAACATGGCGCTGAGCTTCAAAAGTATCAAAAACGGATGGCAAAGAATATCTTTGGGCAGGGAGACGCTAAATTTTGGGGACGGCGCTCACCTGTCCTTTTCCCCAATAGTAGGACGTGTGTGGAATAATAAATACCGTCATGCCGGAAACACTTATGAAATAGGGCAACACGGTTTTGCACGTGATATGAATTTCAAACTAACCTATAAAGAAGACAAAGGAGCTGTATATTGGTTGGAAAGCACTCCTGATACATTGGGCAAGTTTCCTTTTCCCTTCCGCCTATTGGTGGGATATTTATTAGAAGAAAATAAAATCACCGTAAATGGCGTGTAGAAAATCTGGGAGCTATGGATATGTATTTCCAGATCGGAGCACATCCAGCTTTCTATTTCCCCAAGTTCGATGCTGCTACAAAGGATCGTGGCTTCTTTGTTTTTGACCGAAAGTCTGATTTAGAATATATCATGCCAATAGAAAAAAGGTTGCGTATCACCAGAACGTCATGTACTAAAATTAAATAAAGAAGGGCTGATGCCAATTGATATTCATACTTTTGATTGTGACACTTATATTTTTGACAATAAACAACTGGAAAAAAAATAACCTTACTGGATAAAAGAAAAAGCCTCATATCAGTTTGGAATTTAATTCTCCGTTAGTAGCTTTGTGGTCTCCTACCAAAACACATCCCGATTGCCCATTTGTTTGCATTGAACCATGGTATGGACGTTGCGATTCTGTAGGGTATTCGGGCGAATTAAAAGACCGTGAATGGATACAGAAACTAGAACCAAAAGAAACGTTTGATGTAGAATATAAAATCATTATAGAGTAATCAAGAACAACGGGGTATGCACGATGAGTCACACCCCATCTTTTTTCTTATTGACTTCCCAAATACAGAAATATCATACCAATAAGTACTAGCACCAAATCCACGACCTTGCTTTTAAGATTCTTCTCACGGAATACCATCGCACCAAATATAAAAGAGACAAGCACACTGCCACGCCTTACCATAGATACAATGGAAATCATTGCCCCGTCCAAGCTTAAGGCATAGAAATAAACAAAATCAGCTGCCGACAGAAAAATAGATATCAGAATAATACACCAATGCCAATGAAACGGAGTGGTAGATTTGCGCTTCGGCCACCATAACAATATTAAGATACCTCCCATCATAAACAATTGATAGATATTATACCATGACTGCACAATCATTCTATCTAGTCCGATACCTCCTTGATCGGCAGGCGCCATGAGGTACTTGTCATAAAGCCCGCTGACAGCTCCCAACACAGCCGCCATTACCACATAATAAATCCACTTATTATGTTTAAAATCTATTCCCTCTTTTCTTTCCGCTGCGGCTCAGCATAAAAAAAGAGAAGACAGCCATCAGCACACCAATCCATTGGTAAAAATTCAAACGCTCACCAAAGACCACTAAAGCTCCTACCAACACCATCACCGGACGGGTAGCGTTTATAGGTCCCACAATCGTGATAGGCAGATTCTTCATTCCAAAATATCCCAACATCCACGACGAAAGGACAATAACAGATTTCAACACCACATAACGATGCACCTCCCACCCAGCAACAGGCACATAAAAAATAGAATTCTCCAATATTCCCGGCCTCCACACTGACAATACAATAAAAGGAAGAAATATCAAACTAGAGAACAACGTATTAAGAAATAATACTGGAATAACCGCATTGTCCTTTAACGACTGTTTCTTAAATACATCATAAAATCCCAGCAGTGCAGCCGAGAGAAATGCCAGAAGTAACCACATCATATCTTTCACCTTATTTAAAACAGAAGGCAAAGTTACAACAAAAAATAAACAAAGAAGTGTAGATTTTGATATAAATGGCATGGAAATAAAAGAAAAGGGGATAGAGAAATACATCTCTCCCCCCCATTTTTTTATTTATGAATGAATATTCTCCCAGACTTTCGCCCAACGCTTACCCTCGATTAAATTCCCAGTGATTTTCTTACGGCTTCCACCTTTTCCTCAGCAGCTGCATTAGCGGCATCGAAACATTTGTGGCAACCCATTTCACCTTTTACTTCCACATAGAACTTGATTTTAGGTTCTGTTCCTGACGGGCGAACTGAAATTTTAGTTCCATCTTCTGTAAAATATTGCAATACGTTACTAGCCTCCGGCATATCTATTTCTGTTATATTCCCATTACCATCAGTAGCCTTCAAAGTTTTAAAGTCTTTGACAAGAACAACCTTAGAACCGCCTATTTCTCTCGGAGGATTAGAACGGAAGTTTTCCATCATTGCCTTAATCTCTTCTGCCCCGCTCTTTCCTGGTTTCACAACATTCACAGTAGTTTCTTTTGAGAAACCATACTCCACATAAATATCAAGCAAAACTTCGAACAATGTTTTGCCCTGATCTTTTGCCCAAGCACAAATCTCTGCTAACAATGTACAAGCAGAAACAGCATCTTTATCACGGACAAAATCTTCAGCCAGGAAACCGTAACTTTCCTCACCACCACCGATGTACTGCTGTTTTCCTTCACGCAAACGGATCTCACGTGCAATCCACTTGAATCCGGTATAGCAATCCAACATTTCGATGTGGTTCTTATCTGCGACAGATTTAATCAGTTCCGTAGTAACGATAGTCTTCACAATGAAATCATCATCCTTCATCTTACCCATCGCAATACGATTCTTTATTATATAATACAAGAACAGCAAACAGGTTTGGTTACCATTGATCAGCACCCATTCTCCTTTGTCATTTTTACAAGCCATACCTACACGGTCAGCATCCGGATCACTAGCCATTACAATGTCGGCGTCAATTTTCTTAGCCAAATCAATAGCCATAGACAAAGCCTCGGCATTTTCCGGATTCGGAGAAATAACAGTCGGAAAATCGCCACTCTTCACCATTTGTTCAGGCACGGTATGTACATTTTCAAATCCCCATTGCTTCAATGCACGCGGAATCAACATCATACCTGTACCATGAATCGGAGTATACACAATTTTCAAATCCTTCTGACGCTTGATCACTTCAGGATCAATAGAAATTGTTTTCACTTTATTCAAATAGACGCTGTCTACCTCTTCGCCCACAATCTGAATCAGATCCTTGTTACCTTCAAACTTAATGTCGGTAGCCGATGAAATCTTGTTCACCTCATCAATGATACCTTTATCGTGCGGAGCCAATACTTGTGCACCATCATCCCAATAAGCCTTGTAACCATTGTATTCTCTCGGATTATGAGAGGCAGTAATATTGATACCGCTCTGGCAACCGAAATGACGGATAGCAAATGACATTTCAGGAGTAGGACGCATATCTTCAAACAAATATACTTTAATACCATTCGCTGAAAAAATATTGGCAGAAATTTCCGCAAACAAACGGCTGTTGTTACGGCAATCATGACCTACCACTACAGAAATCTGATCGAGATCTTTAAAATTTTTATTTAGATAATTAGACAAGCCTTGAGTAGCAGCACCTACCGTATAAATATTCATACGGTTACTACCCACGCCCATAATACCACGCAAACCACCTGTTCCAAACTCCAAATCTTTATAAAATGCTTCAATCAAATCAGTCTTATCGGGATTCGCCAACATTTTGTCTTAATTTCAGCCTGTGTTTCGGCATCATAAGCAGGTGTTAACCATTTCTCTGCTTTCTCTGTCACTTGCTTTATCAATTCTTCATTTTCCATAATTTTTTCGTTATTTATAAGGTTTATAATTATATCCGATTTTTGACGTCTTGACAAATGTAAAAGAATTAAATTAAAAATCCTAGAAATTTGGAAGAAGAAAATTAGAGATATAAAGGATTATTCCCCCAAAAAATAATCTGTCATAAAAAAATAGAAGACCATACAAGGTAAAAAAACACTATTATATAACAATCAGTAAAGCTCCTAGGCATCCTGAATACAATCTAAAAAACTATCTTATTATGCAAACAGGGGCAGAATTATAATCTGCCCCTCCACTAATTAATCAGACTTTCAGAACATACAAAAATATATCCTATTTCATCTTATAACGTCCACCGGTGGCCTTTACCAGTTCTTCCAAAAAATTCTTTGGGATATCCCGGACGTACCAAAGGAGCACAATGACCGGTTTCAGGGCGAAGTATAGTTCCATCTTTTGCCATCTTTTTCACAGCACCATCATTATACTTCACAATCAAAAATTCACCCAACTTCTTCCAGCTGTCTATTGCCGATTCGGCTGTCATGCAACTATAGTTAGTCAAGAATTCTTTTGCTTTTACAGGATCTTTCTCATATAAACTCATGGCAGAAGATTCAATGCCAGCCTGTGCATTCGCATAAGTATCTTCCAAATTATTTTGAACGGCACGCATATCATCAATCATCAGGCTATAACGTGGACGAATCATATCGGCCACCCAATTATAAATCCAGAATGCAGAATCCCATGAAAAAGTTACACAGTCGGCTTCTTTACCGCTATAACAATCAGGAATACGATCCGAACAACAATATACAGGAGCAAACACTGTCATATTAGCATCATCTGTCCCAAACCATAATACTCCCCCTATTGCATCGGGCAGGCTAGCACGCATCTGTGCAACAAAAGTGAAAGCCGTTTGCTGAGTCGAGATGGGACGTTCATTGAAATATTCCTGATCTCCTACTTTAAAACTCAAAGGCGACAGACGATAAGGAGTTTTAAACGGACCGGCACCAGGATCATTAGTAATATCCAGTGGAGTACCCTCATAGTGATCGCGCATAGCTGCTTGTACATCACGTACTGAAAGTTTACGGGAAGGCTTGATATAAAGAGGCATCGGTTCTTTACTGTCCCCCTGAATATAAGGAAGATAGGTATCTCCCACCGACTTATTGAACATATTATAGAAACTCCATACACGCGCTTCACAGAACCGTACACCACCAAAATCTAAAGGATTATATGCCGCCGAGAAACTGAAATCTTTATTCATACCGTCAAAATAGCCTTTTTTCACGAGCGAAAGAAATCACATCCGGAGAGTAAAGACAATTATCCTTGTCATTCATATTGAACTGATGAATCCGGCTCTGATTAGCATGTGCGGCAATACAATCATCCGGTATACGGACTGCTACCCATACAGCACCTTTCACACCGGGACCCTTACCGATCATCTCCAAAATCCAGACTTCATTGGGATCAGCGATACTGAATGATTCGCCACTGCTATAATAACCATATTCTTTTACTAAATCCGTCATTACCTGTATGGCTTCTTTGGCTGTACGAGAACGCTGGAGAGCTACATAAATCAAACTTCCATAATCCATAATACCGGTAGAATCAACCAATTCCTCCCGTCCACCAAAAGTAGTTTCACCTATGGTTACCTGAAATTCATTCATATTACCTACCACATTATAGGTTTGACGCGCTTCTTTTATTTGCCCTAAATATTTGCCCGAATCCCAATCATAGATATCACGCATGGTTCCTTTTTCATGCATACCGGCAGGATAGTGATACAACTCGCCAAACATTCCGTATGAATCAGCGGAATAAGAAACGATAACAGAACCATCCACCGAGGCTCCCTTACCTACAATCAGGTTAGTGCACGCCAAACTCTCCGTTATCGCTGCCAACAGAAAGGCAGCACCTAAAATCAGTTTATTCTTCATTAATATATAACTTTTTTAATTGTGTATAATACTTATTTTACCATCAAAATTCATATTCCTCTCTTGTTTCATTTCCACAATAATCTGTCACCACCAATTCCAATTTATGGGCGACTCCTTTTTTTAACCGTTCAGGATGCTTCATCCACAATTTCGCATTTTTGGAACTGAAACCAAACAAGGCAAATTCGCCGTCTATCTTCACCTTATAATCTTTGATACCCGTTTCCGCATCTCCTATTTTGAACTGAACCTTACCTGTCTTCCATTGCGTTTTATTTAATGGAGTTACTCGTGGAGACAAGGTATCTATAGCTACGGTATAAGTTCCCAGTTCACGGATGGAAGTCTTCATCCAACCATTCTCATAAGTTCCTCCTGCTGAACCTTTCCTTTTTTCCCCACTTACGGGCTACATAATATTTCGACGTATCCTCTACAGGAAGATGGCGTACCCCGATCATCAGTGTGCATCCAGCTTGCAAAGCTACTGGCTCATCGTGCAATTGGTACTCGTAAGAAATTGCGGCTGTATCTTTAACCACCTGACAGTTCAGTGCCACATCCTCATACAACATCCCTCGGGGGATAACCAGTTCCATACCCGGTTCCTGAACCACATTACCTTTATTCCATGCCAAATAATGTTTTACTTGCGGATGATATTCCTCTATCGGCTGCCTATGGCCACGCACAATGAAACGATAAGTCGACTTATTACCATATAAATCAGCTAATTCATAACGAAAATGATAATCACGTTCTTCATCAATCGTAATCACCCCTCCTTCATCGTTGGCTTGTAACATGCGCAAACTATTTCCGGGAAGAATTTGTGAGCGCATCACCCAATTATGCCTCTTTACATTCTCCTCATAGTCTGTCCAAGCATTAATCATCGGTTCTCTTCAGGCAAACGCCATCCACTGTACTGCGAAAAAACTTCTGTCGTATCCACATAGAGTACCACGGAACGCACACCATAATTATTATGTGTACCATCCATATAGTCGTATGCCTTAATACCAGCGGCTATTTTCCCCCAAGCAGAAACCGGTTGCCCCAAAGAAGCAACAGGTATGGACTTTTTTTCTTTGTGAGCCTTCCACAACCCCAGCGCCCCGCTGCGGATAAAGCATAATCATTGACGCACGTGGCGGAGTAGTGTCTTTGATTTTATCGGTATAGAATTGTAAGGGATCTATCAATTCACCAGTATCCGTACAGCGTATCTCCATATGCAGATGCGGTCCGAAAGAATATCCTTCATTACCGCTTAAAGCAATGATTTCTCCAGCTTTGAAACTGACCTGATGAGGTTCGAATTTCAAATCCACAGCAAAAGTTTCATGCCGATATTGATATTCCTCCACTACTTTTGCCACTGCGGAAGCAAATTTCAACACATGCCCATACACTGAAGTATATCCATTGGGATGAGTAATAAAAATAGCCTGCCCATATCCGCCGGGAGTAACCAGTACACGGCTCACATATCCGTCGGCAATGCAATGAATAGGTTTTCCCACCTCTCCCTGGGTTTTAAAGTCCACTCCTCCATGAAAGTGGTTAGAACGCAGTTCACCAAAATTACCGCTCAGAGTAAGCGGAAAATCAAAAGGAGGACGGAATACAGGAGCAGCCGGTTCTTCCTGTGCCCGTACAGTGAAAATACTGCCCAAAGCTACTATGATTATATAATTTCGTAAAGTCATTTTCTTTATTTTATGGAGAACTCATCACAAAAATTTTCGAATCTCTCCGCAAAACTTACAAATAAAAAACCAGAATATCCCTTAAAATTAATGTTGCTAAACAATACATTTATTACGAAAAAAAGCATATCCAGACAAAACCTACTTTTCTGACATTTTGTTATCTTTGAGGCAGTCAAACCCCTTAAATGTGACAATTATGATAGTAGGAATTCCTAAAGAAATCAAAAACAACGAGAATCGTGTATCATTAACCCCTGCAGGAGCACACGAGTTGGTACAGAGAGGTCACACGGTGTATATACAACACACCGCAGGTATAAACAGCGGATTTTCCGACGAAGAGTATGAGAAAGTCGGAGCGCGTATCCTTCCTACTATAAAAGATGTGTACGCCATCGCTGAAATGATTATAAAAGTCAAGGAACCCATCGAATGTGAATATAATCTGGTACGTAAGGACCAACTGGTATTTACATACTTCCATTTTGCCTGTGACAAAGAATTAACAGAGGCAATGATGCGTAGTGGTTCAGTATGCCTAGCTTACGAAACTGTAACAGACAAACAAGGAGGACTGCC
>ENA-OPYU01000510-OPYU01000510.1-human-gut-metagenome-genome-assembly--contig:-NODE-510-length-15480-cov-3.995831_pt1 | contig 15480 bp, 13 predicted proteins | sample MGYA00242637_ERZ504482 | MGnify/ENA primary metagenome ERZ504482 (study PRJEB26092, sample SAMD00036237) | human gut metagenome | host: Homo sapiens | study: EMG produced TPA metagenomics assembly of...
TTTTCGGACTTTATGGTTCTGCCTTTTTCAATCACATAGAGCAATGATGCAAAATCCCCGACCTTCTTTATTTTCAAAAGTTCTCTGTCTACAGGAATCCCTGCGTACATTAACTCATCTCCATAAGCCCGGTATACTGTATCGTTACATTTTACCTCATACAAAGTATCTTTGTCCAATCCTTCCAGGCGAAAACGCAGCCAGGACGCATTAATCTTATTCAGCCTCTGATAAAAAGCTGCTACTGCCTGATTCTTGTCAGGAGATACCACTATCCATGCAGTTTCATTCCCCTTAAAAGGACTAAGTAAACGGTAAAAGTCTCCTTCTACCTGAATGAGCCTGCGGTATTTTTTCCATAAATGCCACCTGTTCTTTTACCTGAGCCATTTCTTCTTCGCTCAGAAGATTCAGGTCAAGCTCATATCCAAAGGTTCCGAAATATGCCATATTCGCCCTGGTAGAAAGGGGTTGTGATTCTCAAAAGCTGATGGTTCGGCACAGCCGAAACATGAGAGCCCATGCTGACCAGCGGATAAACATAAGATGTCCCATACTGAATTTTTGCCCGTTCAGAAGCATCTGTATCATCACTGGTCCATGTCTGGGGAGCAAAAAAACAGCATTGCCGGGTCGAACCGGGCGCCACCACTTGCACAGGATTCAAAGAGAATCTCAGGAAATTCCTCTGTGAGCCTTGTATACAAATCATAAACTCCAAGAATATACCGGTGCATCATTTTTCCCTGGTCTTTAGCAGCTAAACCTCTGCTGTAAGGTTCAGACATATAGCGGTTCATATCCCACTTAATATAAGAAATCCTGGACTCCCGGAGAATTTTGGAAATCATTTCATAAATATAATCCACCACTTCTTTTCTGGAAAAATCCAATACATGCTGATGCCTTCCATGGGACTCAAATCTTTCCGGCACACCAACAATCCAGTCTGGATGCGCCCGGTACAAATCACTGTCCTTGTTCACCATCTCAAGCTCTACCCACAGACCAAATTTCAGCCCCATTTCTTCTACCTTACGAGAAAGTCCGGCAATGCCATCCGGCAATTTTTCCAGATTTACATACCAGTCACCAAGACCTCTGTAATCATCATTTCTTGCGCCAAACCAGCCGTCATCCAGAACAAACAGCTCCACACCTGCTTCTTTTGCCTTTTTTGCAATAGAAAGAATCTTTTCCTCTGTAAAATCAAAATAAGTTGCTTCCCAGTTATTTAACAAAATCGGTCTTGGCTGTTCTTTCCACTGACCGCGCATTAAGTTCTTCCTGTACAGGCGGTGATAAACCTGGCTCATTTTATTCAGCCCCCGGTCACTATAGACCATAACAACTTCCGGCGTCTGAAAACTCTCTCCTGTTTCCAGCTTCCAGTGAAATCCTTCGGGATGAATCCCCATAAGCACTCTTGTCATGTCAAACGTAGATACCTCTGTCTGCGCCAGAAAATTTCCGCTGTATACCAGACTGAATCCATAAACTTCTCCCTGACTCTCTGTTGTATCAGGACGCTTTAAAGCCAGAACGGATTATGTTCTGCCCCTCCGGCAGTACCATGGATTCCCTGCACTGCCTGGATACCCATCTCTAATTTCCGTTCCTTCACATAGCGTTCTCTTGCCCACGCACCGGACAAATGCACCATTTCAAAATCCATATCCTGAAATTCCACACTCATACTCAAGGCTCTGTCCAAAACAATACTTTCTTCTCCTTTGTGCACAAGCTTTGCATTCCTGGTAATCACCGGATACTCCTCAAACATTGTGTAGGAAAGAATCAAATCTGTGTTTATCACTTCATCATGCAGACAGATTTCCAGAGTACACACCTCATGCTCATTATTTGTATATACTGCCGGAAGAGGTGACAAAGACTTTTTCCCCTGATAAATTTCATGGGAAACATAAGTAAAATTCACAATCCGGCTTCCATTTTCCTGTAAAATACTAAGGGCAGGACTCCTGTAGTCCCCTGTTCCGTACACCGGATATTCCTGTTTCGTGTATTCCATGGATAATACTCCAGGTTCCGGCACACACACAGAAGTCAGCGGACGGGAAATTGCCTCATGCAAATGCATAAAACTTTCCCTGTCCCGAATGACTTTTCCGTAGTACAGGTTTTCTAACTGTCCGTTCTCCATAACCCGAATGATATAACTTACTTCCTTATTATAAAGATGAAAGGTTTTTTCCTGTTCATGAAAGATAATTCCCATAAATTTCCTCCTAAAATTTCAATAAGGCTGGCGCAATCCCTGCACCAGCCTGTCCTTCATTTTTTAATCTTATAATTTTCCACCGCTGGTTGCAATTCCTTCGATAAACTGTTTCTGGAAAATCGCATAAATAATAATCATAGGAATACATGCAATCAAAGATGCCGCCATAAGTTCCGGGAACTTAGATGCATACTGTCCCTGCATTTTTGCCAGAGCAGAAGACAATACCAGCATATCCTTATCTGTATTTACAATCATTGGCCACATCAGGTCTTTAAACGCAAACACTGCAGTAAAGATTCCAAGGGCTACCATGCTGGATCTGGTAAGAGGCGCCATAATATACAGGAAGGTCTGTCCAATATTACATCCATCCAGTCTGGCCGCTTCTTCCAGATCATTGGGAAGTCCCATATAACCCTGACGAAGCAGGAAAGTACCAAATGCAGTTACCACACCTGGAAATACCAGAGCAAAAATAGTATTCAGCATACCCATTTTACTTACCATCAAATACTGTGGAATCAGGAAAATCTGCGCCGGAACCATCATCTGAATCAGCACCAGGGAAAAGCAGAAATTTTTTCCTCTAAAGTGCAAACGGCCAAAGGCATAACCTGCCATAGTCGCTGTAAGTACTGCGCATAATACACGGAAGAAAATCAGCAGCAATGTATTCTTATACAATAACAGGAAGTTCATATTTTCCATAACTGCTTTAAAAGAATCTGTTCTCCATACCTTTGGAAAGATTACAAAGGGATTTACAGATGTTGCTTCTGTAACAGATTTAAATGCAGTAAGTATCATCCATAAAAAAGGAACCAGCATTGTAATTGATACAAAAATCAACACGGCGTGTATCACAACCGTAACAATTTTCATTTTTTGTTTCCATACTCTTCATTCTGCTTCCCCCTTAATTGTAAAATACCCATTTCTTCTGTCCAATCATCTGGAACACTGTAATAATCATAGTAAGAACAAGAAGAAGAACTACAATCGTTGCACCATAACCCATGTTCTTGTTTACGAATGTATACTGATAGAACAGATATACCAGAGACTGTGTTTTCTCCAATGCCGGGTTGGTTCTGTCCATAACCATATAAATCAGGTCAAACACCTGAAGAGAACCAATGATACGTGTTACCAGTACAAAGAAAATCGTTGGAGATAACAATGGCAGAGTCACATGGAAAAAGCTTTTAATTCCAGTCGCTCCATCCAACTGCGCAGCCTCATAATAATCATGAGGAATCTCCTGCAAACCGGAGAGGAACAATACCATGTTATAGCCAATAATAGACCATACACCAATAATAGCAATGGAAAATACCGCAATCTTAGGGTCCGAAATCCATTTCACATTTGTATGAAATACATTATTAATCAAACCAAACTCTGAGTTAAACAGCCATCTCCAGACCATAGCAACTGCAGCCGGCGCCGCTACCATAGGAAGGAAAATAATGGTTCTGTATGCAGAACGCCCTTTCATCTTCCGGTTCAAAAGCACAGCCAGCACCAACGCAATAATAATTGAGAAAGGAACTTCCACAATGGCATATTTTACTGTATTCAGCAATGCCTGCCATACTTCAGAATCTCCAAAAACTTTGATATAGTTTTCTGCTCCAATAAAGATATTCCCCTTGCCAAAATCACCGGTTTTGAAAAAACTCTGGTAAACAGTCTGGAAAATAGGAATAATATTTAATACAATCAACCCTATCATGGTCGGAAGTATAAACATCCAGCCCCATAGGCATTCGCTACGTTGTCTGCCTGTACGTGCAGGTTTTCCTTTCTTTGCCACGCCAATCCACTCCTTTTTTTAATAAAGGGCTGCCGCTTTTTGATATTTCCCAGCGACAGCCCTTCTTATCTTTAACTATCTGTTACAAAATATCCTGTACTAAAAATTATTTTCCTTCTTCTGCCAGCTTTTCATTCATCTGTTCAGCCATTTCTTTACAAGCATCTTTCATAGATTTTTCACCCAGATAAACACCTTTTAAGATTTCATTATCTTCATTTTCCCATGTAACAGTTGTTTTGGAGTATGGTCTGATTTCCATATCTTCCATCATGTTGATATAAGCCTGAAGATTAAAATCTGCTGATTTTGCCCATGCATCAGAAGTTCCATTGTAAGCTGACATTGTAACTCCAAGTTCAGCCTGTTTTTTCTGTGCTTCTTCAGAGCCAAGATATTCGATTAATTTCCATGCTTCTTCGGTATGTTCGCCATTTGCTGCTGCTGCCCATCCAAGACCATTATATAAGGATACTCTTCTTCCTGTTGTAGCGCTTTTTGGAAGTTCTACCAAATCACAGTTTTCTGCTGTGTACTCGTTGTCTCTGTAAGCTGCAACCATCCAGGAGCCCTGTGGAACCATAGCTACTTTACCAGACTGGAAGAGTACATCTTCACCATTTTCAGCCATTACCTCAAGTGGAGGCATTACACCATCTTTAATCCAGCCTTCCAGCATTTCCATAGCTTCAATGGTTTTTGGATCATCCCAACCGGACTTTGTCTTATCATCACTGATAATATATCCGCCATTATCATAAATCAGATTATAATATCCTGCCTGGTTATTATCATTTCTTAACGCAAGACCATACTGGCTTCCATCTTCTTTTGTCAGTTTCTTAGCTGCTTCTGTCACATCATCCCAGGTCCAGTCTGCTGTAGGATACGCCAGTCCGGCTTCATCAAACATAGCCTTGTTGTACCAAAGAGCAATGGTATCCACGTCTTTTGGTACTGCAAAATATTTGTCATCATATGTATATAAGCCCCAGATATCTTCCGGATAGTTTTCCGGATCAATCTTATCGCTCTCTGCAATCTTATCTGTCAGGTCAAGAAGCATATCATTGGACATGTATCTTTCGCTTTCATTAGAATGCATCCAGAATACGTCAGGAAGAGAACCACCCTGTGCGCCTGCTTCCAGCATGGTCCAGTATTCTTCCCATTTTACCACACTGAGCTTTGTTTTGATTCCTGTTTCTTCTGTAAAGTCTGCCAGGATTTCTTTAATACCAGGTTCCTGGTTTGCATCCCAAATAGAAACAGATAATTCTACATCTTTGGAATCAGAACCCTTATCAGATTCCTTATTTGCCTCTGTTCCTTCTTCTTTTTTTCCGTCATCAGAAGAACCGCCACAAGCTGTCATTGAAAATACCATTGCACTTGCAAGTGCTAACGCCATTACTTTTTTCAAATTTCATGATTTTTTTACCTCCCTTTAACATTTTTCGTCATATTGCCGATATCTACTCTGTATCAGCCAGTACATTTATTATAGTTGCATATGTTATTATGTTAAATAGCCATATGTGTTTCATATATGTAAAAATGTTGTTTATTTGTATGATTTGATAATACTATCCAACTTTCTTTGTCTTACTATTGTATCCTTTTTTGTATTAAATTGTCCTTTTCTTCTGCTATAATCATTGTACTTTTGTTGCTTATAACTTATTTTGCTATGTTTCCCCTCACTTTTTCACTTGTTTTTACGCCATTATTACATATTGTTGTTATCATTTTTTGCATATACCTCCTATTAAAAATAGTAATTTCATCATTTGCTTTGCATTCCACACAAATTAATGCTAAAATACCCTGTAGAAATTTATGGCTTATGCCAGAAAGGACACATTATGAATTTACTAAACGAAGATAATATTATTCATATTTTCTTAAATAAGATCGGTGACATTGTAATCGCAAATCTGCTCTTTATCCTTTGCTGCATCCCCATTATTACCATTGGCCCTTCGCTGACAGCTCTTTATCACTGTATGCTGCGCACAGTAAAAGGCAACAATAACGGTACTACCAAAACCTTTTTCCGCGCTTTTAAAGAAAACTTCCGGCAATCTCTCCTGGTCTGGCTTGGACTTCTGGCAGTTGGTTTCCTGCTATTCACCAACATCCGGTTCCTGGAAAGCACGACCTCTGCGGCAAGCAAACCTCTGTTTTATCTTTCCCTTGGAATCACAGGGCTTGTAGTAGTTCTGGCTCTGTATATTTTTCCTGTAATTGCCGCATTTGCCAACACAACCATAAACCTCATTAAAAATGCCTATGTGTTTGCATTTTTACATTTTCCTTCTACCTTGCTTATTGCAGTAATTACCATTCTTCCTATGTACATGACTTACCAGGACTTAGAACTTATGCCCCTGTATGCCTGTTGCTGGTTCCTTTTTCGGTTTTGCGCTTACTGCTTATGTCGATTCTCTTTTGCTGTACCGGATGTTCAAACCGTTTTTAGAGGCAAAAGAAGACGAAAATTAAACCGATTTTTCGCATAAAAAATCACTGCTCCCACTTTGAGGGATACAGTGAATTTTTCTTCTTTTTATTCTATTCACATCTTTCCAGCACCAATGGTCCATCCTTCTGTTCCAGAACGAAATCTTCTCCTTTGCTTTCCAGAACACACTCACCCAGACGCCATTTTCCCTGTGGAAGCCGCACCTTGCGCTGCATTATGCCTTTTTTATCAACAGGCGCTGCCAGCAGTGTATCTCCAATCATAAACTGATCCATCAGTCTTTCCATGCCCTGACCGGGGAATACATATTCCATATGACGCACAACAGGCTCTCCTGTCTTTTTGGCACATTCCACTGCTTCCAGAATCTGTGGCAAATATTTTTCCGCACTTCCATGGCTTTTAATACCTTCTGATAATCTTCCTCTCCCAAAAGCCGCCATGGCGCTGCAGAAAACTGCATAACCGGCGTTAATGCAGCCACTTCACAATACCGCACAAACAATTCCGGCTCAAACTTTTTCTCATAATCTTCCCAGAAGCTCAGGTACTCGCCCCCGCCAATCATATCCGGGCTGCCAAACGGATGTCCTGTAAGCCCCTGAATCAGAGTTCCCGGAATCAGACCGCCTACTCCGTTCTCTTTCCAGGAATGGTGCTTGTCGCAAAGCCTCTGCATCAGAGAGTATCCGCCGGTCTTAAAACAGGTACGCAATTCATTAAATGCATACTGCTCACCAAAAGCTGCCCATAATCTGGACATTTCATTGGTATTCACATCCTGGCACATCTTATCTCCTGGTGTGTAATACCTTGGGTCACCGGCATCAAATTTAAACCCATCCACTCCAAGCTCCTGTAATTCATCCATCTGTTCTTTCAGCCATCCTATTGCTTCCGGATTGGTCAGATCCAGACCGGCAGAAAATCCATTCCACCACTCGATAATTCTTGTTTTACCTTCCGGGGTCTCTATAAGCAGTCCCTTATCTCTGGTCTCTCGGTATTCCACAGTATCAGGCGTAACAAAGGGACAAATCCACAACATCACCTGAAATCCCATGTTATGAAGCTGTTTCAACATTTCCTTTGGATTTGGGAAATAATCTTTTCGAAACTCCCATTTTCCATAATAAGGAGACCATCCGTCATCAATCATTAACACACCTGGTTCCAAACCATGGTCCAGAATTCCCCTGGCATATTCCAGCACCTTATCCTGCTTCTGATAAAAGGTCAGTTCAATCCAGGTATTGTACACAGGCGCTTCAAAAAAAACGGTTTGAAAGTTTAATATCATGGAAAGGAAAATGCGCCTTCATGGCAGCAAGATAAGCCCCACGCAGGTTTTCAAATCCTTCTTTCAGCAAAATCTCTGCTTCTCCTTCTACCTGAACCCTTCCTTTATCAAAGCAGATTTTAAAGCCTTCTTCGCTCCACAGATATCTTCCCTTGCTGGACAGAAACAAAGGCATTAACTGATTGTCCGTAGGATTTTCCCTGAAATCCCATTCTATGCAGTCCTCTTCTCCAATGGGCTGTCTGTATCCCTCATAAACTGCGCCACCGTACCAAAATTCCCGTTCTAAAAGCTTAAATTCCATCCGCTTTTGCCTCCTTTATTCACAACACTCTACAAAGTGTACCTGCACGCTCTGATAATCATCCCATATCACAGGAAGAAGATATCCACCGTTCATCAAAGCCGCGCCCGAATACTTCTCTCCTGTTCCTTCTACCTCATAAACTGCCTCTGGTTTTAAGCCATTTATACGAACTGTATACGGCATAGCATATGCCCGGACTCTCAGGGTCACCACATTCAGAAGAGCCTCTGTTCCATCCTCTGCTGCAAATTCCCAGGCAACATAAGGAGATTTCCGTCCATCGTCAGTAAGACGATAATAATCCCCCTGCTGAATCAGAGAATAGTACTTCTTAAACTCCTCAACCTGGATTTTTACCATGTCTTTTTCTTCCTGAGACAGTCTGGTAATGTCTAATTCATAGCCAAAAGTGCCTGCCATAGCTACAATTCCCCTGGTCTTCATGGATACACTTCTGCCAGTCTGGTGGTTCGGGCATACAGACACATGAGAACCAACAGTAGAAATAGGATAACCAAAGGATGTACCATACTGGATATCCAAACGTTCTATGGCATCGGTATCATCACTGCACCAAATCTGCGGATGATAATACATCATGCCTGCATCAAATCTTCCGCCGCCTCCGCTGCATCCTTCAATTAGCAGATTCGGAAATCGCTGAGTAAGCTTTTCCAGGAAATCGTACAAGCCCAGAATATACCTGTGGAACACCTCACCCTGTCTGTCCGCAGGCAATTTCGCAGACCAGACATCTGTTAAATGCCTGTTTGCATCCCATTTTACATATTCAATATTGGCGCTTTCCAGAATTTCACACATTCTATCAAAAATATAAGTTCTCACATCTTCCCTGGAAAAATCCAGAACCAACTGATGTCTGGCCCGTGTAAAAGAGCGTCCCGGTACAGTAAGCGCCCAATCCGGATGTGCCCTGTACAAATCACTGTCCTCTGAAATCATCTCCGGCTCAAACCAGATACCAAATTTCATTCCGGCTTTGTTCACTTCCTCTACCAGATTCTTTAATCCGCCCTTTAATTTCTTCTCATTTACAAACCAGTCTCCCAGCCCGCTGTAATCACTGTCACGCTTTCCAAACCAGCCATCATCCATAACCAGCATTTCAATTCCCAGCTCTTTGGCATCTTTGCAATAGCCACCAGCTTTTCCGGTGTGAAGTCAAAATAGGTTGCCTCCCAGTTGTTAATCAGCACTGGTCTTCTTTCTGTTTTATACTTTCCTCTGCACAAATTGTGACGGATCGCCTTATGGTAATTTCTGGAAAGCTGACCCAGTCCATTTTCTGAAAAGGAAAGAATGACTTCCGGCGCAGTAAAGGATTCCCCCGGCTCTAAATGAAACTCAAACTGTGTATCCTGGATTCCTACCGTAAGACGTGTAAGATCCATTTGAGATACTTCTGCCTGAATAGAAAAATTGCCGCTGTATGCAAAGGATGCGCCATAGCACCAGCCATACTCCTCATTGGCATCCTGTTTACATAAAATCACAAAGGGATTCTGCTGATGACTGGAATATCCTCTTCTGCTTTCCACTCCCTGGAATCCATGCTGCAAAGGAGAACGCTCCATCTTTCTCTCCATGGCATGACGTCCATAAAAATGCAGCATATCCATATCCTTGTTATCAAAATCAAGTCCCATGGAATATGCTCTCAAAAGCCGCACCTGCTCCTCACTTTGATTTACAATCTTACATGCTCTTGTAATCACGTCCAAATCTTCAAATACACCATAATACAAAACCACTTCCAGATTCTTGTATTCATCTCTTAAGGTGATTTCCAGTGTTTCCGCTTTTTCTTCTCCCTGATACATAGCGGGCAGGCCTTCCAGGGCATATTTTCCCTCTTTCACTTCATAAGATACAAATCGTAAATCTGTTACATGGCTGCCATCTTCATAAACTGCATGAAGGCAATAATCCCTGTAATCACCTGTTCCATAAGCAGAATACTCTAAAAGTCTGGTATCCAGTGAAAAACGCCGGTCCACAATTTCCTGAGGCTGTCCGGAAAAACCTCTGTCCATAGGGCATACCAGATAGGACATGTCCACATCTCCAATCACAGGCCCATAATAATTATGAAATAAAAATCCCCCTTCTTCCTTCATCTGATATGTGGAACTCTTTGTCTGAAGAGTAAACACATGATTTTTGCATACAATCCCCATTTCTGCATCCTCCTGTCAAATTATAAAATCAAATCAACCTGTTTCATAGCCTTACAAATGCCATGATTTTTCACACTTCCTATGATTCCTTATTATATAATTTTTCCTCAGATGCATTCTATATCTATTTGAATTTTAAACTTGTTAATTTGTTAGATTTTTTATAATAATCTGCTTAATGCTTTTCTCTGGCGTTGGCAAATCTATCATTTTGCCAACGTCGGCAAAATGGTCCTCAACCTCATTTCCACTTGCTTTGCACGCTTCTTTTGCTCTATCAATTATTGCTTTAAATCATAAAATCCATCTATTCCTTATGTACTATTTTTTCACTTTCAGCGCGGTACTTTAACAATCGCAATACATAATCCGGTAATTCTCTTTTCTCCGCTTCCCAATCCTGTACCGTCCGATATGGAATCCCAAAAATAATCACAAAATTCTCTGCGGTTCATTCCCATCTGCTCTCTCAACGCTTTTACTTCTTTTCCTCTTCCCATATTTTCCTCCTTTAATATACGCATTGCGTTAAATTTATTATATAAAAAAAATGAAGAGTGCTGTCAAGTCGATTTATAAATACATCTCTCTTCTTTTTCTCTTATTCCAAAACTGTTTTAAATCAGCCCAAAATGTTTCATAGCCTTATAAATACCATGATTTTCCACGTCCTCCGTCACATAGGCACAAGTGTTTTTAATAGATTCCTGGGCATTTCCCATGGCAATGCTGTTTGGAACTGCCTCCAGCATTGCCCTGTCATTTTCACTATCCCCAAAGCTATAACAATCTTCCAGAGTTTTCCCCATATACTCACATAAAAAGTGGATTCCCGTTGCTTTAGAATAGCCTTTTTGAATCATTTCATACATAAAATTGCCCCTGTCAATACATTCAAAATACTGGGATAAATACTCTTTTAATTCCTTGCTTTTCCCCGTTGATTTCAGAATCAGCAACAGCTTATCATACACCTTTTGCTCATCTTGAAAAATTTCCTCAATGTCTTTTCCACGAATCCCAAAAGTATCTTCTATCTTTTTTGCCTGATTTTCTTTATCTGGTATCTGATAGTCAAAATAGACTGCATCTGCTGCCTCATACAGCGCTGGAATTCCATATTCCCGCACTGTTTTTACCACCTGGCAGCACAAATTGTTAGTGAGTCTGGCATGCAAAAGCTCCTCTTCTTTTAAGAAAATCTGTGTTCCACAGCCACACACATAACCATCAAATCCCAATTCTGTAATCTTTTGTGGCAGACTTGTTCTGGTTCTTCCTGTATTCACAAACAATAGATGTCCACTATCCTGGGCCAGCCGGATTGCCTCCCTGGTACTTTCCGGCAGCACTCCGGCTCCCTCTGTAATTAACGTTCCATCTATATCAAAAAAGCAATAATTTCTGCTCCATTTTGTTCCACTCTTCCTCTGCTTTATTTGAGTTTTTAACTTGTCAATTTGTTAAATTTTATCATCAAAAGCAGAAATGTCAACACCCCTGCAAGAAAAACTCCTGCGCTAATCCAGATATTCTGTTGAAATACCTGTATCACATCCAGAGCCGCTTCTTGGGATAATCGGTTTTATAGCCTTTAAAATTTCCCCATAGTTCTCTTTTATAATGTCCCAGCTCTAAAATTATTTTTTTCCGGCAGCATAGAGGGTGGAAATTTGAGATATACAAAGATAATCCACGCTACAGACAAAAGTCCAACTCCCAGACCGGCATTTACCGCAATCTTTTTCCTGCAAATCCTTATATTCTTCCAGTGAAACAAACAATATATCCAGAGAAAAATAACACTGCAAAGCACCGCCCCAACACCCGCTGCCAGTGGAAAGGTCTTACAGAAATCACGAACCTCCTCCAAACAGTAAAGAGTTGATTCCTGAGGAATTTCCAGAAGGCTTTTTGTCTGCTTACTCATAAAAGGTCTGGCTCCATCCATGGCAAACAATTCCGTCTCCCCGTTCTCCTTTATAAGCAAATAAGAATAGTTCCCTGTTTCTAACTGGGTAGACACCTCTACCAACTGTCCTGGAAATACGGGTCTTGCGGCATAACGAAGAATATAAGGCTCTGGTACTGCCCCTATAATTGTAACCTCCTCCTCACCTACCATATAACCAGACTCAACAGGCCACGCACGAAGCCCTGTCTTCCATCCTTCTTTATCATTTCTCATTTCAAACACGGTCATTTCTGTTTCATACTCTGTCAGTACATCCAGTGGAACCACACCATCAGAAGTGTTTTCATCTTTCAAAACAGGGGCAATACTCACCACCGGATTGGCCATCTGCCGCTCAACGTACACAGAAGCAATGGTACAGAAAATCACAACCCAGAGAATAAATCCAAGGGTACAGATTCCTTTCATACTCATTTCTCCTCTCCAAAGGTAATTCCCTCTACCAAATCCTTATTAAAAAGTGTAAACAGAATCAATGGGGGCAAAAGAACTAAAATGCAGCTTACAAATTGCTGTTTTGGCTCTCCCGGCGACACGTAGGCAAGCGCCACTGAAAGGGGATATTTCTCAAAATCCTTCAAATAGGCAATGGGCTGCTCCACCATATTCCAACTATCCAGAAAAGACAGAATCCCCACGCATACCAGACTTCCCCTTACATTTGGCACACCTACGCGAATAAGGCTCTGCATGGTGCTGCATCCATCCAAAACTGCCGCCTGAAGCATTTCGTCTGAAAGAGCCCCAAAGCTCTGTGTCATAAGAATGGTTCCAAGAGGAAGAAAAATACTGGGCAGAATCAACGCCCACTGAGTCTGCAAAAGTTCCATTTTATTTAAGACCACATGCCCCGGCACCAGGGTTACCTGCAAAGGCAAAACCATTAGAATCATAAGAAAAAAAGGCATAAGTTGTTTACATGGAAACTGAAATTTTCCAAATCCATATCCTGCAAGAGCAGCAATCACAACCTGTCCCATTGCAATCACCATACAAATACCAAGACTTTTCCAGAATCGAAATAAATACCTGGGCGTTCCCAGAAACACATCATAATAAGCCTGAAAAGACAGTCCTCCCTGTTCATAAGCACTGTTTACCAGCACAATCCCAAAGGGAAGAATACAGATAAGAAATAATATCCCGAAAAAAAGGTTTTTTCATGATTTATATGCCTCCTTCCCAAGAACTCCCACATAAGCAAGTCCCAAAACAACAGCGATTACCAGAAACAACAGCACCGACACTGCAGACAGATTCCGGTAGTTTAGACTCTCAAAATTATTATTCAAATAATGCTGCAGCATATATACCTGTTTTCCCGGATGCTCTCCTCCCAGAAGAAAGATTTCCCTGAAGCATTTAAACCCATTAATCATGGAGAACAAAAATGTAAAAAACAGGGAATACCACATTTGTGGCGTAGTAATATAGAAAAACATCTGAATTTCCCCGGCGCCATCTAATTTCGCACAATTATACTGCTCCTGTGGTATGGTCATCAGTCCTGCCAACAGAAGAATCATGCTGTAACCTGTATTCTTCCACAAATACAGCGCCAGAATGCTCCCAAGTCCGGGCTCACTGGTTGAAAAAACACATCTGCCAGCAATACTGTCCCTGTCACCGGCATAATATACGGAAAAAGCAGTACTGGTTTCATGAAAGCAAATTTTTGCACCTGTGACTTCAAAAGCAGGGCAATCCCATAGGCCAGAATCAGAATCAAAGGCAGGCCAATAAGGAAAAAAGCTTCAGCGTATTGCCTGCTGCAAGCTGAAACACAGGATTTTCCAGAACACCTCTATAATTCTCCAGTCCAGTGAAAACACTTTGCCCTCCCATTCCACTGCGAAAGGAATACCACACCACCATAAAAAACGGTATTGCATAAAACACCATGCACCCCAGCATCACAGGAGCAATAAGCAAAAGCCCCCGGATGCCCTGTTTCCCATACTTCTTCATACCCTCACCCCCGCATCTGCAATTTTATTCCGCCAGCATCAGCTCTATCTTCTCATAAGCTTCCTTTACAATTTCTCTCTGTTCCTCTTCGTTTCCCTTTGCTTCCCTGCACGCATCACGCATCTTTTGAAGCTCTTTATCCAAGTCTGAGGAAAAACGCACACTGTTAATCTGACTGTTTAATGCCTTGAACGCTTTCTCCGTATCATCTGGTAAATATTTACAATCATTCTCAAATGCTTCCTGATGTGAAGGTACACCAAAGAAATAACTCGCTGTTGAGCTTCCTGCATATTTCCCTGCCTCCGGAAATCCCTCCCTGGTCATAATTTCATCACTAAAAAGCAAATCCAAAAAGGAAAATGCCTGACTGGGTCTTTTTGTATTCTTATTGATTCCTGCCCATGTAGTAATATTTGCATTGATTCCTCCCTCTCTGTTGGGATTTGCCAGAAGGCTGTTAGGATTCTGTTTATATCCCGTTGAATTTCTTACAAAAGAACTGGCAAGATCTCCTTCTGCCCAGACCAGATTCAGACCCTTCACTTCCGGACCATTCTCTGCAAATATGCCAAAATCAATGGAATCCAGGACACATTGATAGAGTTCTTCTTTTGATAACAGTAGCTTTTCGTTTTCATAATCCGCATACTCTCCCAAATGGTCAGGAAAGCTATGATTTATGGCCGGAAACATGGTACTGGTAAGCCCTGCTTCCCCCGATACCAGGCTGTCCCAGGAAGGCAACGGCATCTGTATGGGGTTTTCCTGAGGTTCCTCAAAATAACTGACACGATAATCATACGCAACAGGCAACAAACACTGCCCTTCTTCTGTTTTTCCCGCCTCCATAATCACTGGGTTATAATGTTCCGGGTTGAAATGCTTTGCATTTTGATATAGTCATCCAGAGGAAGAAACGTGCCGGTATACATAGCTTTTTCAGGATTTTGGAAAAGCATCGGTTGTACCTCTTCCCCCCAACTTTGAAACATTGAAACATCTGTTATCCCTCACCAGAAATACATCCGGCCCTCCTCCTGCCAGCATCTCTGTACGAATTTCCGATATTTTAATCTCTGCCTCATCCGGACTGTCTGGAATCACAATCAACTCTGCCTTTAGAGGTTTGTTAAAATACTCCCAGGTTTCTATCAGCTTTGTCATACTATCCACATAAATGGGT
>ENA-OPYU01000511-OPYU01000511.1-human-gut-metagenome-genome-assembly--contig:-NODE-511-length-15434-cov-2.280264_pt1 | contig 15434 bp, 17 predicted proteins | sample MGYA00242637_ERZ504482 | MGnify/ENA primary metagenome ERZ504482 (study PRJEB26092, sample SAMD00036237) | human gut metagenome | host: Homo sapiens | study: EMG produced TPA metagenomics assembly of...
CTTACACGCCTCTACGAAAAAAGGGAACCGCCCCTCCTACTTAAAAGCGTCTAAACCGGATATCGCCATTCCGATGTATAAAGCTTTTTGCGAAGAGGTAGGGCTTCAACTCGGAAAACCTGTACAAACCGGAACATTCGGAGCTGATATGAAAATTTGAACTTTTTAAACGACGGGCCGGTTACTATTATTATCGACTCTCAAAATAAAGAATAAGTATGGCAGATATAACCTTACAACAAGCCCAGCAAATGGTAGACTCTTGGATCAAGACCTATGGGGTCCGTTATTTCAATGAGCTTACCAATATGACCATCCTCACCGAGGAAGTGGGCGAGCTAGCCCGGATCATGGCACGTACCTACGGTGAGCAGTCTTTCAAGGAAAGTGACAAACACCGGGATTTAGGCGATGAAATGGCGGATGTGTTATGGGTATTGCTCTGTCTGGCCAACCAGACCGGAGTAGATCTTACCGCCGCTTTCGAGAAGAATCTCCAAAAGAAAACAGACCGAGATAAAGAACGACATATAAACAATCAAAAACTATAAGCATATGGCACATCATCACGATTGCGAATGTGGACATGATCATCATCATGAACATGAACACGAATCAAATTCCGTACAGATAGACCGTTATCATGAAGCTTTCAATAAGTTTGAGCCGGCCCTGCCGGATACCCAGACCACCGAGGCTGTAAACGCTCTTTTAGAGAAACATTTCCAAGAGAACTTTACACCGGAAGTATTGAAAACGATTCATGGTTGCATCGACTTGACCTCATTAACCAGTCTGGATACCAAAGAAAGTATCTGGAAGATGGTAGACACGGTAAATGATTTCGAGGGAACTCGTCCGGATGTCCCGAACGTAGCCGCTATTTGCGTCTATCCCCTATTCGTGGAAACGGTTAAGCAGGCACTTACCGCACAAGAGATTAAGATCGCGTCGGTTGCCGGAGGTTTTCCTTCCTCACAGACATTTACGGAAGTCAAGATCGCCGAAACGGCCATGGCAGTCATGCAAGGAGCCGATGAAATCGATGTTGTCATGAACCTAGGCTACTTCATGGAAGACAATTTCGAGGAACTGACGGAAGAATTACAAGAGATCAAAGAGAGCTGTCGCCACGCCCATTTAAAGGTAATCTTAGAGACCGGAGCTTTAGTCACAGCGGAGAACATCCAAAAGGCATCCATCCTAGCCATGTATTCCGGTGCGGACTTCATCAAGACCTCCACGGGTAAAGGATACCCGGGAGCCACTTTCGAGGCCGCCTATACCATGTGCAAAGCCATCAAAACCTACCATTCCATCACCGGAAACAAGGTTGGCATCAAGATCTCCGGAGGCGTACGCACGGCGGAAGACGCAGTTCGATATTATACGATCGTAAAGGAAATACTGGGCAACGAATGGCTGAACAAGGATTTGTTCCGTATAGGAGCGAGCAGTCTGGTCGGTGATATAGAAAAACGACTCGGGAAATAGTCCATTCTAATAAACCGGGCGCAAATGACTTAGAATCCTGTGTCCGGTAAGCACTCTCAAAGTCAGTTAACTTACCTTGGCATCGAAGTTAACTGACTTCGTCAAGTAAGTTAACTTCATTGGCTATTGAAGCATACTTACTTTTTTACTAACAAGAGCCATCTCTCTACAACTAATAGATAAAGGAATTTCTATTTGGAGCGAGTCATAATATAATCCGCCAACTGGATCAAGGATGTCCGTGCCCCGGATTCTGGCAATCTCAAAAGAACATCGACCGCCTTATCATGATATTCCTTCATGCGGGCCTCGGCATATTCGATTCCACCGTTCGCCTTGGCAAACTCAATCAAAGAATCGACATTCTCCGCCGCGAAATCCTTCCGTAAAATCATATCCAAATAACGGGCGGCCTCCTCTTCCCTACCCTGCCGCAAGGCATATAATAATGGAAGCGTAACCTTACCCTCACGAATGTCATTTCCCGTCGGCTTACCGATATTCGCCTCCTTGAAATAATCAAAGATATCATCCTTGATCTGGAAGCAATACCCCAGATACTCGCCAAACTCACGGCAAAGAGCGATCACCTCCGCGGAGGCGCCCGACGAAATGGCCCCCAATCTCCGTGCAAGCGGAAAGCAAGGTAGCCGTCTTCTTCTTGATAACTTGCAGATAACAATTCTCGTCTAAAATACTCTCCTCGGCGGTCTCCAATTGCTTGATCTCACCTTCGGACAAGTCTCTGCCTAAATTAGAGATAATCCCGACAATCCGCAAATCGCCGGTTTGTATGGAACGGATCAAAGCGGTAGAAAGCACATAATCACCTACCAACACGGAAATACGGTTATCGAAGATAGCGTTCAATGAGGGAACGCCACGACGTTGCTTCGTCTCATCGATCACGTCATCGTGAATCAATGTAGCGGTATGCAAAAGCTCCAGCAAAACAGCGGAATTGATCGTGTTATCCGTAACCTGTCCACAGACCTTGGCGGTAAGGAGCACCAATAACGGACGCACATGCTTCCCGGTAGAATTCAGTATAACGTCGATAGCCGATTGTAACCGGGTCGTCTCGCTGCGTAGAGATGCCTCGAAATCCTTATTGAAACGTTCAAATTCAGCGGAAACCGGTTCTTCTATTTTCCTTCTTTCATCCATAATTCCATGCAAAGATTCGCAAAAGTAACAAAAACTATCGAGTAAGCGAGATTTTTTCGTACATTTACCAGATTTTGTCCCACTAAAACGTGTTAAAAGTAATGAAGTTATTCCTTATAGATGCGTATGCGTTAATTTATCGCTCCTATTACGCCTTCATCAAGAATCCGCGTATCAACTCCAAGGGTGTGAATACCTCCGCCATTTTCGGTTTTATCAACAGTCTGGAGGATGTATTAAAACGTGAGAACCCAACTCATATAGCGGTGGCCTTTGACCCGAAGGGACCGACTTTCCGCCATGAGGCCTTCGAGCAATACAAGGCACAACGGGAAGAGACGCCGGAAGTGATCCGTCAATCCGTCCCTATCATTAAAGAAATCATAGAGGCTTACAATATTCCGATTCTGGAAGTACCCCGCTACGAGGCGGACGATGTGATCGGCACCGTGTCCAAACAGGCGGAGAAGGAAGGCTTCGAGGTGTACATGATGACGCCGGATAAAGATTACGGCCAATTGGTGTCCGAACATATATTTATGTATCGTCCGAAATTCGGAGGCGATTACGAGATCATGGGCGTGCCCGAGGTCTTAAACAAGTACGGCCTCACGAGTACGGAGCAAGTGATCGACTTGCTGGGACTGATGGGCGACGCTTCCGATAATATCCCCGGCTGTCCGGGTGTCGGCGAGAAGACCGCTCAAAAACTACTGACCGAATTCGGAAGTATCGAGAACCTGTTAGCGAACACTGATAAGTTGAAAGGCGCGCAAAAGAAGAAGGTAGAGGAGAACGCCGAGCAAATCCGTTTCTCCAAATTCTTGGCGACGATCAAGACGGATGTCCCTATCGAGTTCGATGCCGCCCGTTGCGTTCGTGAAAAAGCCAAACGAAGAGCGGCTGACTGAGATTTACACAGAATTGGAATTTAGAACATTTATTAACAAACTAAGTTCTGAGCCGGTCAAAGCCGCTCCGAAAGGTCCCGTTCAAGGCGATTTGTTCGCGAATTTTTACGCCCGAGAGTACGGAAGAGCCCAAAAAATCGATTCTCACGGACTTAAAGTCCAACCCCCCATAACTATTATTTAACTGATACAGAGGAAAAACAAGCCGATTTAGCCCGCTTTTTATTGGGTCAAGAATTTTCGCTTTTGACACGGAAACCGATGGCATCGATCCCTTGAAAGCCGGATTGGTCGGAATGTCGTTCGCCGTGAAAGAAAACGAGGCTTAGGTATGTCCCTGTTCCCGCTAACTCAGTAGAGGTGGCGAAAGTAGTGGAACGCTTCTCCCCTGCCCTGCAAAATCCGAAATCATTAAAGATCGGGCAAAACATCAAATTCGATATTTTGGTACTTCGTAAATACAACGTGAAGGTAGCCGGTCCTCTGTTCGATACGATGATCGCCCATTACCTGCTGAACCCGGGAATTACGGCACGGAATGGATTACCTAGCGGAGACCTACCTCAAGTACCAGACCGTCCACATCGAGGAACTGATCGGCCCAAAAGGAAAGAACCAGTTATCGATGCGAAACGTACCCGTGGAGCAAATCGCCGAATACGCCGCCGAGGACGCGGACATCACGCTCAAGCTAAAGAATTATTTCGCGCCCGAGTTAAAGAAGGAAGGACTGGAATCCCTCTTCACCACGATCGAGATGCCATTAATATATGTATTAGTGGAAATGGAGGCCACCGGCGTCACGCTGGATACAGTAGCGCTTAAGCAATCTTCGGGCGAACTTACCGCCTCCATGAACAAACTGGAGCAAGAGGTTTACGAGCTGGCCGGCACGGAATTCAACATCAACTCCACGAAACAGGTCGGCGAAATCCTTTTCGACCGCTTGAAGCTGGACGAGAAAGCGAAGAAGACCAAAACAGGCGGTTACAGTACCAGCGAGGATGTATTGGAGAAACTTCGCAACAAGCATCCCATCATCGGCAAGCTTCTTGAATACCGCGGACTTTAAAAAGTTATTAAGTACCTATATCGACGCTCTACCCGAGTTGATCAATCCGCAGACCGGAAAGATACATACCTCTTTCAACCAAGCGGTAACATCTACCGGACGCCTCAGCTCTACCAATCCGAACCTGCAAAACATTCCGGTACGGGACGATCTGGGCCGTGAGATCCGTAAGGCATTTATCCCGGACAATACGGATTGCCTCTTCTTCTCGGCCGACTACTCCCAGATCGAGCTTCGTATCATGGCCCACCTGAGCGGTGACCCGCATATGATCGAGGCTTTCCAAAGCGGAGCGGATATCCACGCCGCCACAGCCGCCAAGATCTACGGAATCCCGGTAGAAGAAGTAACCAGCGATATGCGCCGGAAGGCGAAAACCGCCAACTTCGGTATCATCTACGGCATCTCCGTCTTCGGGCTCGCCGAGCGTCTGGGCATCCCTCGTTCTGAGTCCAAGGAACTGATAGACGGTTATTTCAGCACCTACCCCCGCATCAAGGAATACATGGAGGAGAGCATCAAGGTCGCCAAGGAAAAAGGATACGTAGAGACCATTTTCAAGCGCAAGCGTTTCCTTCCGGATATCAACTCACACAACGCCGTCGTACGCGGCTATGCCGAGCGAAACGCGATCAATGCCCCTATCCAAGGGAGCGCCGCCGATATCATCAAACTAGCGATGGTACGCATTTACGAACGCTTTGAGGAAGAGGGATTGAAAAGCAAGATGATCCTCCAAGTACACGATGAGTTAAACTTCAATGTCTACAAAGAGGAAGCCGAGGTGGTAAAGAAAATCGTGCTGGAGGAAATGGAAAACGTCATGAAACTACAAGTCCCCTTAATCGCCGATTGCGGCGAGGGAGAGAACTGGTTGGAGGCGCATTAAAATAATGCCGGAATTCCCCTTAAAAAACATGTACGTGTTTTCCGAAAACATGTACGACTTTTTCCAAAAAGCACGTACGTGTTTTTTTGAAGACCATAACAGCCTAAGTAAAAAGCAACAGGGTGTCCTAAATCGCCGGAAGCTTTTTCAGGACACCCTATTTATTAGTGATCAAGAGGAACTCTTATTGCTTATAAATCTTCTTAGAGATTATTCCATCCGCCGTCTTTATACGTAAGATATAATGCCCGGGCAAGTATCGGCAAGGTAGTCGTATATTGTTTCCGGCTATCTATGGTAGTTGCCCCAGACAGATGCGCCGTCGTAAGTATAAAGCATCATACTTTTCTATCGCCACATCCGATTGAACCGATAATAGGCCGGAAGCGGAATCAAACGCATATTCCAAATCCGAGACAGACGGCTCGGTAACCTCATTAGAAACCACTAGCGAACCATCGATCTTTAGGCAGAACGTACGATAGCTTTCACGGATATCCGTATACTTGGTTTCCCACAGCTCACTCAAGTCACCTTGGTAAGTAGCCATTACGGCAAGCATATCACCAATACCCCAATCAAACGAGCCACTATAAGATACCGTCTGGCTCTTCCCTGCCGGAATCTCCAGCCAATTATTCACCTCCCAACTGTAATCGTCTATCGAGAGATTAGGATCTCGCACGTAAAGGCCGGCCGTACCTTGGAAATTCGTTTTTTGCTTGTTATAGAAAGTCACCTCAAATGGTAGCGGTCCCACTTTGCCGCATCATACTCGACCTTTACAGGATCGGCGGTCAAGCTATTCCGTGCCTGTGAGAAAGAAATAACGCTATCCTTCACATCCAACAAGATATAATCATACGGATGATTTACCGAACGGATCGGACGTAAGATGCTATCTCCTTCCATTCCTCCCAGTACGTACATATACAGAGTAGCCGTAGTATCCGGGATACCTAGGGACTCACAAAGGAAATCTTTCGTTATATAATTACCTAGCTGAAAGTCCGCGATCGTATCTAAAAATGCCGCTTCGCTAACAGGCAACTCCACCGCCTCATTCTCTTCGAAAAAGGCTAATGTATGGACATAGCTCCCATCTTGCCCCAAGTTAAATAGGTTATAAGTAATCGGAAACTTCTCACCAAGCTTGATACTTTCAATATCTTTAGTACCCAAAGAACTGATCGTTAACAACTTCACAGGCTTCGAGTCATCAGACGGTTTGCGGATACCCGTGATCATGGCTTGGCGTTTCATTGTAAGTACGTAAAATTTATCGCCAATCGCACCTAACTCAAAATATCCACTGCCAAACCAGCCCGTATTTAAATGGAAAAGTCCGCTCCGATTATAGCCATCGCAAACAAATGCCCATTTATAGGCCTGATTATTTTCTCCGCTACCTCCTTCATAATAAACCGGACGTTGAGCGGCTAGTTCCGTTTTCAGCAGATCCGTCCATTCTTTTCCGGAAAAGAAGGTCCTATCATACAATTGTATATTCTTATCATATCCAAAATTATTAATGAAAGCCTTCCGTACATCTTCTTTATTAGCCCCCATATCCCATTCATAATTCATATAGGCAGCCGCTCCACAATGAAAAATCAGCGTGGAAACAGCCTCTATCTCATCCCAAGAGGAAGACTCATCAAGAGTAGCAGGCATATTTTCCCAATCATACGTTGTATGCCCAAAATTAGCGGAAACAACCAACGTACTTCCCGGATTCTTATAATTTACGTTACCCATACCGCTTTTCGGATATTGATAATAATTCATGATCTGCGCCATAGCGACACCTTCCCCACCCGCAAAAGTTAGAACATCATTGACAACTGGGCACATCTCATTGTAGGGAGCATCATCCTTCCATTCCGTTTAATCAAAGGGATCACCGCCTCTGGAAACCGTGAAGAAGCCTCAACACTATCCACCGCTAGAGGCATCCCGGACCGTAACGCCTTTACATAATGGATATACATACGCATAAAATTCTCCATCGTAGCGGACAGACCTTTCTCCGGCAAAGCCCCCTTATCGGATATACCCAATAACTGCTTTCCACGATCTTCTCCGGATACGATTACAAAACCTTGGTTATCCCCTACGTTATACAGGTAAAGTAAGGCATTCTCCACACTCGAGGAACGTAATTTAGAAGGGGCCTCGATGCCTTCCTCCGTCCCTACGTAGGCCAACTTAAACTCAGGAAAAGAACCGGCCCTCAACACCGAGGTATTCTCCATCGAATACTGTTGCTGGGCAATCCGGAGCGCTTCGGCCGAACCTATCGGATCAGCTGAAAGTGTTTGTACACATAGCGTAGCACAAGCTAACAAAGCCAAGTAGACGTGTTTCATTGACATAAAGTTTTGAATGAATATTAAATACTAATACATACAAAGTTATCAAAAGCTTTCAAATTCTTTCTATACATAGGCAAGTCTCTGCGATAATTCATGCTAGAAAATTATGACAAATTAGCCATATGTATACATATTTCATCATATTCTCTTATTTTTGCGGAGATAAGGATCAGTAAATCTAATGGTATGATGAAAAATATCGATGATATCTTTCTTTTACAACGAATCAAAGAAGATGACGAGGCGGCATTCAAATATCTCTTCGACACCTACTTCACCGCTGTGTATCGACTTTCTTTTTTCTATATAAAGAAAGATACGTTATCGGAGGAAATAGCATTGGATGTATTCACGGCCCTTTGGGAGAAACGAAAGACAATCGAGATCAAATTATCCATAAAAGCTTACCTCCTCACCTCTGCCCGTAACCGGACCTTAAACTATCTCCGAGACCATGAACAAGAGCTTTACACGGAGAATATATCCCTTTTCGAATCCGCTATCGAGGAATATCCTCTCGAGATGAAAGAACTGGAACAACTGATAAACGAAGCCATTTATGCCTTACCGGACAAATGTAGGGAAGTCTTCTTAAAAAAGCCGTATGGAGAATCGTTCTAACAAAGAAATCGCCACGGATATGAATATCACGGTAAAAACCCGTAGAAGCCCAGATAACCAAAGCGCTCAAACATATTAAAGCTCATTTAGGGAAAGGCTATCATTATCTTTTCTGAAAAAATTTCATTCGAGACGTTAGGGTTCTTTTCCAAAACCGTAGTCTCTATTATAAAAGGCTAATTTCGGTGTAATGGAAAAAATCATACCATGGGGGCTACTTATAGCTCAATTAAAACACGAATCCACCCCGGAACAAGATGTATTGTTCGACGCATGGATAAAAGAAACGGATAACGCCGAGTTATTCGTCGACATCACCTTGCTCTGGGACAAAATACAAGAAGAGGTATCGGAAGCGAAACCGGATCTGGCAGTTTCTTGGGAAAAGATGCAAACTCGTATACATGCGGGCCAACATAAACAAAGAAATTTACGCCGGATCAAGTACTCAGTTATCTCCATCGCTGCCAGTATCTTATTACTGTTAGGTATCGGTTATAGCTATCAATTCGTACGGCAATATAATACAAATCAATATTATTCCGCCTTGAACGGGAAATCCAGAATAATCTTACCAGATAGCTCTGTTGTCTGGCTAAATACCGGCTCTACCCTTCAATATGCCTCTTCGTTCATCCATAAACGGCAATTAGTTCTGGAGGGAGAAGCCTCCTTTGAGGTCACAAAAGATAAAAGGTACCCGTTTATCGTCTCCAGCGGAGACTTAAAAGTAAAGGTATATGGAACGAAGTTCAACGTATATTCCTACCCGAACGATAATAACGCGAAGATCGCCCTTCGTAGCGGATCGGTATCCGTATCACTAAAAGACGGAAAGGAAGCCTTTCTAAGCCCGGGAGAGATCGCAAGGATCAATAAAAAGGAGCAGACATTGAAGATTGAACAGTCGGATGTGGAGCTAGAGACATTCTGGGCAAAAGAATCAGTATTCTTTAAAAGTAAGTCGCTCGGCTATATCTGTAAATATCTGGAAAGATGGTACAACGTGAAAATCAATGTCGATCCAAAGATAGCCGAGAGTCAATTCTATACGTTCACGGTAAAAGATGATTCCTTGGAAACGATATTACGAACTTTGTCTAAGATTAATCCGATAAAATATACATTCGATGATAACAACCGTGTAACAATAAGTAGTGTAGAACCTTAAATTATTTTGCCTATGAGTATATGACAAAAGACAAAAGGCATAATTTGATTATGCCTTTCGGGGGCATCGCATGCCCTCATAAACGAAAAAAATCGTGAGTTATGACAAAAGTTGGCGCTTCCGTAGCTCACAGATTCTTAATCTTTTATTAATACAAAAGTATGAAAAATTATTCCATCTTTAAACATTCATTTTGCACTTTATCATTATTTATAGTGATGCTCCTCCATGCGGGAGTAACCTATGCGCAAGAAAAGCTTCGTATTTCTTTCTCTAATGTCTCTCTGGAAGAGGCTTTGAAAAAAATTGAGTCCGCAAGTAAATATACCTTTTTCTATGATGACAAGAGAACGGATACTTTCTCAGAAAGTCTCCGCTAACGCAAATGGTCAAAGTATAGAGGAGGTCCTCAATGCTATGTTCAAAAAACCACAAAATCTCACCTACGAGATCGATAACCGCCAGATCGCTCTTATTATTAAAGAAAAGAATGGTATATCGCAAAAGAGCAAGAAGATTTCCGGTGTGGTAAAAGACGAGAATAACGAACCGGTTATTGGCGTCAGCATCGTTCAACGCAATACCACGAACGGAACGATCACGGATTTGGACGGACGTTTCTCTATGGAATTACCGGAAAACAGCTCGATAGAGATTTCGTATGTCGGCTATGGAAAACAAATTATCCCGGTAGCGAACAAGAGTAATTTCGATATCGTCTTGAAAGAAAACTCCTTGAATCTGGATGAGGTAGTAGTCGTTGGTTATGCCAGCCGCAAGGTTGAGGATATCACCGGAGCCGTTTCCAATATCCGTGCGGACAAGACGAATATAGGAGGAGCCTCTACTTCGGTGGATCAAATGCTTTCCGGTCGTATCTCCGGTGTACAGTTCAAGCAAAACACCTCTCAGCCCGGTGGTGGCGGTAAGACGATTATCCGCGGGCGTAACTCTCTTTTCTTAAATACGGACCCCTTATATGTAGTAGATGGTTTCGTCGTAAACACACCTAGCGCTCCTAGTAGCGGAATGGCGTTCAACGCTCCGGACCGTGATCCGTTGAACTCTATCAACCCGAACGATATCGAGAGCATAGCGGTCTTGAAAGATGCCGCCGCCACCGCTATTTATGGTGCTCAAGGCTCTAATGGTGTATTTATCATCACGACCAAAAAGAGGTAAACAAGGTAAAATTCGCATATCCTATGATGGATATGCCGGCGTACAAACTGTCGCTAACGAGTATGACGTCATGAACGCACAACAATATATGCGATACAACAACGCTTTCAATTTGACCAGCTTTACCGAACAAGAGATCAATGCGGCGCAAGCCACGAATTGGTTTGATCAAGTAACCAGAAACGGCTTCTTGCAAAGTCATAATGTAAACCTTTCCGGTGGTTCCGAATCACTTAAATATTATTTCTCCCTCGGATATTACGGAATGGACGGTATCGTGAAAAATACTGGAATGGACCGCTATACCGGAAGAAGTAATATTGAGTATAAGAAAGATAAATTCACCTTCAGTTCCAATATTTTCGCTACCCATATCTTGGATACGAACCAGCCGACGGAAGGTGGTACCCGTAATTCCGTCATCTCCTCCTCCATCGCTTTCGCCCCCAACGTAACCGTACGGGATCAAAACGGAGCGTATAATAAAGATCCGAACAATGATTTTATCGCCAATCCGGTTTCTTTATTAGACATAAACGATAAGATCTATACGGACAAATTAAATTTCAGCGCAGGCGCTTCTTACGAGGTATTACCCGGATTGAAACCGGAGATCAAGCTTACCTACGACGTACAAAACGCCCACCGCAGCTTCTATGTACCGTCGACAACCGCATATAATGGAAACTTTACGCACGGAGGAACCGCTAGCCAAAGTTCGATGAGAAGTACCGGTATCTCCTTCGATGGCTTACTTCATTATGATGCCGTATTCAATAAAAAACATCACGTAACCGGGTTGTTAGGATACGAGTATTACCAACGGGATAACAATTATTTCCGTGCCGAGAACTCAGGTTTTGGTACAGATGCCACACACGAAAACAATCTAGGTGGTGGAAACGCTCCCAAGATGAGTTCTTCCAAAGATCGTCGTAAAGATATCTCCGGTTTCGGACGAGTCGATTATTCTTTCGATGATAAATACCTCGCTACGGTAACGTTAAGACGTGACGGATCTTCCGTATTCGGTGGTAATAATAAATATGCTTATTTCCCGGGCGTTTCAGTAGGTTGGAAAATAGACAAGGAAGATTTTATGGCCGGAGCCGCAGATAAGGTCGATATATTAAAACTCCGTCTGGGTTACGGACAATCCGGTAACTCGGGTATCGATCCTTACCAATCTCTTTCTAAGTATGATATGACAACGAATGGCATTCTCGGACAAAACAAAGTATCCGGAGCCACGCTAACGAATTATATGGAAAATCCGGACTTGAAGTGGGAAACTACCTCACAGGTCAACTTGGGTATCGACTATGGCTTCTCAGCCGTTTATCGGGTAATCTGGATTTCTTCGTGAAAAATACGAAGGATATGTTAGTTCAGGTTTCACAATCACCTATGACCGGCCATAAATATCAATGGCAGAACGCCGCCTCCATGCGAGTATGGGGTCTTGAGTATAGCTTGAACTCAACCAATATACAAACCCGGGATTTCGAATGGGATACACAGTTGAGTTTCTCTTGGACAGATAATAAGATCACGGATTATAACGTAACCGACGAAAGCACGGTAGCGGCGTTGAATACGATCGGTGTTATCAAGGGAGAGCGCACGAACTCATATTATACCTACGTCATCGACGGCATCGATCCTTCCAGTGGCTCGTATCGTTTCAAGGATTTAGATGGAGACGGTTCTATCACGGTCAAAGACAAAGCGATTCTCGGGACTCCGGATCCCCGGGTAATCCTAGGCTTCGGCAATACATTCAAGTATAAGAACTTCGCTTTAGATATCTTCTTTAACGCTAATTTCGGCAATAAGATGTATAACTACTCAGCGATGAACTTCACGCTGCCGAATACTTTCGAGACTTCCAACTATATGGTAGATGCCATGAATTATTGGTCCGAATCCAATCCGAACTCAGATATAGCGGCCAACCGTGCGAATGGAAATGGTAATGCCCTTTATAATTCCCGCTGGATTGAGGATGCTTGGTTTATCCGTCTACAAAACGTAACCTTGTCTTATAACTTGGCTTCTATCCCTTCACTTCGTAAGATATTCCCGACGGCTAAGATATATGTGCAGGCACAAAACTTGTTCCTGATCACCCCTTACTCCGGCTTGGACCCGGAAATTAGCGAATAACGCTTATATGTCCTCTTCCGAGAATCTTCCCGCATTCCTTCCCGGTAGCGTAGATATGAACGCATATCCCCGGCACGGACATTCACGGTTGGTCTTAACTTTAGTTTCTAACATTAAAAACATACATTCAATATGATACGTAAACATTCTATCCAATATATTTTACTTGCCTTGTTAGCTGGCAATCTCGCTTTTACTTCTTGCTCTGATTCCATGGTAGAAGAAAAATTGTTCAGTCAGATCGGAGACGGTAACCTTTCCGATATCGAAGGCGCTCGTTTATTGACCAATGGTATTTACGGATATGTACAGTATTTCAGTTACTTCGGGGGAAATAATTGGCTAATGAATGTTAGCTCTTACTCCGATGAGTTTTTCTGTAATTGGGGTGGTACGCCTGAAACCGGATGGGGAGGCGCACAAAACTTCCTCAATATGGATGCCGGACATGCTATGTCGGAAACAAACTGGAATAGTGTCTACAGTCTTATTACGCAATGTAATGAGGTAATCACTAAATATGGGGAATCCACAGAACCGGAAATTATCCAGTATGTAGCTGAGGCTCGCTTCTGGAGGGCTTTCTCGTACGACAAATTATATCATTTATTCGGTACGGTTCCTTTGGTTACAGGTAGCCAAGATATCAAAAACGGCATTGCCCGGGCTTCCCAAGAGGAAATGGAATCTTTTATCGAGACTGAATTGGCTGATGTAGAGAAGGTCTTGCCGGAAACTTATTCCTCTACGGATTATGGCCGTCCCACCTCATGGGCTGTCAAGGCTACATTAGCCCGCTATTACTTGAATAAGAAAGATTGGAAGAAAGCTTCCATCTATGCGAAAGAGATTATCGACAAGGGAGGTTTCAACTTGGTTGATTATCAAGATATATTCTCCAAGAATCAAAATGATGAAGTCATATTGGCTATTAATCATATAGCGGAGGCTAATCATGGAAACAAATACGTAGCCTTGGTATTGGAGGCATCCATCCGCGACGCCCTTGGCATTACCGGAGTATCCGCTTCCAACGGATACGGTATGGCCGTACCTTTCTTCCGAACTTTCGATCCGGACGATAAACGCATCACACCTTATAATCCAGCTACCGGCAAAGGTATAGCCGTATCCGGAATCGTTTATAAGAGTGATGGAACGCCGGTTTATGGTACTCCCGAGGAACCCAAAAGCGTAGAGGAACAACTAAGTCGCATACTTACGTTCAAATGGGAGGTGCAAACGAATATTCCATTAGGAGAGGATGCCTCCCTAAATGTTCCCGCATTGCGTCTTGGCGAAGTTATGTTAACCTATGCGGAGGCCGAGAATGAATTAGGCCATTTGGAGGAAGCGAAAACCTATGTCGATAAAATTCGTAGCCGGGCGGGTTTGGAGAATCTCCCGGCAAACTTAAACATGGCATCCATGCGTGACGCCATTCTCGATGAGAGAGGTTGGGAATTGTACCATGAAGGCTATCGCCGTGAGGATTTAGTGAGACACGGCAAGTTATTGGAGAAAGTAAATGAGAAATATCATTATTATTTTGGTAAAGATATGCCATGGAAAAATAATAATGACCGGATATTGCAACCGATCCCGACAAATGCGTTACTTTTAAACCCGCTGTTGAAACAAAATCCGGGATATTGAATCCGGAATCTAATTAAATAACTCAAATTCTTCGATCATGAAATTATGTATATTATTAGCGAGCATCCCCCTTTTCCTTAGCTGTAACGCACCTAAGGCTCCCCAAGATTCAGCTTGGGGAAAGAGGTTGGTCAATTACCTAATATCCAAGGTAAGAAAGGAAACGGGAACTATTTATATGTTACCGCCGGAAATAACTTATATTCCATCGGTAACCAGTATGGAGATTTCCCGCCGGCAGGTTTCCACGTACCCGGTGAGATGAGCGGTATATGGCAACATCCGATCAAGTTACTGGACGGCTTTACCTTATCCATACAGGATGGGGCAAAAGTCCATCGTTTTGGATAAATGCGATTCTTTTATCACGTACCCGTTAGCCACCCAATTCAAATATGACGGGGCCGATGATTTGGAAATTGTACGTACGGATTTTGTTCCGGATAGCCTTCCGGTATTGGCCGTAGAGTATCAAGTCCGTAATAAAACGAATCAGCCGAAAGAAATCCTTTTATCACTTACCGCCGATACCGATCTATCTCCGGTCTGGTTAGGTGAACGTAGTGGAATGACGGATACCAGAGACCAATATACCGGTTTGATCCATAATACGGTTTTCGCTAAAGACAGCTTAAAGAATTGGTTCGTCGGCGTTACTTCCGATCAAGATAGCTTATCGATCGACGATTTGGGAAATAGCCCGGTACAAGGCCAAGGGATTTCCGTGAAA
>ENA-OPYU01000513-OPYU01000513.1-human-gut-metagenome-genome-assembly--contig:-NODE-513-length-15428-cov-2.654859_pt1 | contig 15428 bp, 14 predicted proteins | sample MGYA00242637_ERZ504482 | MGnify/ENA primary metagenome ERZ504482 (study PRJEB26092, sample SAMD00036237) | human gut metagenome | host: Homo sapiens | study: EMG produced TPA metagenomics assembly of...
CTGAAGGCTTGTCCGGCAAGTTCACGGGAAAAGATCGTAAGAAGTTCGGATCGCTTCCGGGCATCACGGATCGGGATTATTATACGAACTCTAATCACGTTCCGGTATATTATAAGTGCAGTGCCCGTCATAAAGCAGAAGTAGAAGCTCCTTATCATGATTTGACTCGTGGCGGCCATATCTTCTACGTAGAGATGGATGGCGACGCTACCCATAACCCCGAAGCGATCATGCGTGTCGTGGACATGATGGATAAATACAATATCGGATACGGTTCCGTAAACCATAACCGTAACCGTTGTCTGGATTGTGGCTACGAGAACTCCACCCCTAATCTGGAAGCCTGCCCGAAATGCGGCAGCAAACACTTGGACAAACTTCAACGCATCACCGGCTATCTGGTAGGAACCACCGACCGTTGGAACAACGCCAAGCTATCCGAGCTAAACGACCGTGTCACCCACAACTAATTTTCAATTTTCAATTACCATGTTGTCTATCATAGATATCATCGAAGATACCACCGTAGACGGTCCGGGATTCCGGACCGCCATCTATGCGGCGGGTTGCCCGAACAAATGCCCGGGTTGCCACAACCCCGAATCATGGGATATCAATAAAGGGAAGAAAGTAAAAGCGGAAGAGATCGTGGAAAAAGTATTGGCCGACGAATTCGCCAACGTCACCTTCAGCGGCGGAGACCCTATGTTCCAGCCGGAAGGTTTCACCGAGGTAGCCAAAGCGATCAAGGAAAAAAGCCAAAAGACGATCTGGTGCTACACAGGATATAAATTCGAGGACCTGATAAAGAATCCGGCACAAGCCGCCTTGTTGTCCTATATCGACGTATTGGTAGATGGCCGCTACAAACAAACCCTTCGGGATGAGAGCCTTTTATTCCGGGGAAGCAGCAACCAACGGCTGATCGACGTACAAGCGTCTTTAAATAAAAAGGAAGTCGTGAAATACAAGTACAACCCTTTCATTTAAGGAAATTCTCCAATTATAGCCCGGATATTAACAAGATTTCATACCTTTGTCCCGAATTGGTTCCGTTTCGCCCAACCGGGGTTACGGATTAAAAGGGAATCAGGTGTAATTCCTGAACAGTCCCGTTGCTGTGAAGCTCTATTTCAAACATTCCGGAAACACTTTCGCCACTGGTATATAAGAATATAGCCGGGAAGGCTTTCGGGATGGGAGTCAGTCAGAAGACCTGCCAGTTAGGGAGAAGTCGCTCGCGAGGACAGAGCGGCTTGGTACGAATCATTTTCTAAACAGGTTTTAAATAATGGTGTTATCCTTTGCTAGAAAGGGATACCTTGCTTGCGTATTATCGATGCTGGCGATAGGTATGTCCCATGGACAAAGCAAACTCGACTCTATCCAGCACTTGGACGAAGTTACGGTCACGGCCCGGAGTTTCAGCTTTAAAGAGGTAATTCCTTCCCAAAAACTATCGGGGAAAGAATTACAAAATTTGAACAGTCACACGGTAGCAGATGCTTTACGCTACTTCTCGGGTGTCCAATTGAAAGACTATGGGGGCGTAGGAGGTATCAAGACCGTAAATATCCGAAGTATGGGAACGAACCACATGGGTGTTTTCTACGACGGCATCGAATTAAGCAACGCACAAAACGGACAAGTAGACCTCGGGATGTATTCTTTGGACAATATCGAGGAGATTTCTTTATACAATGGCCAGAAGAGCGATATCTTCCAATCCGCGAAAGATTTCGGCGCGGCCGGTACGCTTTATCTGCGTTCTCGTCGTCCTCGTTTCGAAGATGGAAAAACAACGAATATCCGTGCCACGATGAAAGTCGGTTCTTTCGACGTTATCAACCCCTCGGCGCTGTTCGAATATAAGATATCTGAAAACGTAGCCACCTCTTTCAGCGCCGAATGGTTAAGCGGAAGCGGTAAATACAAATTCCGTTACCGCCGTATCAACCCTGCCGGAGAGATCGCTTACGATACGACCGCCGTCCGGGAAAACGGGGATATCAACGCCACCCGCCTAGAGGCCGGACTTTATGGCAAGATGAGCGACGGTACTTGGAATCTTAAGTTCTACAACTACAATTCCGAACGAGGAATCCCGGGAGCCATCGTAAACAACGTATGGAGACGTGGTGAACGGGTATGGGATACGAACTCTTTCATGCAAGGCTCCTATATCAAAGAAATCAATAGCAAATTCAAGACACAGGTGAACGCGAAATATGCATTCTACCGTACGCATTATGTGAATAACGACGACAAGCTGATTCATGTAGATAACCTGTATAAGCAACGAGAGATTTACCTATCCTCCGCGAATGTCTATTCCATCCTCTCAAACTGGGATGTATCCGCCTCTTACGACTTGCAATGGAACAAGATGAACGCCGATATGTACGGATTCGTTTACCCGGAACGCTTCACCAACCTCCTTTCGGTCGCCACGGCGCTCCGGTTAGGGAAAGTAAAATTACAGGCCAGCGGACTGGCGACCTTTATCAACGACCGTGTAAAAGAAGGCCCCACACCGGAAGCCCGGCAAATCCTTACACCCGCCGTATTCGCCTCCTACAAGCCGTTCGAGAAACAAGACTTTAATGTACGCGCTTTCTATAAACGAATCTTCCGTATGCCTACCTTCAACGATTTATATTACGCCGATATGGGAAACTCCAAATTAAACCCAGAATATGTAACCCAATATGATGCCGGCTTCGCTTACACGAAAACATGGGAGAACCATCTTTTCTATCGCTTCAAGATACAGGCGGATGGTTATTTCAACAAGGTGAAAGACAAGATCATCGCTTATCCCAAAGGCCAGCAATTCCGTTGGACTATGTTGAATTTAGGTAAGGTAGAAATCAAAGGCATAGATGTCAGCACGGAAACGACCGTCAATCCGGTAAAAGATTTATTCGTCACGCTACGAATACAATACACCTATCAAAAGGCCCAAGACTTCACGGATCCCTCGGATACCTATTACGGAGATCAAATCCCTTATATCCCTTGGCACAGCGGTTCCGCCATCGCGCAAGCGTCCTTCAAGGGATGGAACCTCAACTACAGTTTCATCTATGTGGGAGAGCGGTATAACCAGCAGGAAAATATCAAATACAATTATACGCAACCTTGGTATACCAGCGATATCTCCTTGTCGAAAGATTTGAAATTCAATTTCGGGCTTATCAAGGCCGCCGTGGAGGTAAACAACCTGTTAAGCCAAGATTACGACGTGATCCTGAATTATCCGATGCCGAAGCGAAATTACAAAGTGTCTTTAACCATCGAGATATGAAAAGATATACATTATATATAATAGGTATCCTGATCGGTTGCGCTTTTTCATCCTGCCGCAAGATCGAGATCGTAGTTCCCTCGGAATACGAGCTGGTCTCCGACGGTATCCATCCCGAGGCGAATCCTCAAGGGATGTATTTGGTGAACGAAGGGAATATGGGAAGCAATAAATGTACGCTGGATTATCTGGATTACGTGAACGGTTATTATATCCGTAACCTCTACTCGGAACGGAACCCGAACGTAGTCAAGGAGCTGGGCGATGTCGGCAACGATATCCAGATTTACGGAAGCAAGCTTTATGTCGTAGTCAATTGTTCCCATAAAGTAGAAATACTGGATGCCCGGACTTGCGAGCGGATCACGCAAATAGACATTCCCAACTGCCGGTACATCCGTTTTTACCGGGGAAACGCCTATGTAACCTCTTATGTCGGTCCGGTGCAAATCGACCCGAACGCCCCGCAAGGAGCCGTATACAGGGTAGACACGACCAGCCTGAAAGTAGACGCCAAAGTCATAGTCGGTTTCCAACCGGATGAGTTGGAGATTTTGGGTGAATATATCTACGTAGCGAATTCTGGAGGATATCGTGCCCCGGAGTACGACAATACGGTTTCCGTAATCGAGCTAAACCGTTTCAAGCAAGTTCAAAAGATTCCGGTAGGGATCAATCTGCATCGTATCCGTGCGGACAAATACGGTAAATTATGGGTAACTTCCCGGGGAGATTACGATACGGTACATTCCAACCTGTATGTACTGGAAAAACCGAAAAGGATATAACGAGATGGTGGTTACCGATACCCTGAATATCCCTTGCTCTAACCTTTGCATCAGCGGAGATTCCCTTTTCTATTACAGTACGGAATGGAACGTGAACACGCAGAGTAACAGCATCTCGTACGGAATCATAGATGTCCGTACCAAAGAGGTGATCAGCACGAACTTTATCACCGACGGTAGCGAGAAAGACATTCGTATCCCATACGGGATCATGGTCCATCCCTATACGAAAGACATCTTCGTCACCGATGCCAAGAACTACGTATCCAGCGGGACCCTCTATTGCTACGATAAGAACGGAATACGAAAATGGGGCGTACGTACCGGGGATATCCCCGCCCATATGGTTTTCCTTTATAAATAGAACAGCGTTATGAGACAAGTTTTATATCTATTCATTTCAGGTTTCCTAGCATTTCTATCCTGTACCCAAGACAAGATACAGATGGTTAGCTTGGGTATCGATGATGTCTATTATCTGCCCCGCATGAAAACCTATCTACTCAGCCCAGCCTTTACCGGCGACGAGTATCGGTGGACACTGCACCGGAACGGGACGGACTCTCTCGTATCTACCGAACGTTCTTATATCTTCCTCGCGAAAGATACGGGCACCTATCAGATGACCTTCGAGATCATCGATAAGGAGACCCCCTATAAGCACGATTTTCGTTTCGAGGTGATGCAGGAGGAAATAGAATATAGCCCTTATTTATCCAAAGTGTACGACTTTTGTCCCGCACCGGGTCAGTTCGTCAATACGATGCCCGAATATGAGGAAGGCGATACGAAAGAAACCATACTGAAAAAGGTAGAGGAGAATATCTCCGGTACGAACGACGTGATGATTTCCCTCGGAGGATACGGAGGATACGTTATCTTCGGCTTCGACCATACGGTCATCAACGTCAAAGGGAAGAAGGACTTTATGATCCTTGGGAACTCTTTCTATTCCGACCTGCCGGAATATCAAGAAAAAAAGGGAGGCAGCTGCGAGCCCGGTATTGTCATGGTCTCTTTCGACACGAACCAGAACGGCTTACCGGACGATGAATGGTACGAACTGGCCGGTAGTGAATACTATAAACCGGAAACCATCAAGAATTATCGCATTACTTATGATCGTCCGGATCCCAACAAGATCCCCGAGCCAGACATGGGCCAGCAATGGAGTGACGCTACTTATGTACCATGGAAAGATAATCAAGGCAATACCGGTTATATAGCGAAAAAATATATATCATACGCAAAGTTATTATCCGATGTGGATTGAAGAGAATTCCTTGACTTTCTCCGGTACCCGGGTTAAAAGGATAACGCTACAGACGAGAGTGATACGGGTAAATACTACGTACTCTATTCGTATCCATGGGGATACGTGGATAACCATCCGAACGATTACAAGGATCTGAACAGCTTCGATATCGAATGGGCCGTGGATGCGGAAGGTAATAAGGTGGAATTACACGGCGTGGACTTTATCAAGGTATACACGGCGGTAAACCAATATTGCGGTTGGATCGGAGAGACCTCGACGGAGATTATCCGTGCGCAGGATTTACACATCGCCCCCCCTTCCATTATCGTACCCGATCCGGTAAGCGAACAAATGAAATTACAATATGATCAAGCAATCTTAAAAATAAAAGGCTTATGAAAAAGACGATTACCTTACTTCTCTGTACGTTCGCCACGAGCGGCCTAATGGCCCAAGGCAATACCTCATGGATCGCCGCCGGCATCGATCAGGCCCAAATGAGGGATGTACCGTCACAATCTTCCATCCTGCGTTCCACGGATATGGATTACAGTCAAGGTACATTTATCGTAAACGAGGATTGGTACGGCCATCAGAACAGTACCGTCAATTTCCTTACTCAAGATGGAGAATGGCACTATCGTGTCTTCCAGACCGAGAATCCGGGGCATGAGTTAGGATGTACCACGCAATTCGGTACGATCTATGGCGATAAGTTCTACCTAGTCTCTAAGCAAGAACGAGATCCCGGGGCAAAAATCACCGGAAGCCGGTTTGCCGTATGCGATGCCAAGACCATGAAGGTGATCAAAGAATTCAAGTATATCGCCCAAAACGCCGAGGGCAAATCCATAGCCGACGGCCGTTCCTACTTCCGGTAGACGAGCACAAAGGCTATATAGGAACCAGCAACGGTATCTGGATCTACGATAGCGATAAGATGACGATCGGCAAACAAATAGAAGGTTCCGGAAATCCGAACGCCGATGGATACGGTGAGTTGTATTATGCCCAGATCGGTACCATGGTACGTGCCAACGACCTTGTCTTTGCCGTCCATCAACAATATGGTTTATTGATAATAGACCCGAAAACCGATAAAATTATCCGTACCATCGCCGCCCCGATCGAGAAAGAGACCGTAAAAGGGCAAGAGAAGGAGATTCAACGAGGTTTCGGCTCTATCGTTCAATCCAAGGATGGTACGCTCTGGATCAGCATGACCCAGAATACGGCCGGGGATGGTTCCGCCTTGGAATATATGCTAAACTTGAACCCTATACCTTTAAGGTGGACACGGTAAAGATCCCGTTAAGCGAGACCATCGGTGTCGTTCCGAACTCTTGGTACGCATGGACCGCCGACGGTTTCTGCGCCAGTGCCAAGGAAAATAAAATCTATTGGAACGGACAGCCCAAAGAAGGAAGCTGGTTCACCGGCTACCAAATCTGCGGATATGATATCGACAAGAAGCAATTCTTCCAATTGATCGACCTTAGGAAACTGGACTGGGATTGGCGCTTGTACGGAACCGGATTTCGCCTTACCCAAAAACCGACGAGCTATACACCTTCTTGTATCATGAATTCCAAGATCCTACGCACATGTTAGCTCGTATAAATAACAAAGGCGAAGTGGTACAAGAATATTCGATGATCGTAAACTATTGGTTCCCCGCTATCCCGGTTTTCCCGGATAACGCCGCACCGGTAATATCTTCCGATTTCCCTTCCTCTATCGTATTAACCGAGGAAAAGCCGGTCTATAAACTCGCTTTAGGCAATATGGTGACCGATGAGGACAATATGGATGCCGCCATCGTAAAATCAGTCTCATCCGTTACTCCCTCCAGCCCGATTAACGCGATCGTTCGTAATGACTCCTTAATTATCAGTACAACCTCAGATATCAAGGAATATCAGGAGGCTACAATAACCGTCCGCTTCAACTCGAACGGAAAGATCGTCACCAAGAACATGGTCGTAACAACCGAAGAAGCACCGACAAGCATAGAAGAGCTATCGCAGCCGACCTTGAAAATCTATCCGAACCCGGCGGTTAACTCGATACAAATCAATATCGATACCCCGGCGGAGATAGAGATCTATACATCTCGCGGAACAATGGTCCGGAAATCCACGATCAATCCCGGAGAATCCATCAACGTAAGCGATCTATCCCAAGGCCTCTATTTCATCCGTATCATAACCGGAGGGAAGACAGAGACCGTAAGGATGATTAAGAAATGAAAAAAAATTCCTTACCTTTGTGCCCGAATTGGTTTCGTAATGCCTATTCGGGCATACGGATTAAAAGGGAATCCGGTGAGAATCCGGAACAGTCCCGCTGCTGTGAAACTCCTTTAACATTCTAATACTACTTTCGCCACTGGCTCAAGGTAGTCGGGAAGGCATTAGGATGGGAGCTAGTCAGAAGACCTGCCATTCATTTAAGATTCATATCCTCGTGGACTAGGATATAGAGTACAACATAAGAATTAAAAGAAATGATGACAGACAAGGAAGTATTGTTGTTACGGCGCAAATTGGATCTTTTGCTCCGTACGGGAAAATTGTTGATGGAAAGTGCCGCCGACACGAATCGTATCGAGCGAAACATGAAACGAGTTGCCGCCTTTATGGGTATCCCCGAGGAGAAACTGCATATCGATATCCGATGGACCATGATCATGGTGAACGTAAGCGATGAGCGAAATTCCTTCTCCAAATTCCAGAAATGCGAGAAGCACGGAATCAATATGACGGCAATCTCACAGGTAAGCAAGCTTTCATGGCGGGCGATCGAGCAAGATTATTCCTTGGATAAATATGAGGAAGAACTGGAGAAGATCGTTCACCAACCCCGGAATTATACCCCTTATATCGTAGCCATCGGAGCGGGATTCGCATGCGGAGGATTCTGTAAGCTATTTGGATGCGACTGGATGGCATTCCTATTCGCTTCCATTTGCGCTTTCGTCGGGTTTAGGGTACGGGCCCGCTGTGTCGAAGCTGGACTTAACGTATATATGAGTATCGCCGCGGCCGCTTTCGTATCCACCTGCTTGGCATATGCGTCCTCCTTCTCCTGGGCTATCCGACACACCTTATCATCCATTATTAGCCTGCGCCTTGTTTATCGTGCCGGGCGTACCCTTGATCAACTTCGTGGATGATATGCTAGACAATCATTTGCTGGTCGGCATCACCCGAGCCTCCAATACGGTCATGATGGTAGCCGCCATGACCTTCGGCATCGCGTTCGCCATGCGGGTACTTGTCATGAATGATGTCGAGATAGATCATAAGTTCAGTGAATTGAGTATGGTTCCACATGATCCGTACTACATATACGCAATAGCGGCAGCAATTTCGGCCATGGGTTTCTCCATGATATTCAACATCCAGCGTCGGCTATTATGGGTAGTGGCCGTAGGAGGTATCATCGCCGTATGTACCCGTAACTTCGTAAACTTCGAGTTGGGATATGGTCCCGTAATCGGCTCGTTCATGGGAAGTTTCGTAGTCAGCGTGCTTGCCGTCAAAGCCGTCCATTGGTGCCACGTTCCCAATCATGTGCTGACCATCCCATCGGTTATCCCCATGATCCCGGGAGTCTTGATGTATCGTTCTTTATTAGCGTTCATTAATCTGCATGGAGTAATCGGTGAGGTCACAAACGCATTCTTCAACGGGATCAATTCCGCACTCATCATTCTTTGTATCTCACTCGGTGTAGCTGTCCCGAACATCTTCGCCCGTCGTTACATCGCCAAAGATCGCCAACGACATTTACAAGAGGAACTGGAAAAGCGCCGGGAAAGAGGGAAGTTCATTGAATGGTGAAAAAACTTTTCCATAAAGATTAGTCCGGGAAAAAACTATCGCATAAGGATATGCCAAATTGTTTAACACGTTCAATATATTTAACATATTTCATTAAAAAAAGCCCTATCAATACTATACTTTTGTGACGTTTTGGTGATAGATGTTGCATTCCGCAAGTCTATAAAAGGGAATTTCGGTTAGATTCCGGAACAGAGCCCGCTACTGTAAAACCCATAAGGAGGAAAGTTTCTTCATGCCACTGTCTTTTTTAAAGATGGGAAGGTCGCTTTCCGGGTTAGTCAGGAAACCTGCCAGACAAAAATAAGGAATAGATTCTTCCGGGATTTTGGGGAATCATTGGATCGATTGCACTGGAGATGTAAACTGCGTAATTAATTTTTATACATTATGAGACATTTTTATTTGTTCCTGCTAATTGTTAGCGGGATTGTTTTGTCTGGCACCCGAATGATCGCTCAAAGCAGGCCATCGGTGGGAAGTATCAGAGTCGTATCCGGTACGATCGTAGATGAGGATAACAAGGCGATGGCGAACATTGTCATTTACATCAAGGGTACGGATATACGAGTTATTTCAGATACGGACGGGTATTTCTCCTTACCACTCAAGGACACGAAGGAGCACGTACTAATCACCAACAGTTACAACACCGTCTCGGCAATCCGAGATATTCCCGCGGGAGAAGGGAATTACGAGATGGATATCCAGTTATCTTACAAGCTACTAGGACTACCCGAGGTAGATATCGTCGGGGCGAAACCACAGAGTTATAACTCCGACATCGCTAATTCGGCTACCCGTATGGATATCCCCGTGATGGAAATACCCGGAACCGTAGGCGTAGCGACCCGGAAAATTTGATTGGAAGACCAACAGGCTACCACCATGACCGAGGCCGTAAGGAACCTGGGCGGCGTGAAAGGCGGACCTTCCGGTGAGGCTTCCAACATCAACGAGGTCTTCTCTTCCCGTGGTTTCTCCATGACGAACTCCCGTAACTATTTCAGGAACGGGGTACGATACCTAAAGTTCTCGAACGACGCTCTATCCAGTATCGAGCGCATAGAGATCCTCAAAGGCCCGGCATCTGTCCTTTATGGAGCGGTAGAGCCCGGAGGTATCATCAACTTTATCACCAAGCCGACCTTATATACGCCCCGGTATGGCGCTACGATCAGATACGGCAGTTACGACTATAAGCAAGCCTCTATCGACATTTCCGGCCCGCTGAATGCCAAAAAGACCATTCGTTACCGCTTGAACGGAATGTATGAGGATGCCGATAAATTCAGGAAACCGCAAAACAGCAAACGATACGACATCACCCCAGTCATCGACATTGACTTAGGACGCAAGACCACCCTTAATATCGATGCCGATATCTTCCGGGATAAAAGGACTCAAGATCCGGGCGTTTTGCATATCGACAATGAGGTGATAAATAACGGATTCAAGACATTCCTCGGCGAACCGTGGGCCTATGGCAAGTTTACCAATAATAGCGTTGGTTTCCAGTTGACCCACCGTTTCAACCAGAACTGGTCATTCAGAAGTTCCGCCCGCCAATATTTCACGCATGAGGATCGTCTGTATTTCCAGATGAAAACCCCTCAGAAGGACAGCACAATTACCCGCCGTTTGGCACATTGGGACGCAAAAATCAATTATACCAACGTATTGGAGGAATTGAATGGTAGTTTCAAGACAGGTTTTATCCATCATAAAGTAATAGCGGGCCTAGAATATGGATGGCTTACCAACCGAAGGAAAGTAAAAGGGAATATGTACACCCCGATTAGTTATGTTCATCCGGAATATTCCGAAGAACCAGTTGATTTCGAGATGGAACAGAGTACAGACTTACGTATCACCCAACGTACCTACGCGATCTATCTACAAGACCAAGTAAGCTTTCCGCTCAATGGAAGTTATTGCTTGGCGCCCGTGCGGACTGGGTGAACGATAAACAAGATAATTATATTAAGGATAAAAAAATCGGATGAAAACAATTTTGCCATCTCGCCTCGTGTGGGTCTTGTTTATCTGCCCATGCCCGACTTGAGCCTATATGCTACCTACAGTCAGTCTTTTGTCCCTCAATCCGGGCAAACGAAGGATGGCGAGGCATTCGACCCGATTACCTCTAAACAATGGGAAGCGGGAGTCAAGAAATCATTCTTCAACGATCGCTTGAGCACCAGTCTGGCCTTCTATACCTTGTCGAAGACCAACTTGCCGACGATAGACCCGGAAGACGAGGAATATAAGATACTGATCGGCAAGCAGACCAGCAAAGGTATAGAGCTTTCGGTAAACGGAGAGATCACCCCCAGTTGGAGCGTAGCCTTCAATTACGCATATACGCATGCCGAGGTAACGAAAACGAACGACGAGACCTATCCCGTAGGTACGCAACTGGCCAATATCTCACCAAGCCAGTTCAACCTCTGGACCTCCTACCTAATCCGTAAAGGCCCGGTTAAAGGCTTATCTTTCGGCGGTGGTTGGTACTTCCAAGGTAAATCCTACGGAAACATGGCACATACGATCGATCTGGACGCCTATCATCTGGTTGACTGTTTCGTGGCTTACAAGCGTAGTTTCTACAAGATCTCGGCGAACTTGGAAAAACGTATTCAACCAAGAATATTATACCGGATCCCAAGGGAACTATCTTTTATTCCCCGGCTCGGCCAGGACGCTGATGGTTATGCTAGCGGTCAACTTCTAAAAAAGGCACAAGACATGTCGCATAATTCGATCATTAAAAAGATCATAGTAAAGTTACATTTATACACCGGACTCATATTAGGGCTAGTAATAACCCTAATATGCCTCTCCGGCACAGCGATCGTGTACAAGCCGGAACTTGAAAAACTATCTGTCAAGGATATCGCTTTTGTCAAGCCAGCCTCCCGAACCGTGCCGCCGCAAACTTTGTTAGAGAACGTAAGATGCGAATATCCACAAGCTAAGATCAATAATATGGTCTTATACGGAGGCGAGGATTGCGCCTACAGTTTCCGTACTACATTCCCGGATGAGAAAGGCCGTATCCAGATCTATGTCAATCCCTATACAGGGGAAGTTACGGGAGTGGACAGATACCGGCATAAGGTTTTTCAATGGTTATACGACTTTCACGTGAACCTGCTATTGAAAAAGCAAGGAGCTACCATCGTCGCCTTATCGGGATTCCTGTTGATTTTCCTAACTCTCTCCGGCTTTCTATTATTACCCAAGCGTCGTATCTTCTCCGTGAGCCGAAAGATGGGCTTGAGAGCCAAGCTTTTCAAGTCGCATTCCATCATAGGTATATGTACATCCCTCATTTTTGCTGGTCATCGCTTTTACCGGCTCCTACTTCGGGTTCAAGAAAGAATATCAATCTTTCTTTGAATCCATATCCGCAGGAAAAGCAGTCGCACCGGCACCAAAAACTGATAAATACACAGGTGATTGGGTATCATTGGATTCCGTTTTAACGACCGCCCAAGAAGAGTTCAAAGACGGGAACCCCCGACAATGATATTCTTCCCGAAAGACAACACGTCTGTTTTCTCCGTACGGATGTATCGGGAAGGGGACTTCGAAAGAACTGGAAGCAACCATATCTACATCCATCCTATTACCGGCAAGGTCGTCGCCATAAACCTCTGGAAAGACAAACCGGCCGCCGAGAAGCTTGTCCGCTCCATGTACTTTGTCCACTTCGGCACTTTCCTCGGGCACTTCTCCAGAATCCTATGGATCCTCATAAGCCTAGCCATACCGTTCCTCTATTTCACGGGAGTTTACCTTTGGGTTATTCGCAATCGGCAGAAACATTTCCCTTTCCGGTAAACATAAGTCCAGTAAATCGCATCGCATAAGGAAATTTCGTATATTTGTAATATTGTGTAATTAGGAAAAAAAGAAATGTCATGGCACAAATAACGATTCCTTATGCGGTAGCGGATTTTATAGATTTACGGGAGCGTAAATTCTATTATGTGGATAAAACGAACTTCATCCCCAGATTGGAGAATTATAATGCCCCGGTCTTCCTGCGTCCCCGTCGTTTCGGGAAAAGCCTACTCGTATCCACTCTTGCCTGTTACTACGATCGCACCAAGGCCGATCGCTTCGAGGAATTGTTCGGCGGCACTTGGATCGGGGAGCATCCGACGGAAGAGCATAATCGTTATATGATCGTGCGCTATGATTTCTCTGCTATGGCCATGGCCGATGACATGGAGGGGTTGGAGCAGAATTTTAACCGTTTGAATTGCTCTCCCGTGGAGATCATGGTGACACACAATCGGGACTTATTCCAAGACTTCCAGTTTACCACCAAAGGCAATGCCTCCCAAATGCTGGAGGAGGCTTTGGGGTACGCCCGCGAGCATGGCCTTCCAAAGGTATATATCTTGATCGATGAGTACGATAATTTCACCAACCAATTATTGACCGCCTACAAGGACCCGCTGTATGAGCAAATAACCACGAAGGATAGTTTCCTGCGTACCTTCTTCAAGGTTATAAAGAAAGGTATCGGCGAAGGCAGTATCCGTACCTGCTTCTGCACGGGTGTCCTTCCCGTGACGATGGACGATCTGACCAGCGGATATAATATAGCGGAGATCTTGACACTGGAACCGGAGTTCTTGAATATGCTGGGGTTCACGTATGAGGAAGCGGGCGCTTACCTGCGTTACGTGCTCGATAAATATACGGAAGGACAGGATCGATTCAATGAGATTTGGCAATTGATCGTGAATAATTACGATGGTTACCGCTTCTTGCCGGAGGCCGAGCCTCTGTTTAACTCCACGATCCTGACCTATTTCTTCAAGAAATTCGCCGTGCGTAAAGGCGGGATCCCCAGGGAACTGGTGGATGAGAACCTACGTACGGATATCGGTTGGATCCGCCGCTTGACACTATCCTTGGAGAACGCCAAGGAGATGCTGGACGCTTTGGTCATCAACGACGAGTTGCCGTATAACGTTCCCGACCTATCCAGTAAGTTCAATAAGAAGAAGTTCTTCGATAAGACCTTTTATCCTGTCAGCCTCTTCTATCTGGGTATGACTACGCTACGTAACAATTATCGCATGGTACTGCCCAACCTCACGATGCGCAGTATCTACATGGACTATTATAACGAGATGAACCATATAGAAGGTGGCGCTCCCCGTTATGTACCCACCTACGAACGCTTCACGGAAGACCGCCGTTTCGAGCCGTTGGTGCAAAACTATTTCGAGCAGTATCTCGGGCAGTTCCCGGCGCAGGTGTTCGACAAGATCAACGAGAACTTTATCCGTTGCTCCTTCTTCGAGCTTTGCTCCCGCTACCTAAGCAGCTATTATACGTTCGCCATCGAGCAGAACAACTCCGTAGGCCGTTCCGATTTCGAGATGACCGGCATACCCGGCACGAACTATTATAAGGATGACCGATTGGTGGAATTCAAGTATTTCAAGGCGAAAGAGGCCGAACACATGCTGGCGCTAAACGCTCCCCGCCCCGAGGACGTGGCGCAAGTACGTGCTTACGCCAAGGATACCAAACTGAAATTCCCTATATATAATGTACGCTCGTACATTGTATATATCTGCGCCAATAAAGGATGGAAATGCTGGGAGGTTACCGAATAAATAAAGCCTAGCCGTACCACTCCTCCATTTCACGAAGTTAACTTCATCGACAAAGTAAGTTAACTTCATCGGCAAAGTAAGTTAACTCCATCGACGAAGTAAGTTAACTTAAATGGCAAAGTAAGTTAACTTACCAAATCGGGGTTTCCCTATCAGATAAGAATCCACTAACCAAAAGTAAATATTCCGGCAAATTCCGATTCTCGGACCACTTCATCTCTATACCGAACAACTCCGAGGTAGTACGTCCCAGATCGGAACCCACAGGCCTCAAGGGAACGACGAATCCGCCAAGGGGTAGCGGCAAGCCTTACCAGATCTACGTGTACACTCTTCCCAAGGGCAAAGGATACAACTACCGGCATAAAACGCCCGCCCATTATATTCCTCCTCCAACGCAAGAAGACGTTTATCCAATCGGCTCCTTTCCCTATGCATCAACTCTTGCCCCGCTTCCACCGCATCCGGCACATCCAATACGACAGGAGTAATCCGCGTACAAACAATCAATAGATTCCGAAAACTGGATAAATAGTCCTCCGAATCATTAAAAGGCGGACAACTCCAACTGTTCCCATACCTACG
>ENA-OPYU01000514-OPYU01000514.1-human-gut-metagenome-genome-assembly--contig:-NODE-514-length-15409-cov-2.695917_pt1 | contig 15409 bp, 19 predicted proteins | sample MGYA00242637_ERZ504482 | MGnify/ENA primary metagenome ERZ504482 (study PRJEB26092, sample SAMD00036237) | human gut metagenome | host: Homo sapiens | study: EMG produced TPA metagenomics assembly of...
ATACAGGCTTGATTGATTCTTTATCAAAAACAGTCTGGATCACTTACAAAGCCTTCTCAGTCTTTATCCTGATATTCTCCGCCCCAGTTATCCCGGTTCAAAAACTCATCAAAGCCATCTGCGAATATACCTGGTCGCGGTTCCAGTTATGTCCGTTATTGGGATGCATGGCAATTGTATAATATCCCTGAGATTTCAGAATATCTGCCATTCCATACTCCGGAGTCCGGATATACAGTTCATAAGGAACACAGCCAGAAGGAAGAAACGTAATACTGTTTCCGGTAAGTGCCTCATACTCAGATCTTGCTGTTCCGCCACCGTAAGTGGGCATATGCAGACTTCCATATGTTACATTTTTATCAATACTGTGAATATACGGCAATATTTCCACATCTGATCTGACACTCCCAATGCTCTCGAAATCTGCAAGACTTTCATTCATGATCATAATAATATTCTCAGGGATTACATCTGGCTCCTGCTGCCTTTCAGCCGGATCACCTTCTGTTTTTTCTGCAATTTTCTTTACCGCATCCACTGAATATCCCTCCGGTTCTTCTACAAAAACAAACCGGAATTCTCTTGCAAAAGTATATACCAGCCCTTTATTCTGATATTCCTTGTTTACATTCCACAATGAAACATTTTCCTGCTTCATGATCAAAGGCCGAAATCCCACTGCCATTGCCACAACAAACACAGCTAAAAAGGCTAACCGCACAATCAAATTTTTTCTGCTTTTTTTCCCTAACTCCAGTCTCTGAAATTTCTGGATAAACTGGACAAATACCAGCGAATACGTTAACGGAATGCCAAGCATAAGAGGTATTTTAAACTCATATTCTCCTGCAACATCTGCAGCAGTTCCAATTCCTGTAATATCCAACAGAAAAAAAGCTTCTCCCTGAATTCCATTACAAAGAAATTGATCAATGCCAGCAAAATCAGAAGCCAGCAAAATACAGCTGAAGCTGTCTTTATTTTTCGAAAAAGCAGGATCAATATACCAAGAATAACATAACAGACGATCAGGTTCCCTATAAGATTCATAAAAGATAGGGACGTAAACCCTTTTTTCAGAAGACTTCCCAGATAATTCACTGATTTATTTCTTTTTCCGGAAAGCCAGGTGATCATCTGCACTGCCCCTATCATAACAGGAGCGGACAGAATCAGTAAAATTCCATCCGCTGCTTTTGATATTCTGCAGGTATGCCAGGCATCACTTAGTCTGTCTCCCCACAAAACCAATAAAATCCATATCAGATCACCAATGGCAATCAGCAATATTTTCTTGGTATCTCCCTGAAAAGGATGGTCTGTTCCAAGCTCTGTATAGATCAGCAGCCCATCAATTACTGCCATTAACAAAAGGTTGCAAAACATTTGTGACAGTTTTTTCATAAACGCACCTCTTAATTGCCAATAGTAAACAAGCTCTCTATTACATCCTTTTTCTCAAACTGGTTGTTATATTCCAGAATATTGTAATCCGTCATCAGTTTTTTGTAATCATCCGGAAGTGCATCATTTGCATACCAGTTTCCATCTTTGTCGCAAACAGCACCAACTCCGATGATTGGAAGCTGCTCTTTCAGATTCATAAGGAACTGGTTGTAGCCTGGCATTTCAAGACCAGCCAGCTGAAGCATATAGCTTCCCAGATAATTAGCACTGAAATCTTCCTCTACTGTCTCAGATGGATAATTTGTCCAGATCACATAGGGAGTTGTATAGGACTGCTGGCTTTCAACAAGTCCCAGGCTCTGCCTGTTGCCGCCTAAAAGTTTCGCCATAAATTCTTCTTCAATCTTAGGCCAGTGATCCCCAAACATAACAATCATGGTAGGCTCATCTACTTTTTCAAAGTACTCCAGCAATTCCTTAAATGCTGAATCAGACTCTCTTGCCAACGATAAATACGTTTCAGCCAGAGGATACTCTGTATCATATCCAAGCTTTACAGTAGGTTCAAATCCAGCTCTGTCTTCTACTGTATAACCGCCATGATTCTGCATGGTTACACAGAATGTAAATAAATTTTTCATCCGCATCCTTCTCTTCATAAAGGCTGATGATCTTTTCAAATGTTGCTTTGTCACTTACATAATTTCGAAGAAGCTCTCTGTGTTCCTCTCCCCAGTTCTCCAGGCTGATAAATTCATCAAATCCCATGCATGGATAAACAGAGGCCCGGTTCCAGTTATGAGCCTTGTTGGGATGCATGGCAATTGTGTAATATCCCTGGGATTTCAGGATATCTGCCAGACCATACTCCGGATCCCGCACATAAAGCTGATAAGGAACACTTCCGGATGGCAAAAAGCTCATACTGTTTCCTGTAAGAGCCTCGTATTCAGAACGGGCAGTTCCGGCTCCGAATGTAGGTACATGAAGCTGTCCATGTTTTACATTTTTGTTAAGGCTTCTTATGTATGGCAAAATTTCTACATTTGACTTTATTTTCCCTACACTTTCAAAATCTGTAAGACTTTCATTCATAATCAGGATAATATTTTTCGGTGTTACTGTTTCAGAAGTATCTGCAGCTGTATTATCAACACTTTCTTCAGACTCACCCTTGTCTGTCTCTGAAACAATATTTTCCCCATCTTCAATTTCCTGTGCCAGTTCTACGGTTTTTCCAACAGAATAGCCTTCTGGCTGCTCGATATAAAAATTACTTGATTTCCTTAACAAGAGAGGAAATGTAGCCCTGTTCTTTATAAATACGGTTAATCTGCCATAAAGTAACAGCGTCAAGCTTCTGGAGGATAGGTCTTATAGTAAAACATAATGTAATCACGATCACAGCCAAGTACACTAAACCGGGCAGCTGTATTCTTTCTGCTCTTTTTTCCAAGCTCCAGTTTCTGGAATTTCAGTACAAACTCACCAAATACTAGGGCATAGATCAGTGGAATTCCAAGCATCAGTTTGATTTTGAAGCTATATTCTCCAACAACTTCTGCTGCCGTTCCCATTCCTACAATGTCAAGAAGCTGGAATGGTTCTCCACGGAATTCCATTACATAATAGTTTACCATTGCAAGGATTATAAAAAGGTAACACAACGCAGAAGAAGCAATATTGATTTTCCTGAATAAAATAATAAGTATTATAAAAAATATTGCATAAATAATAAGATTCAGTGTCAAATAAGGCTGCTCCATCAGTAATGACATCTTAACCAGGCCTTTAAATGTTGACACTGCCTTATTCTTATATCCCGACACCCAGGTGACCATCTGGACAAGCATAAATACAATTCCAGGAGTTACCAGCAGCAATATGACATCTGCTATTTTCAAAAAAGGTGGTATTTTTAATTGCACTGCAGATTTTCTCCCCCCAGAACAGAAGAACAAGAAACAAAATATTTCCTGTAACAATTAGTAATATTTTAATGATTGTTCCTTTATATATACGATTTCCTTCGTTAATAAAAGTATATACCAACAATCCATCTATAAGCAGAAGCAAAGCAATGTTCAAAATGATTCCCAGTATCTTTTTCCATCTGTCATTCTTCGCTCTGCCCATATTCAAATCTGTATTTTCTTTCGTATTTTCCACAACAAACCTCTTTAACTTACACCGTCAGCGAAATCTCGCGTCCGGTTCTCTTATATTGATAATAGCGTACACCGGCGGAGTCCAGCATTCTCTTGGAAGCAAGGACTGACGGAGTGCTTGCATATTTGTCACAATCATAGACCAGAGTCTTGATTCCTGCCTGGATGATTGCCTTGGCACACTCATTGCATGGAAAAAGAGTTACATACATTTTCGCTCCCTCAAGGCTTCCTCCACGGTAGTTTAAAATTGCATTGAGCTCGCTATGGGTCACATACAGATATTTGGTATCCAGAGGCTCTCCCTCTCTTGCCCAGGGAAATTCATCATCGGAACAGCCTTTTGGGAAACCATTATATCCCATGGAAAGAATTTTATTATCATCGCTGACAATACACGCTCCTACCTGTGAATTGGGATCCTTGGAGCGCATGCCGGAAAGCATGGCAACTCCCATGAAATATTCGTCCCAGGTAAGGTAACCTTCTCTTTTGTGGTTCAGATCTGATGCAGCACTTACAGGCGCTATCTGTATATTCCCGGTGTTTTTCTGATTTGTGTTCTCCATAGAAGAGCTCTCCTTCCTATTCTGTCTCGATCTGAGCAATTCGGCGGATATGTCTCTCATCTCCTGAAAATGGTGTATTCAGGAAAGTATCCACAATCTTAACTGCAAGTCCAGGTCCAACTACACGACCTCCAAGCGCAAGGATATTTGCGTCATTGTGAAGTCTGGTTGCTTCAGCAGTAAAACAGGGGTCTGTACATACTGCTGCACGAATTCCCTTAATTTTGTTTGCAGTGATAGAAATACCAATACCAGTTCCGCATACAAGGATTCCAAACTCACACTCTCCGTCCAGAATCCCATGTGCAACTTTCTTTGCATAGATCGGATAGTCTGTGGACTCTGTGCTGTAGCAGCCGTAATCCTTATACTCAATATTCTTTTCTTCCAGATATTTGATAATCTCCTGTTTCAGTTCAAATCCGCCATGATCACTACCTAATGCTACTCTCATTGTTCTTCTCTCCTTATATTGATTATTTTGTGACCGGCTGCTTTTAGAAGCCGGTTCATAATTGCCTGTCCCATTTTGGGGGTATAAAAAGCTTCGGAATAAATTTTGCTTACCTGGCACTGATCGAATTCACGCAGCACCTCATAAAGGTTATGAGCAATGGTTTCCTCTGCCTCTCTGCTTCCAATACACTTCACAGTTCCACAGGGATATCTGGAAATAGTCTCCTCTGTGGCAATAATCCCCGCCTGAAGTCCATTTGCCTGATCTTCCTTTACAAACTGATTAATGGCATTTATTACTTCTTCTGTGGGGCCCTCCACAATTGCAAGATCTGCTTTCGGTGCATAATGCCGATATTTCATTCCCGGCGCCTTGGGATGAACTTTACTATCAGGCTTTATAAGACCTTTGTCCATTCTCACATCACCAAGAACCTCCTGGAGCATTTCCAGTGAAATATAACCGGGTCTTAAAACCACCGGCACGTCCTCGGTAAAATCTACAATCGTTGACTCCAGGCCAATTCCCACAGGACCTCCATCAATGATCATCTCAATGGCATCCCCTAAGTCCTCCTCAACATGCTGTGCTGTAGTCGGGCTTGGCCGTCCGGAAGTATTTGCACTTGGCGCTGCCACGTATCCCCCTGCCTGCAAAATAAGCTCCGCTGCAATGGGATCACTTGGAAAACGCACAGCTACACTGTTGAGACCACCAGTTGTCTCCAATGGAACCAGGTCTGATTTCTCAAAAATCATAGTCAGGGGACCAGGCCAGAATTTCTCTGCCAGTATCTTCGCCTTCTCCGGTACTTCCTTTACAATTGGAACCAGCGCATTTAAATCTGCAATATGGACGATCAACGGGTTATCCGAAGGACGTCCCTTGGCTGCATATATCTTCTTCGAAGCCATAGGATCCAGTGCATTTCCTCCAAGACCGTAAACAGTTTCTGTAGGGAATGCCACCAGTCCTCCCTGTTTCAATATCTCTCCGCCTCTGGCAAGTGCCGCATGGTCGATAGCATCTGCCGTCATGGCTACAATTTCTGCTTTCATTTTAGTCCAGCTTTCTATTATTTTTTCAGCATTCTTTAATATAACACCTGCTTTTAAAAACCTTGTCAATCCACCTTAACAATATAAGTGCCGGAATCTTCATCCATAAATACAATTTCTCCAAGTGACTGAAGAAGTGCATTATTCAGGCTGTCCTCATATTTCTCTCTTTCTTTAGAGCCCACAAAGATATAGGAAACACCATATTCCGTAAGAAGAGCTCTTACCTGGGTCTCATCCTGTGAAGTATAAATACTCATAATATCTGCCTGTTTCCGGTTCAGATCATCTGTATCATTCCTCCAGAGCCATTCGTGTACATACCAGCCAAGAATTGTTGGAAGACCTGTAGCTGCAGAAAACACGCTCATAACCGCTGTAGCTGTCACCGTTTGCCTCCAGCACTACCGGAGACCCCTTTAATATTCTCCTTTAGCCATTGGATTGCAGACACATCCTCTGAAAAATCCGTATCCAGATAGCCCAGAGCATAAAGCCCCTGATAGCCTGACGGATTCAAAACCTTTCCAAACCAGGAATCCACACTTTTCCAAATATCCTACCGTCCAGATCAGGAAAAACAGACAGATTCCGGAAATGATCTTAAATACTTTCTGTCTGCTAACAGCCAGAAGTCTGTAAATTCCATACCCCATAGTCAGTGCAAACATAATATATGCCTGATAAGTAAGCTTGAACATAGTGTTTGCCCTGGCATTTCCATTTTCATAAATATCACGCACGTAAACAAATTCCGGGATTACCACCAGACCAATAGCGCAAAGTCCCATAATAATGGCAAAAAGATCTGCCGTGCGGATAGCTTTCATAAGACGGTACAGGCTCTTGTGCTCCATCCCCCGCAGCTTTTCCCAGAGAATAGAAATTACAAATGTAATGGTAAAAACTGCCGGAAGTCCCCAGAGAACCAGCAGCTGGTAGAAATAGGAATGGTACTTGGCAATTCCTATTCCATCCACCATAGTGTCAAACTGTAAGGTAAATGGCAGGATCACAAGATAGGCAAGCAGATAGATTTCTGCCATTTGTGCAAAAGTTACAAACATGATTTTCTTTATTTTTCCCTGGAAACGGATAATATTGGCAAAAAGCACCGTTCCAAGAGTTACTACATAATAAATTACAAAATCCCAGAAATTTGTCCACTGAAACATTCCGAGAAGCGCACTGATTACCAGAAGATGAGGCATAAGAAGCTGCTCTTTCCAGAATTTTCCATCTTTCATGGAAGTCTCAACCGGTACTGTTTTCTTGCGCACACCCCTTAGCCATACATAAAGAAGTGCTATTACAAGAAGTACAAACATAATATTTACCACATGAGCATGAAGATCTCCCAGTACAAAAGAATAGCAGGGAAATTCATGTATCGTCCGGTCTTCCTCACGATATGGATTATATCCTATATAGCGGGTAGCATCCGGAAACCAGTAACTGCTCACTTCCTTACCTGTCAGCTTCTCAATCAGGGGAATGATCTGCGCATAAATTACGTAATGCATATTTCCTGCAATGGAAACAGCTGTACCAGCTGTAAATCCAGCTGCAAAAGGAAGTCCTTTTATTACTTTTTCGCTTTTTGCAGTCCCTTCATACGGTCTGACATCATCTGGTAAACAAGGGAAAATGGCATTGCAAAAGCCAGTCCGGCTACAAAGGTACGCATAAGATTGTAAGTCAGTTCCACCTTTGTATGGGAAAGCTTGGTAAGAAAAACAGCAAATACTGACCGCCATAATAATAATTAATATGTCCTTCTGAATACCACAGATCTCTTGCCGGAAGTGTGGTGCTTCTCATCATAGCTTCCATAAAACCATAATCCATGAACTTCTCGGTTCCATATGCAGCAGGGCGGAATCCTGCCAGATATGTCCACATAAGAAATGCAAGGAAAAACAATAATTCTTCCCAGTAAATCAGAGAAATCCTGTCAACTGGAAAACATTCTGTCTTTTCTTTTGATTCCTTTCGAAGAAGGAAAAAACCAGATAACTGCGCATAGGATTGTTACAGCAGCACAAGTCAGGGCATTAAAAGGGATTAGTCTGATAGCTGTCAGAAACCAGGTAAGAAAACCTGTTGCAGCAATCGCCAGTACCTTAGAAAAAATCCATCCTTTGTCCTCAAAACGCCAGAACAGTCTTCCTGTAACAGGCATCGCAGCAAATCCCATCACTCCCGCCAGAAGCCACCATGTCCAGAAAGTCCACACATCACCTTTCAGTAAAAATGCAGATAGGCCAAGCAGCACCACCGCCAGCAGAAGTTTAATTATTGTTTGTGTACTGAATTTTTTTCTTATTCTTTTGTTCCATAAATTCTTATTCTCCCGTCATCTGACTGATACACCAGAGGATATGTATCCGCAATCACATCTTCGCGGCATTCCTTCTCCTCAAATTTCATACCTTCCTCAAAAAGGATATATGTAATTTGTTCTTCCTCAACTGTTTCCTTTAGTACCTGTGCGCTGGCTGTTGTATAGATCTCTACTGCCCTGGCAGCCCTGTAATAAGTATCATAGCCTGCGGACCATGCATAATAAGGCCATCCCAGATACATCATAACCCCTGACATAGTGACTTCATTTATACTGTATTCCGGTGTCAAAATCAGATCGTCTTTTTTCAGATTTTCTGCAAGCCAGCTGGTCAGTCCACTGTTCAGGTTCACAGAAACCCGATGTCCCGAATCATTATCTTTTAGGATTACTGCAAAATCATAAATTCCTGTTATGGTCAGACTAAGTGCCAGAATCAAACTCAAAATTTTCCCAACAGCACCTTTCCAATGAAACAATCTGCTTACAGCGCCACCCCAGAAAACAGCAAGGAATGCATAAGATATTATAATATATTTATGATTCACGTTTATATCTGGTGTAAGAGACGCCACAAATGCAAAGATTGTTGGGAAAAGTATACTCACTGCAACTGCTCTTTCCATTCTTTTCAGAAAAAAATCAGCAGTACTAAAACGCCAAGGAAAACAATGCCGCTTATTTCAAATAAATATACAGCTATGCCTGGAAGTGATTTCTTTTCTGCCAGAAATCCAAAATATACAGAAGGTGATACAACACTTCCCCATACAAACATTTTAGATTGAATTTCCGAGAACACAACTGTCTCAATTGCCAGAATCAGATAGTCAAGTTTTCCATCAGAAAAAAAGGCAAATCCCATAAGAATCAGAAGACATGCAATTACAGCAGCTCCATTCCAAAATGAACACAGACCCAATAGCATTCCGGCAAAAAGAGCTGTATCGGGTTTCTTAAACATCCATGCTTTTTTGTAATGAAATCTGTTCTTCAGCCACAATATTCCCTTCTCTTTCTCTGCACAGCTTTCTTCCACCCAGTCCACGGAAAATCCATAATACCAGCGCAGCCATCAAAAGACCCAAAATCCCAAGTGCCGCTGATTCAAATATACATTGAAAATTCCCAAAGTTCCCCCAGTTCTCATTTGGGGGTATATCCAATAAAAGCAGTATTCCCGGCCAGAGTCTCCCATAGATCACCAGCCTGTAAATGTTCATATGCAAATCTGAAAAAAAGCAGTTCCACTTCGAAATACAACAAACAAAACAGAAAGCACTCCGGCACTTATACTGTCAAAGAACCCTTTTCGCCATAGAATACAGCATGCTAAAGAAGCACCAGAGTGACAGACTGCTTACGGCATTGTACGCTACATCAATTCTCATTCCAAGATATTCCAGATTTCCTGTCAGAAACTGAAACATAAAATGGTATTTTACATCCTCACCACCAAAATGAGGATACTGCGTGGGGAAATTATTTCCCAGCGAAAATGATCTCATCATCGCTGTATGAGGGGCATAATCACCAAATACAGTAAATCCGGAATACAAATATCCGTCACTAACATGAAATACAAATACCATGATCCAGGTAATTCCCGCCAGTAAAATCAATAAGAACACGATTTCTTTCGCTGGAGGAACCTCGCCGGAAAGTCTTTTAATAAATTCCCCCAAAGAACCTTTTCTTCTATAACAGCACAAGAGCAAAAATATCCCCACAGCTGCCATCACCATCAGATTTGCTCCAAAGAGGGGGTTCTCCGCTTCAGAGTACACGCTTAGCAGCCATGCTGCTATATAGACAGCCCAGGTCATAAGCAGCACACCACTTCCAAATGACGCTGCAAAAGTCACCCACAAGGGCGTGATTCCTTTTTCTCTCATTCTTTGTTCCGGCAAAAAAATTTATGGGGTAACTTCCCTACCCAATAATGCTGCCAGAATCAGATAAACACATCCTAACATGGTATTTTCCCTCGCTTATTTTTTCCAGTCCAGTATAGCAGAATCCACAGCTTCTGAAAAGTGTATAGTTTTTGATAAACTGAAATGTTTTTTCATTAACAGAGGATTCTCATTGTTCATTATTTTTATGTATTCTTCCACACCGTCAGCCACTGCTGCCGCTACTTTTTCCTGATAATCATCCTGTAACAGTTTTCCGGCTTCTTCCGGGTTCGTAAGGAATCCACACTCCACAATATTCAATATCCCCGGGCTTCGTTTCAAAAGATAGTAAGTAGTATTTCCTTTCGCCTGCCTTGGCCGCTCCACCTCAAGATAATCATTCAGTTTCTCCTGAATTATTTCCGCCAGTTCTTCTCCCTTAACAGAGTCCCGATAATAGAAAACCTGAGGACCCTTCACCCCAGAATCTTCGTAACTGTTCTGATGGATACTTACTGCAAGTACAGGCTTTACTTCCTGAATAAGAAAAATCCTTTTTTCGCATATCCTGTACTTTCTTATTATTGGAGTCTTCATCGTATAATCCCACGTCTGTTTCCCTGGTCATAACCACCTGAAAGTCTTTCTTTTCCAGTGCACTTTTCACTTTCAGGCCAATGGCAAGATTCACATCCTTCTCCTTCAGACCGTCTATCCCGATCATACCTGGATCCATTCCTCCATGACCACAATCCACCACAATTACCTGCTTCTGATTCATCTCTACCGATACTGCTGCTGCCTCGCGGGAAAGATAATAAAAGCATATCAGCAAAAGACACCCCATAATCAGCTCCAGTATATGCTTTTTCAATACAAAACACCCCCTGGCATATAATAATATAATGTTATCGTTAAACTTTCGTCTTTTGTCGCTGTTCACGACCTTCACATTATTTATATGTCTCAGAGAGTGTTTTTATCATTCGTGTATTAGAGCATGTTTGAAAAAGGCGTAACCGTTCAGTACCCTCACAGCAATATGCTTTGCAAAATAGTACCTGTTTTAATTAGACGCAGACAGATTATCTGTGATCACCTGCCAGATACTGCTGTTCTCAAATCCCAGTTTCCATGCTGCCACACCGGCAAGATTATATTTCTGTACCAGCTGTACCTTCGCTGCAATAGACTGAGAATCTTCAATCCAGATCTGGTAAGTGCATCCATCCTTCTCAAAGCTGCCATAATTCTGACTTACATCGCTGTCCCAGTATACCTGGGCATTATTTGTATTTACTACTTCCTGGGCAGTATCCATGCCAATTGCCTCACTGGATAGGCTGCCAGCTTCTGTTTTCCATAATCTTGTGTAAAATGGAACTGCATTGATCACACGCTGCGCTGGAACTTCAGCGATAGTATCCTGAATTCCCTTCTCCACCCACGGAAGAGAAGCTACTGAGCCCGCTTCCTCGGATCCAACGTAGTGCTCGTCATATCCCATAATAATCACATAATCTACTACCTTGCCCTGTTCAGCCCTGTCATAATGACTGGTGAAATCCTCTGGAACCGGATTGTCTACGGAAAGAACAAGATTGTTCTTATGGCATTCTATAGAAAGCTCCCGGAGGAACTCCAGGAAATGAACGCCTACGTCCTCACTTAGCTGCTCGAAATCCACATTAATTCCATCAATTCCAGCTCCAACAGCTGCATTCACCAGCTGTGAAACCAGATTCTGTCTGGAACTTGTCCTGGACAATACCTCATAGGTACTGATGTCCTGCGTAAAATTATCCACAAGTCCCCATACCTTCAGCCCTTTTTTCATGGGCAAGAGATACATAATCAGCTGTAGCATTGTTGATAATATTACCATTGTTGTCAGTTACATAGAACCAGGTTGGTGAAATTACATTCACTCCGGTCATATTCTGAATAGCTTCTGAAAGTCCTGCATTGGCATCTGTGGACATTACCTGATGCCATACCAGATTCACCGGCTGATCCATGGTAAGATAAGTATAAGCTTCTCCAACTGCTTTTCTGTCCATATTCAGACTCTGAACATCACTTACACTGCTCTTCTCTATATATCCGATATAACCGTCCCATGTGGCTACCTGATCCCAGTTCTCCAGTTCTTCCATAAGGATCAGATTATCTCCTTTGTTTACCCTGGACAGTACTTCTGATTTGATTCCTCCACGGTAGCGCACATATGTATCCTTAGTTGCCGTGACAACTGATACGCCTGAAAAATCCTTCTGAATCGCTATACGGTTTGGCTGCTGATACACATAAGTATCCAGATCTGTATATCTCTTTATAAAATCAAGGCTCAGATAAGCGGTTCCGTCCTTCAGCCATACATCACCGCCTGCCTCAGCGGAAGCAGGTGTATAAATCAGCTCCGACGGAGTAGCGTACAGGATCTGCTGACCTTCTTCATCCCAGTAATATCTCTGGTTCAGATAACTATCCACCACATCTACAGGAAGATATGGCTGTTCGCCAGACATAACTGCTTTCTGCTCCAGAATCTGGGTACCTACTATAATTACGGCTTCTGAATCGTCTGTCTGTCCATAATATTCAGTCAAATCCATCTGTTTCCTGGTAGGAATACGGCGCATGATCAGGGTTGTAACAATTCCAATCAGGGTAACTGCTGCGATCAGTATGCACACCACTACTACCGGATTAATTCTTCTCTTCATAAAATATTTATCCTCTCAGTGAATGTCTAATTGATATCTGCTGCAGACTTTTCCACAGTCGGTAACCATTATAACATATTTTTTCAGGATTGTATTACATAATTCGACTTTTTACAATTTGTTTACATTATTGAATGTTGGTATCTAGTACATCGAAAATTAAGTATCTGCTATATTGACGTAGGATGATTTTCTCATATGCAAGGCGGAGGAAGGAGGCGTAGCGGTGGCTACGGCGACTGACGACAACGCAGCAGATGAAAAATCAGACAAGTCAATATGGCAGTTACTTAATATTCGATGTACTAGAATCATTCCTGCAATCAGCAGCACCGGAAATTTCTTCCTGCCAAAGCATGAGTAGGGGGAAACTGCTGGTCTTGAAGAAATTCCGGTATGTACTGGATATTCATGGCTTACAACTGCTGATCATCGATTACAAAATCGAAATCCACACGGGCTATATGCCCGTTCTCGTCCTCTGTATAATCCCGCATATATCCTCCGCCATCTGCAATCTGACAGGCTTTTGCAATGGCTCTGGCATCACTGGGCAGCCCTTCCAGATAAAGAGCAATTCCCAGTTCTTCATACTGATTCAGCTCACCCTCCAGCGATCTGCAGGATTCTTCCTTTCCTGATCGTGATATACGCTTCGTGTCCTAACCTCCTTTCCTCCTTTATGGATTCAGAAAACACCTGAATCATTTTGCAGCAAAAAAGAGACGGAATGTGAGCTCATTTCATCTTCAGGGAATGCAAACACCGCCCCAGCTGATACGCTGCATGATAAATCGACGCTGTTTTTTAGGAAAAAATAGATGTTAATGTTAATATTTAATACGAATCTGTGTTATCTCTGTTCTCAATTACTTGTGAGTCACAGATCCATTTCTTTTTTCTTGTTCCCCATTATACGGATTCATTTTCCATTATGCAATAGATTTTGACCAGTTTATTCTTTTTTTCCATTCTGTTTCGAAAAATTTAATAAGTTGCAACTGAAATTTACAAACTGAAATTACCTGTTTTTTTCCTATTGCACTTTTGAAACATATATTATACAATGAGGAATCAAGATAGCTGATTGTTACTGTTCACTGGTAACGTTCTGCGAGGTGTTTTTTGTGAATATAGTTCGCAGAAAACCTGGGAAACCCGGCGCAAAATCATGCGAATGTATGATTTCTGTGCATCGCGAAGCGTGTTGTTATTCGCGAAGTGAACATTAACAACTGATTATGGTAATCTTTTAATAATAAACACTATTTCCAAGAACAGGATGTGATCATATGAAAATAGAAAAAATCAGTGACAATCAAATCCGCTGTACTCTTACAAAGGAAGATCTGGACAGCCACCAGATCCGTATCAGCGAGCTTGCCTACGGCACAGATAAAGCCAAGAAGCTTTTCCGTGAAATGATGCAGCAGGCTCAGATTGAATTTGGCTTTGAAGCTGATAACATCCCGCTGATGATCGAGGCAATTCCCGTAAACGGTGAAAGTGTCATTCTGATTGTCACCAAGGTAGAGGATCCCGAAGAACTTGACACTCGTTTCTCCAAATTTTCACCATATAAGAAAACCAAGCAGGATACCCTTCATTTCGATGGTGCTGATAATATCATCGATATCTTCCAGAAATTATATGAGGAGACACAGAAAGCAGCCTCTCAGGGAGCTTCTTCCAGTAACAAGGAGGTCAAAGAATCTGGAGCTTCCAGGACTTCCAGAAGTACGGAAGCTTCTGAATCTGTTTCCAATACCCGGAAGGTTTCGGTAAACCTGATACGGCTTTATACTTTCCATACTCTGGATGATGTCATTGCTGCCGCACATGGACTGGATGGATTCTATAAAGGCGTCAATACCCTTTACAAGGATGAGAATTCTCTTTACCAGCTGATTGTACATCAATCCTCCTGCACAGCAGAAGAATTCAATAAAGTATGCAATATTCTTTCAGAATACGGCAGCGGACGCGCTTTTACTGCTGCCGGAGAAGCTCATTTAAAGGAACATGGTGAGCTTATTTCCCGCAAAGCCTTGCAGCAGCTTGCAAAAATCTGAAATAAAAAGGATCCTGCCTGCAGGATTCTCCGCCTGACAATTCCAAAATGCCTGCACGTTGCGCAGACATTTGAACAGGCTAAAACCGTAATAAAAAGGACTGGCAAATCGCCAGTCCTTTTTTATTATAAGTTCGTATATACTCTGTCAGGGTTACATTCACAACCGGAACAGCCCGTCAAGAAACTATATACTAACGGCCTGCAAGATAATCGTTCAGCTGCTGGATTAAAACGTCAGCATCAATTCCGTGTACCATAGCAGCCTCCTCCAGAGATTCCATCTGTGCGGATGGGCATCCTACACATCCCATACCGGATGCCATAAGAATACCAGCCATATTAGGATCTAACTGAAGAAGCTGACCAATCAGCATATCTTTTGTCGCCTGTGCCATGATCTGTTTCCTCCTTTTTTATATCGAGCCACTGTTCAAGCCTGACCAGCAGCTGCTTCTCTCGTAAAAAATCCCCTGCCAGTACATCAAAACCGGCAGTAACTCTCCACGTTCCACTATTATAATACCAAATACAAATTTGCGCAACCGTCACAATTCTAAAATTTTGTTTATAATTTTGTACTGTCAAGCGTTTTTGAAAATGTCCTAAAATAATTGAAGTATTAGCCCCGGCTTTTTGCTGGGGCTTGTTAAATTGATTCGTTTCATTCCTCAGGCAATTTTTGTATCTTGATCATTCTGGTGGTGT
>ENA-OPYU01000515-OPYU01000515.1-human-gut-metagenome-genome-assembly--contig:-NODE-515-length-15407-cov-2.346990_pt1 | contig 15407 bp, 22 predicted proteins | sample MGYA00242637_ERZ504482 | MGnify/ENA primary metagenome ERZ504482 (study PRJEB26092, sample SAMD00036237) | human gut metagenome | host: Homo sapiens | study: EMG produced TPA metagenomics assembly of...
TAATATTACTCCGATTATGATCTCTCGATACTGGTACATACTCTTTCCCGTTATACGTCCAGCTTTGAGTATTTTGTCCTGCAAAATCATCTGAAAGTGAAGACGGTAGAAGAATTAGCCCAATTAGGCGGATACACCGTTGTTACCTTCCGGCGTATCTTCAATTCTGTATTCCATAAACCTGTTTATGAATGGATGATGGAGAAACGTAAAGAGAACATTGTTTACGAACTCCGCTATACGGATGCCACTATTTCTGAGATCTGTTATAAATATGGTTTCGAGTCTTTGCCTCACTTCTCTAACTTCTGCAAGAAGAATTTCGGGACTTCACCCCGTGGCCTACGTTCAGTGCAGTCTGTTCCTCCACAAGAAACGCAAACTATTTGTGAAGAGGCTGGTTGAAGCGATACTTCACTGAGACAATGAAGTAGCTGCCTATCTGTTGCGTATGGTTTTCATAAAGTCCGTCGGCCATTGTGCCTCGGAAATAATTCTTTTGTTGGCTGAGTATATCCACCCAGTTGGCTGATATCTCAGCTTGTTTCGTTTTTCAGGAATCGCCATGTGATACTTGCGTTCCAGACAATCTGGTCATCTTCTCCCGTTTTTTTATGTTCGTACCGTTTCGGAAGGAATAATTTGCATCTGTTCTTAGTTGTATACCTCCCGGCAAATCGGCAAAACCGTTCAATCCGAAGGTATAATTGCGTGTGTATGTATCCGTCTCTAAAAGTGAATTGGAAGAATGTTGGAAGTTCCACCTGCCGTTTAAGTCCAGATTACCCCATTTAGGTTGGTAGGATAGGCGCAGGTCACTGTTGAGGCCGGTGTTATGCGTGGCACTGCGTTCAGGTTGCTCGCTCTGGTTTTCGTTGATGAGGTTGACATCCTGTGCAAAGGAGCCTCCGGCATTTGCACTCAGATTAAAGTCCTTGATGCGCTTCTGATACCGGAACACACCGCTTATGTTCCAGTTGCCGTTAATATTCACCGGATAAGTTTCACGTCCACCGGTTTGCTGGTTGTAGATCACTGCACGGGTCTGACTATTGATTCTGTTGTTCCAGTTCAGTGTGGCAAAAATGTCCTTCCTTCGTATTTTGTGCTTCCAATCATGTTTATCACATTGTATTCCATTAATCAGTTTGTGTTCTAGTAATAGCTTAAATTCTATTAACCATTTTTATTTCTATTAATAAACAATGTGTTGCTTTTCTTTACAAAACGTATTATACTAAAACTGAAAAAAAAGTACAAGCGACAAAAAAATGAGCTTAATATTTACTAATAGACATTTTTTGTATTTTGTCTACTAAACATAAAATTCGACATTTCTACCAAAACAATGCCTTTTTTTTCGCAAAAAGATTGGAGGTTTTTTCATGGCTGAAAAGTTGACCGAAGAGTCAGAAAAACAAAGATGCAGCTCAGGCAGGGACTTGCCCGCCTGATGCAGAAAAAACGTATCAAAGAAATCACTGTAAAGGAACTGGTAGATGAGGTGGATATTAACCGTTCCACCTTTTATCTGCATTATACGGATATCTACCAGATGCTTGAAAAAATCGAGGAAGAAGCAATGGTGGATATCCGGGAAGCCATGGAAGGCTGCCCCCACGGACTGTACAGAACGGGAAAAAAATCATTCCCTTCCTTGCCCGATTTTTTTTCCATTCTGGACAGCAACCGCGATCTGTCCCTTGCCCTTCTGGGCCCTAACGGGGACATGGATTTTGTAGAAAGAATTGAGACGCTGATCGCCAGCAAGTTCCTCAAACCAAGCAGCTTACCGGCTACTGACACCGAGATACGCTATGCCTATGCCTTTTGTCTCAGCGGCTGTATCGGAATGATCAAAACATGGCTGTCCAGAACAGAGCATGAATCTCCGGAAGCCATGGCAGAGCTTACCTATCACCTGATCGACAACACCACTCAGGAATATATTCAGAATTATATCTGGTAAGCCGGATAAGTAAGCGGTTGTTGCGGAAAATGCAATGACCAGGCCTCACGATACAAGGAAAGAAAAAACAGATCATCCAAATAAGGCACAGCCAACGTTTTTATCCGTGGGCAGTGCCTTATTTTATCTTCAAATCATTTCTGTATTATTCCGAAAATTTTTATCATTCGTATTCTATTGTGCAGGTAGTGACGGACTGGGGAAGAACATTTAAAGTCCTAGTCTGTCCATGAAGCCTCAGATTTACAGGAAGCTGTTTTTCTGTCCGGTTCAGAAGAACCAGAATGATGCTTCCGTCTGTATTTTTATATGCAACAGACTCTATCTTATCTGTGTATACAGAATGGGCGATCCGCACGCTTCCGGGACGCAGATAATGAGAGATGTGATAAAAACAGTCAAGGGTCGGCTGGGGGAGCAGCCGTTTCTTTCCTTTATGGAAAAGACAGGGAGCGTGACAGTAATTTCCAACATAATTAGGACCGCCCTCTTCATCCAGACAGAGATTCCAGTCATGAAACATACTCATTCCATGATTGAGGTCCCCGATCAGCTCATGAAGAAGAGAAAAAACGCCCTCTGTCACATCATCTGACCGGAATTTGCAGTATTCCAGGCAGCTTTCGGAAAGGATCAGCTTCAGTCCGGGAAATCGTTTCCGCACCAGCTCCATTTCCTCAAAATGATCTCCGCTGTACCAGTGGAAGGCCATTCCGGTGATCATTTTTTCTGTTTCTACTGTCAATGGTTTTCCACCGCCCGTTCATAAAGCCGTTCCTTATTATGATCCCAGATGTAGATTTCAATTTTATCCAGCCCATGTTTTTTCAGCGCAGGATAAAGAGCTGTTTTCAGAAACTCCCTCTCCTCCTCTGCACTGTACAGGCAGGAATCCCATTTCTGTACTGCGTTGGCCTCGTTCTGAATGGACATTCGTTTTACCGGAAATCCCTCTGCCTGCAGGGCAAGGATGTACTGGCAGATATATTCAGCCCAGTCCGGATAGTATTCCCTTTTCAGATGTCCGCCCCGCTGGCGCTGTCCGTTTGTTTTCATATATTCCGGCGGAGACCAGGGGAGAAACCATGATCTCCGGCTGCTCCTCACAGACTGCAAAAATATCTTTAAGCATTGGAAAAACTATATTTTCCCGCTCTCTGGACCGCCACCTTTACGGGTTCTTTTTCCACAAGTGAATCATAGGTCTCCAGAGAAAATCACAACTGTCAACAGGAACACGCAGAAGCTGGTAGCCAAGTCCCTCTTTACTGAAATATGTAGAAAGGACTTCTTTTTTCTGCTCCTCATTCATCAGAGAATACACATATGTCGCTGCATCTGTCACTGCGCCCCCGAAGCCCTCAAATACTTTCCCAGGAAAGCTCCGGGTGCAGGTTGATCACCTGATTTTCTGTACTTTTTTTCATCTGGGCTCAATCTGCCCTGCTGGGTATAATGACCTGTTCCGCCTCCGGCAAAGCAGGTAGTAAGCGCTTTAAATTTCATAGTATGCCTCTTTTCAGCGGAGGAACATCACTGCCTCATAAGGTCTTAAAACAAGCTCCTTAGGGCTGATCTCCTCTCCGTAATTAGAAAGAATGCTCTTGCAGTCTTCCGGAATGGAATACGGTACCTTTACTTCACCGTCAAAGAAATTACAGAACACATAAAGCTCTTTTCCCTGATACTCACGTTTGTATGCAAGGATTTCTTTATCCTCGCGAAGAAGAGGTGTCACAGCGCCTTTCTGGATCACAGGAAGCTCTTTTCTTAACTTCACAAGCTCTTTATAATACTGGAAAACAGAATCCGGCTCATGTCTGCTCTCTGTGTTGATCTCTTTGTAGCGATCACATACTTTCAGCCACGGAGTTCCCTTAGTGAAGCCTGCGTTCTCAGAAGCATCCCACTGCATTGGGGTACGGGAGTTGTCTCTGGACTTGGCGCCCAGAATACGGATCACTTCCTCCTCGCTCTTACCCTGAAGCTTCAGGATATTATAATAGTTCAGGCTTTCAATATCCATATACTCGTCAATAGAGGTATAGCCGGCATTTGTCATACCGATCTCCTCTCCCTGATAAATATAAGGTGTTCCCTTCAGACCGTGAATTGCTGTGGCAAGGCATTTTGCAGATTTTACACGGTATTCCTTTTCATTTCCGATTCTGGAAACAATTCTCGGCTGATCATGGTTGCACCAGAACAGAGCATTCCAGCCGCCGCCCTTTTCCATTTCTTCCTGCCAGGTAAACAGATGCTTTTTCAGATCATGGAAGCGGAAAGGCTCGATCTCCCATTTATTTCCGGAAGGATAATCCACTTTCAGGTGATGGAAGCTGAAGATCATGGACAGCTCGTTAGATTCCGGGTTGGAATAGCGGATACTGTTTTCCAATGTGGTAGAAGACATTTCTCCTACAGTTACCACATCGTCATATTTTCCAAAGGTATTCTCGTTCAGCTCCTGAAGATACTGGTGGATTTTTGGTCCGTCTGTATAGAAACGATGTCCGTCCCCTTCCAGATCATCCTCATAAACGTCCGGCTTGGAGATCAGGTTGATCACATCGAAACGCAGTCCCTTTACCCCCTTTTCCAGCCAGAAGTTTACAGTATCATAAATATCCTGACGCACCTCCGGGTTTTCCCAGTTCAGGTCTGCCTGGGTTACATGGAACAGATGAAGGTAATACTCATCTGTTTCCGGAAGGTAGCTCCATGCGTTTCCACCGAATTTTGACACCCAGTTTGTAGGCGGAAGACCATTTTTTCCCTTTTTTGAAGATATAATAGTTTCTGTATTTCGGATCACCCTTCAGAGCCTTCTGAAACCACTCATGCTTTGTGGATGTATGGTTCAGAACCATATCCATCATCAGGTACATGCCGCGCTTGGCAGCCTCCCGTACCAGCTCGTCAAAGTCCTCCATAGTTCCGTATCTGGGGTCAATATTTCTGTAATCCGCGATATCGTATCCGTTGTCATACTGAGGAGAGGTAAAAAACGGAGTGATCCACAGATAGTCCACACCCAGCTCTGCCAGATAATCCAGACGCTCAATTACGCCTCTCAGATCTCCGAAACCGTCTCCGTCTGTATCCTGAAAAGACTTGGGATAAATCTGATATACTACTTTTCCGCCTAATTCCACCATAGTTTTTCTCCTTTAGTTTTTCTTTCTGTTTTCACTGTTCAGTGATGTTTTTGATAAAAGCAGCGTAAACAGAATTGATAATACAATACAAAGCGCCATAACTCCAATATATGGAAGCATATACTGGGCTTTCATGAAAAGGAATGCAGGAAGTCCGCCGACACCTACACTGTTTGCAATTACTCCGATCAATCTGGAAATCATTCCTGTAACTCCTGTTGCAAGCATGGCTCCCACAAACGGATACAGATATTTCAGGTTAATACCGAACATTGCCGGCTCTGTAACTCCCAGATATCCGGAAATAAACGCCGGAACACCAACCTCTTTTGCCTTTGCATTTCTTCTGTTGATGATTACAAAAGCCACTACTGCAGAAGCCTGGGCAATATTATTGAGAGCAACAACCGGGAAGGTATAGATTCCGCCTACAGTTTCCGCAGCCTGAAGGTCGATAGGAAACATTGTATGATGAAGTCCTGTAATAACCATAAGTGGATACAGAAGGCCGTAAATACCACTGACGATCCAGCTGAAGGAAGAATCAAAGCCTACCTGAATGATCTTTGCCAGTCCGTCGCCGATCACACGTCCGAAAGGTCCGATCACTGTATGGGCCAGAAGAACCGCCGGCACCAGTGAAAAGAACGGTACTACGATCATGGAGATCATTTCCGGCACATGCTTTTTCAGGAATTTATAAAGCACAGAAAACAGAATTCCAACAAGGATTGCCGGAATTACCTGTGACTGGTATCCTACCATATTGATATGGAAAGCGCCAAAATCCCATGTTTTGATGTCCCCGCCTGTAGCCACTGCCTGCACATAGTCACTGGCTGACATCAGCTGCGGAGAAACCAGAGTAATTCCAAGGACAATTCCGAGAACCGGATCAGAATTCATTTTTTTGCACACAGAATAAGTGATAATTACCGGAAGGAAGGTAAAAATTGCCTCACCGATCAGCCAGAGGAAATTATACACACCGTTCCAGAACGGATACACTGCTGTGATTGTTTTTGTTCCATTTTCCAGAAGCGCAATATCGCCGATAATGTTACGGAATCCAAGAATCAGACCACCTACAATAATTGCCGGGATAATCGGCGCAAAAACCTCTGCCAGGTTTGCCAGAAGGCGCTGAAGAAGATTCAGATTGCCTTTTGCCTCTGTTTTTACTTCTGCCTTACTTACGCCTTCAATTCCGCTTGCCTCTACAAAATCATCATAAAAAGTAGAAACCTTGTTGCCGATAATGATCTGAAACTGTCCGCCCTGAGTAAAGCTTCCTTTTACACAGGAAAGCTCCTCAATCGCCTTCACATCTGCCTGTTTCTGATCTTTAAGTACGAATCTCATTCTTGTTGCACAATGAGTAAATGACACAATGTTTTCTTTGCCGCCCAAAAGCTCCAGCATCATTTTTTGCATCATTTGCAAATCCTGCCATCTTTCCATTCTCCTTATACGTATATCATTTTTTCTTTATTATATTTGTACGTACAACTTATATTTATATATTAATTTATACGTTCATTTATGTCAAATACTTTTGTGTTGTGCTTTTGAATAAAATTTTGACTTGTTTTGTGTACTTTGTTCAATAAACTCCCCAGAATTACAGGAAATCACTTTCTTATTTATCCTGGATTTTCCGGTTCAAAAAATGTATCTGCCGGATTCAGACTGCCATGTGAAGTCCTGTTCCGCATATATCCGGCCGTCTCCTCACGGAGCGTTTTCCGGGAAGATCCGTACAGAATATACTGCTTTCCTGATCAGTCAAAAAATAAAACTGCCCCGGTTTTAAAACAGGACAGTTGTTATTTCCATAAACTATATATAATTCTCAAAAACTCTGCCGGCAGGAATCTGGAACTGCGGCTGAATTCTCCTACAGTTTTCTCTTTGCCAGATCTACAAATCGGAATTTATCCGGCCTGTGACGGGATTCTGTACACTGAAACAGCGTATTCAATTTTCCAGATATGTGTGGCTTTTTTACCACCACGACCATGTTATAATCCCCCATGTCCAACAGTTCATAATCCTCTGCATTTGCCTTCTGCACCGTAATTTCCTTTACCGCATAGCTGATCTGAAGCCCAAGCTCTTCCTCCAGATAACGGTAGACGGACACCTTACATTCATTCAGAGGAAGACGAGGAACAACATCCCTTACAAAATAGTCCTTATCAAGAATAACTGCCTCATCTTTCATGCGCCTTACCCGGATCAGTTCATAAACCTCTCCGTTTACACTCTGCTGGAAAAAACTTTTTTTTAATTTTGTGGGAATCCTGCAAAATATCAAGATTTACCACCTCTGTCTCCGCATGGGCATTTGACAGCTTATTTACCTCCTGAAAGCTTGCAATTTCAGAAAGCGGGAACGTATACCTCTGTTTTGGCATTACCAGCGATGCCCGTCCTCTTCCTCTCTGAATATATCCGTTCTGCTCCAGTAAATTCAGGGACTTGCGGACAGTATCCCGGGAAACCTGATAGCTTTCCATCAGACTGCTTTCTGTAGGCAGCCGTTCTCCTTCTGCGATCTGACCGCTTTCGATTTTTTCCTTCCATTCTTTATATATAGTTACATACTTACTTTCTTTCATATGTGCTCCAAACCTTCCACTGCTGTCTTATCCTGCCTCAGTAATTTTCTGCCGCAGGCTGAACCATAAGCCGCACCGCTCTGTTCAGTTATGCCATGCCAGACGCTTTACATCTGCATGGACTTCTCCTGTCATCCAGTCCACATCATTTGTGATCCAGTCCATGATCTCAAGCTGACGCATTTCCCAGGAAACCGTTGCTTCTCTTGAAGCAATCGTTTCCTCTGTTTCCATGGTAGTGTCAATTTCATCATAGCCGAAAATATATCCTCCGGCGCTCCAGATACTGAAATTACTGTCCGGACCGGGATCTGCAGTCTCTCCCCGCTCTGCGACCAGCCTGTCATGGCGGGCCTTGTACTCTTCTTCGCATCCGTCTTTCAGTCTGGTCATAAAAACTCTGTGGCGGATCAGTTCTTTGTTTTTTTCTCACAATGCCAAAATTATGATACATCAGCCGCATATCCTGACCCGGAGTGGAAATCCAGTCAAACGTATCCTGGATTTTTTCTGTAAGAACTGCAATTTCTGCCTTTTCCCCTTCTCCTTTGCATCTGTTATCCTGGTTTTCATAATATCCAAAAAAGTCAGATCCTCCGCATTCCAGATACTGAAATTACTGATCTCATTTCTGTCCAGAAATCCGGTCAGCTCCGGCCATATTTCGCCAAGCTTTTTTCCTGTATGCGTTCATCTGCCCTTTTTTTTGATTTTCATTGCAAATCCATGTCTTTCCATAAAAATCTCCTTCCTGTAAACCGCCTGCTGCTTTATCATAAATTCCTGCCTGTCGGCATCATGCCATACTTCCGGACCTGTGTAGATCCCTTGTCATATTTTGTATATGCCGAAAAAATAAATATAAAATTCGTACTCTTTTTAACCTGTTCATTTATAATTAAAAAATACATTACTTAAATTTTATCACATGCCTCCTGACTTTTCCAGATATTTGACAGATTCCAAACCGTTCTATATACTTAAATTACTGTTTACACCATTCACTGTAAGAAACCGGGGCTTGTTCCAGAGTACTTCTCACAACAAATTTTACATTTAACAGAAAAACCTTAAAATCATTGTTGCCGGCAGTATCGTTCACACCAGCTGCCCGTAAAAGGAGGCATAAATATGGATTTCTCCACACATTTTCCCATATGGGATAAACTGACACCTGCCCAGCAGAAAACAATTTCCCAGACATCTTTTCAGCGGTCTGTCTCTAAAGGGACCGTCCTTCACAACGGCTCTGTAAGCTGTCTTGGAATGCTTCTGATCCTTTCCGGACAGCTTCGGTCATATATCGTATCTGATGAGGGAAGAGAAATCACTCTTTATCGTCTTTTTGAGCGGGACGTATGTATTTTTTCCGCATCCTGCGTGATGCAGAACATCCAGTTTGAAGTTACCATTGAAGCCGAAAAAGACAGTGAAATACTGGTTCTTCCACCCCATATATACAAATCTCTGATGGAAGAATCTGCTCCAATGGCAAACTTCTCCAATCAGATCATGGCAAGTCACTTTTCCGAGGTAATGTGGCTGATCGAACAGATTATGTGGAAAAGCTTTGACAAAAGACTGGCCGCCTTTCTTGTGGAAGAAACTCTTCTGGAAAACACTGATATATTAAAGATCACTCACGAAAAAATAGCCAATCATCTGGGAACTGCCCGGGAGGTAGTCACACGGATGCTCCGCTATTTTCAGAGTGAAAATCTGGTGAGACTGTCCCGTGGAACCATCGAGATCACGGACAAAAATGGACTGGAAGAACTTTCAGAATGAACATGTTCAATACAAAAACAGGGACTCCTTTTCCGGCCTGTCCACCCTGAAGGAATTCCCTGTTTTTACTTTTTATTTAATTTTACTGAACCATGTCCAGGATCTCTTCTTTTGGCTTCACACCCATAGAGCGATTCTGGATCTGACCGTTCTTGATGACCACCAGCGTTGGGATTGTCATTACCTGAAATTCTGATGCCAGCTCCTGCTGCTCGTCCACATTTACCTTGCACACCTTGATACTGTCATTTTCTTCTGCAATTTCATCCACTACCGGGGAGAGCATCCTGCAGGGTCCGCACCATCCTGCCCAAAAAGTCCAGCAGAACCCGGTTTATTACTGTTCATTACTTCTTCCTGAAAATTATTTTTTGTAATATTTAAAACTGACATATGATCCTCCTCCTGCCCGGTTCTTCATGTTCTCTAAAATCTTTTATCCCGGACATCGCGTATAATTATTATTTCCATTTTACAGGATTTATTTTCATGCTCTGCTTTTACATCACACTTCTGTATCAGATTTATTTCTGTACCTTTTTCCTCCTGTTTATGTATGTATCATACACGAAGATTCTCGGCCAGTCTGTGACTAAATCACCTTACTTCCATTTCAATATATTTCAGGCCTTTTCGCATCCTCAGATATTTCTCATATTTTTTTGCACAAAACTGCAGCTTTCCTGTCCGGTTGATAACAACATTCTGTTATTACATTGCCTTCTGTTATTCTTTGTAGTGATGAAAAATTTCTCATTTTTATAAGATGCTAACAAAGCAATTCCAAAAGCAGGTCCTATCATTCCTTCCATTTTTTTACAACTGAAACGTTAAGAACATTTGCCATTGTTTGAAGCCATACCGGGCTTTTCGCTCCTCCACCTACTACTTTTACACTTCCATATTCCCTGATAGGCAATTTCATTTTTTCTGCCAGTTCTCGAAATCCCATACACAGACCTTCTATAACTGCATAAAACAGGTCTTCCTGGGTAGTAGAAAGATTGATTCCTGTAAATGCTCCTCTCAGTTCTGTATCTGCATAAATTGGTTTTTTCACCGTTTAAATGAGGATAAAACATTAATTCATTTTCTGCCATTTTACTAACATCCAGTTCTGTTGTCATTTTATGAAAATTCCTCATTTCCATAATATCACGATTCCACCAGTCAAATGTATTTCCATTACATTGAACTGCTCCCTGAACCAGAAAAGAATATTTTTTATCATCAAAAGAAAACAATATCTTTTTCCCTCTTGTCTGGCTCTCAGACTTCTCTATTGGCATCATAAATATCCCGGATGTCCCCAGGGAAATAACAGGATATCCAAGACCCAGACATCCTGTAGAAATAGCTGTTGCAGGATTATCTCCTGTCCCTACAATCACCTCCACATCTGAACTGAACTGGAATTCCTCAGCTATTTCAGGTAAAATTTTCCCTGCTTTTCGGGCGCTTCCTTTTATTTCCGGATATGTATTTTTTTCTAATCCTATTAGTTGCCTTATTTCTTCTGACCATTCTTTTTTATCAATTCTATAAAGACATGAGGTTGATGCTTCACAGTAGTCTGTTACTGTATTTCCGGTAAGGCAAAATACTAAATAATCCGGTCCTATCAAAAACTTTTTTATTTTTTCCAAATTCTCCGGTTCATATTTTTTCATCCAGTAAAGATTTGCTGCCGGACTTCCTGTTGAAATTGTTTTAGACAAATATTCCCCTTCTGGAAACTTTCTGATTTTATTTTTTAACTCTGGAAGAATTATTTTTGTTCTTGTATCATTCCACATCATTGCAGGACGGACAGCTTTCCCATCTTCTCCCAGAACAATCAGCGTATGCATCTGACCGGTAACCCCAATTCCAGCCAAAGCACTTGTATCCTGACCTTCCATTATTTTATGGATACCCTTTTTTTCATAGCAGAATACCAGATTACGGGATCAATCTCACTCCATCCGTCTCCTGCATGCACTGCTTCGTATTCCTCAGAAACCTGTCTGAGAACAGCCTTTTCCGAGTCAATAAGCACCATTTTCATCGCGGATGTTCCCATGTCTATTCCCAAATATGTATGTTTCAAACTAACACCACCTACAGAAGAAATTTAGTGTTCATTAATCATTGTTACCAGCTCCCGTGCCCGTCTGCTTACCTCTTCCACTGCCTCCAGGCTTAAATGTATTACATCATGTTCATTATGATTACTTTCATATGCACTTCCAAATGTCTTAATATATTCTTTACGAAGATCAGAGCCGTAATTAATTTTTATCAGTCCGTATTTTTTAGCTTCCCATATAACTTCTTTAGGTATTCCAGATCCACCATGTAAAACCAACGGCACCTTACTCACCTGATTAATTTTCTCCAGAAGTGGTATATCAATCTGAGGATTCAAACATAACCCATGAACATTTCCCACAGACACAGCTAAAGTATCGCATCCTGTCCGTTCCACAAAATCTGCTACCATATCGGGATCTGTTTTACATTCTGCCTCATTTATAATATCCTCTTCTTTTCCCTTCAATGCTCCCAGTTCTGCTTCTACTGGAATTCCATAAAAAATGGCAGTAGTCTGCTGCTTTTCTGCATTCCTTTATATTTTCTTCAAAAGGAAGGTGAGATGCATCAATCATAATTGATGTAAACCCCGCATCTATACATGCTTTTACATCCTCAAAAGATTTCCCATGATCCAAATGCAAACCAATAGGTGTCTCTGACTTTTTGACCGCATCTGCTGCCATTTCGGCAATAATCTCCGGATTTGACAATCTCAAATTGTTTGAAGAAATCTGAATATATCCTGGAAGCTCTGCTTTCATTAGCCCATCCGCAATAGCATACGTCATTTCTAAATTTGTCGTATTAAATGCGGGAAGTACATAATGATACCCTTTTTGCAAATTCCATTAATTTAAAACCATTTACCAGCCTCATTGTTTTAACCTCCACATTTTTATCTAAATCTGTGCATTAACTCATATAGTTCCTTATATTTTTTAAATTTTTCATTATAATACCGATGCATCTCCGAATCTGGTTTTAAAAACAATTTTTTTATTCTTACTGTCTTTTTTATCCCTGCTTTCAAAGACTTATAGGCTCCTGTAGCAACTGCTGACATCAACATACACCCCAATGTTCCAGCCTCTTCACTTTCCAGAGAATATACCTCCATTCCAAACACATCTGCTCTTATCTGAAGGGTCAGATCTGAAACTGATCCGCCTCCTGTTGCTGCAATCTTTTTCATCTTCGTACCAATTACATTCATTCTTTCATACGCCAGATACATCTGAAATGCCATTCCCTCAAGAATCGCTCTGTATATTTCCTCTGGTTTTGTATGAATTGTTAATCCTGTAATTGTTCCTTTTGCATCCATGGAAAGATCCGGATTTCCTGCCGAGCCAAATTGGGGTAATAACAGTATGTCTGTATGTATATTTTTTGCCTTATCCTCCATTTCTCCCCAAAAATTCCTTACCCTGTTTTTGGCACTCCATAGATATACCCTGAAAAACTAGTATCTCTTGCCCAGTTTTTCAGTATTCCACAGGTAGTTACTTCAATACTGGATAAATATGTATTGTTCAACACATACGGAATACAGGTAAAATTATTTTGTATCATATAAGGAGTCATTTTTGATTTCCGGCAGCATTGTAAACATAAATTCACAGGTACCCATGCCAATTTCGCCGTTTTCTGAAGATATCAATCCACTCCCCAGAGCCGCACAGGTCTGATCGTGCCCACCTGCTATTACTTTTAGCTCATGATTTAATCCCAGTCTTTCAGCTATCTCCGGCAAAATCAGTTCCAATAACTGTAGACGGTGCCACAGGTACGGACATCTGTTGTAAAGAAATACCAGCTGCCCCCAGAAGTTCTTCTGACCACTCCTTTTTTCTGATATCAAAAGCCATACTTCTTGCCGCCGAGGAATAACTCACCATTCTTTTTTCCTGTAAGGATATATCCAATAAAATCTTCATAATATAAAATAGCTTTTTGCTTTTTTTATCACATCTGTATTCTGATTCAGCCACATATATTTCGGAAGACCATATAATTCATTTGGCGGAAGCCCTGTTATTTCAAAAATTATGCTGTGCTCCAAAATGCTGAATCAATTCCTGAATTTCTGTGATTCCCCTACAGTCTCCGGTAAGCATCGAATTGGCCAGAATATTATTATTCTCATCAAGACATACAACTGATTCGCCAAGACTGGCTACTGCCAAAGCTTCTATATTTTCCGGACAATTTTTTCCGGCTTCTGATAAAATAATCTTGACATTTTCCAGAACCACTTCAGGATTCAGTTCTCTAAATCCATCCCTTCCCTCTTCCCGATACTTTCTGGATGATCGAAAAATCACATGTCCTTCCAAATCATATACCAGCAGCTTACATCCACTGGTTCCTATATCAATTCCTGCAAAAGCCAATTTTTCTCACTCTTTCGATTTTTTGCTTTTTCTTACTATCATCAATAACGACAGCAACAAGAATAATAATGCCTTTAAATACTTCCTGCCAGAAAGAATTGATGCCCATAAGATTCAGACCGTTTGTGATTACCCCAATAATTAAAACTCCAATAAAAGTTCCTCCAACAGTACCAACACCGCCTGACATACTTGTTCCGCCAATAACAACAGCTGCAATAGCATCCATCTCAAATCCACTTCCCAGAGTTGCAGCTGCACTTCCCAGTCTTGCTGACCAGATCAATCCACTGAGGACCACAGAAAAGACCAATAAGAACATACGGAATGCATATATATTTTTTTCACATTCAACTCCGGAATACTGAGCTGCCAGTTTATTTCCACCAATCGCATAAATATAGTATCCGAAACGTGTACGGTTCAATAAAAACCATGTAAATACCAGAATCACTGCAGCATAAATAATAATAACAGAAATTCCTCCTATGGAAGTATTGCCAATAGCTGTATAGGAATCATCTCTTACACGAATAGTAACTCCTCCCGAAATAATTTCCGTAAGCCCACGTCCAATACTCTGTGTTGCTAAAGTTGCTACAAAGCAGGTACCTTTAAATAAGAAATTGCAATACCATTTACAATACCTACCAGGGCACCTACCATAAGGCAGATACAAATTGTTGGTCCTACCGGAAGCCCCATATTTGTCATCATATAAGCCCCAATAATGCCTGACAGACCTACTGTAGATCCAACAGAAATATCAATCTCTCCCATAAGAATTGCCATCAGCATTCCACAGCTGATAATCGCATTTACAGAATTAGATTTTAGTAGATTTAATATATTCGAAGTTGTCAAAAATCTTGGCGTAGATATGGTAACAACTATGATTAAAAGAATTAAGCCAATAATTGTTCCTATATTTCGTTTAAAAAAACTACATGCCTGGTATTCTTTTTTTCTCTGTATGCATTTCCAGACCTCCTGCTTCTTTTTTGTCTACTGTTTTTGTTAAATAAATATTATCTCTGTGTTGCCAGCTTCATCATCGTTTCCTGAGAAAATTCATTTTCACTGATCTCTCCTGTAATCTTTCCCTCACACATCACATAACATCTGTTGCACATATTAATAATCTCCGGAAGTTCTGAAGAAATCATAATAATACATACGCCACTTGCAGCCAACGCATCAATAATTGCATAAATCTCTGCCTTTGCTGCAACATCAATTCCCCTTGTAGGCTCATCCAGAATAATCACTCTTGGATTATTTGCCAGCCATTACTTAATACGACTTTTTGCTGATTTCCTCCACTTAAATTTCCTGTAAGCTGTTTTGAAGATGTAATTTTAATAGAAAATTTTTTTCTGTACTCTTCTACCATTGAATTCCA
>ENA-OPYU01000516-OPYU01000516.1-human-gut-metagenome-genome-assembly--contig:-NODE-516-length-15341-cov-3.771066_pt1 | contig 15341 bp, 18 predicted proteins | sample MGYA00242637_ERZ504482 | MGnify/ENA primary metagenome ERZ504482 (study PRJEB26092, sample SAMD00036237) | human gut metagenome | host: Homo sapiens | study: EMG produced TPA metagenomics assembly of...
TGGGGGTAAACTTCAGGAACTTCAGAAAGAGGAGCGTGCAAAAGGCGGCGTTCTTGATATGGAGACAGAAGTAGTATCAGGACTTACAGCATATGGACCTGGATACATTAGCGAAGAGACAAAAGATCTTGAGAAGGTCGTTGGTCTTCAGACAGACAAACCTCTGAAGAGAGCTTTTATGCCATATGGTGGAATTAAGATGGCTGAGCAGGCTTGTACAAACTTATGGTTATCAGCCGAGCGAAAAGCTTCACGAGATTTTTACAAAATATCATAAAACACACAACCAGGGAGTATTCGATATCTATACACCTGAAATGAAGAAAGCAAGACACAATAAGATCATCACAGGTCTTCCGGATACATATGGAAGAGGACGTATCGTTGGTGATTACCGTCGAGTAGCTCTTTATGGTATCGACTTCCTGATCGAAAGAAAACAGTATGACTTTGAGCGTTATGCAAGACACGGAATGAAAGGAACAGATTTCCGTCTCCGCGAAGAGCTTGCTGATCAGATCAAAGCTCTGAAAGAAATGAAAGAAATGGCAGCTGCTTACGGTTATGACATTTCACAGCCGGCGAAAGATGCTCATGAAGCAGCACAGTGGCTGTACTTCGGATATCTTGCAGCAATCAAGACTCAGAACGGAGCTGCAATGAGTGTTGGACGTATCTCTACATTCCTTGATATTTATATTGAAAGAGACTTAAAAGCCGGAAAGATTACAGAAAAATGAAGCTCAGGAATTAATTGACCACATGGTATGAAATTCCGTATGGTTAAGTTCGCAAGAATCCCATCTTACAACGAACTCTTCTCAGGAGACCCGACATGGGCAACACTGGAAGTTGGTGGACTTGGACAGGACGGACGTTCTATGGTAACAAAGGAAATGATTACCGTTTCCCTTCACACACTGAAGAACATGGGACCTTCTCCAGAACCAAACCTTACTGTACTTTACTCTTCAAGACTGCCTGAAAACTTCAAAGAAGTTTGCAGCCCTGATCTCAGTAGAGACAAGCTCAATCCAGTATGAAAATGATGATGTTATGCGTCCGGTATGGGGCGATGACTACTCAATCTGCTGCTGCGTATCTGCTACAGAGACAGGTAAAGAGATGCAGTTCTTCGGAGCTCGTGCAAACCTTGCCAAGTGTCTGTTATACGCTATCAACGGTGGTATTGATGAAAAGAATAAAATTCAGGTTGCACCTGCTTACAGACCAATCACATCTGAATATCTTGACTTCGATGAAGTAATGGAAAAAATATGATGCTATGATGGAATGGCTGAGCAAACTGTATGTAGATACACTGAATATGATTCACTACATGCATGACAAGTATTACTATGAAGCAGCTCAGATGGCATTGATTGATACAGACGTTAAGCGTTCATTTGCAACAGGTATCGCTGGATTCTCTCATGTGGTAGATTCACTTTGCGCTATCAAATACGCAAAAGTAAAAGCTATCCGTGACGAAGATGGAATCACAACAGATTTCGAGATCGAAGGAGATTTCCCAAGATACGGTAACGACGATGATCGTGCAGACGACATGGCTGTATGGCTTCTGAAGACATTCATGCACAAACTGAATAAGTGCCATACATACAGAAATTCTGTACCTACAACATCAATCCTTACAATTACTTCCAATGTAGTATACGGTAAGGCTACAGGATCTCTTCCGGACGGAAGAAAAGCAGGAGAGCCACTTTCACCAGGTGCTAACCCATCTTACGGTGCAGAAAACGAACGGACTTCTTGCATCCCTTAACTCTGTTGCTAAGCTTCCATACGAGCTGGCACTGGATGGTATTTCTAATACTCAGACAATCAGCCCAAGTGCACTTGGACATACAGATGATGAGCGTAAAGAAAATCTTGCACGTGTAATGGACGGATACTTTGATCAGGGAGCACATCACCTGAATGTTAACGTATTTGGTACAGATAAACTTATTGATGCTATGGAGCATCCGGAAAAACCAGAATATGCTAACTTCACAATCCGTGTATCTGGATACGCAGTTAAGTTCATCGACCTGACCCGCGAACAGCAGTTAGACGTTATCGCAAGAACTTGCCACGATCATATGTAAAAGCTATGAGCCATGCATCAGATGAGACAGATGTTATAATCAAGCTTGCTTGAATTATGATATCTGGATCAGATGATATACGGCGACAGCCGTCAGCGAGATGAAGCAAAACGGAATCGAGCTGCGCATGGCGGAGTACATGGCGAATTACATGTAATAAATCAAAAAAAGGAGCAAAGCTATGACCCAAAGGATATATTCATTCTCTGGAAAGATTTCGGCTCCGTTGACGGTCCAGGTGTCCGCTATCTGATCTTTACAACCGGTTGTGCTATGCGCTGCCAGTTCTGTCATAACCCGGACACATGGAACATGAATTCAGGGACTCTCTACACAGCAGATGAACTGATTGATAAAGCCTGGAAATACCGCACTTACTGGGGAAGTAAGGGCGGTATTACCGTCAGTGGGGGCGAACCGCTTCTGCAGATCGATTTTCTGTTGGAGTTGTTCCAGAAAGCAAAAGAAAGAGGAATCAACACAACACTGGATACCTGTGGAAATCCATTCACAAGAGAAGAGCCATTCTTCAGTAAATTCCAGGAACTTATGAAGGTGACAGATCTTGTAATGCTGGATATCAAGCATATTGATGATGAGCAGCATAAGATCCTTACCGGTCAGACGAATAAGAATATTCTTGATATGGCAGAATATCTTTCAGAGACCGGAAAACCAGTCTGGATCCGTCATGTACTGGTCCCGGAAAGAAGTGATAAAGACGAATATCTGCACAGACTTCATGATTTTATTGAGACGTTAGATAATGTGGAGAAAGTAGAAGTCCTTCCGTATCATACACTTGGTGTATATAAATGGAAAGAACTGGGAATTCCGTATCAGTTGGAGGGCATTGATCCACCATCGCAAGAACGGGTGGAAAATGCGAACCGGATTCTTGAAACAGCAAAATATCATGCAATAAAAAATGTGGAACACATGGAAATAATGTGTTCCGCAGTTTTTTTATAGCAATCAATCATCAAAGTGTACAAGAAATATTATAAAAAGCGATTTTTTAAGTAGATAAAATGTAGCAATTTGTCAATTTAGCCAATTAAAGTCTTGAAACATGTATAAAAATACGATAATATTATTTTTATAGATTTTTACCGAAGGAAGGAAGAAGAACGATGAATCTTAAAATTGGTGTGATTAAGGGAGACGGAATTGGTCCGGAGATCGTAACGGAGGCAATGAAAGTTCTTGATAAAGTTGCAGGAGTATATGGACACACTTGTGATTATACACAGTTACTCATGGGGGGGAGCATCCATTGATGTTCACGGAGTACCTCTTACAGATGAGACAATCGCAGAGGCAAAAGCATGTGATGCAGTTCTGATGGGTTCCATCGGAGGAGATGCAAAGACATCTCCGTGGTATAAGTTAGAGCCGTCTAAAAGACCGGAAGCAGGACTTTTGAAGATCAGAAAAGCCCTGAATCTTTTTGCGAACTTAAGACCTGCAGTACTTTATGAGGAATTAAAAGGTGCATGTCCGTTGAAAGAAGAGATTACAGAAGGTGGGTTCGACATGATGATCATGAGAGAACTGACTGGCGGTCTTTACTTTGGAGAGAGAAAGACAGAAGAGATTGACGGAGTGATGACAGCAAAAGATTCTCTTACATATAATGAAGAGGAGATCCGAAGAATCGCAAAACGGGGATTTGATATTGCAATGAAGCGACGCAAAAAAGTAACTAGCGTAGATAAGGCAAATGTTCTGGATTCTTCAAGATTATGGAGAAAAGTGGTAGAAGAAGTTGCAAAAGATTATCCAGAGGTGGCAGTGGAAAATATGCTGGTAGACAACTGTGCAATGCAGCTTGTAAAAGACCCAAAACAGTTTGATGTCATTCTTACAGAGAATATGTTTGGAGATATTCTTTCTGATGAAGCAAGTATGGTGACCGGATCTATCGGAATGCTTGCAAGTGCCAGCTTAAATGAGACAAAATTCGGTTTGTATGAGCCGAGCGGCGGATCGGCACCGGATATAGCAGGAAAAGGAATTGCCAATCCAATCGCAACTATCCTTTCTGCAGCAATGATGCTGCGTTTCAGCTTTGATCTTGATAAAGAAGCAGATGCAATCGAAGCAGCTGTTGCAAAGGTGTTAAAAGACGGATACCGTACGATTGATATTATGTCAGAAGGAAAGACACAGATTGGAACAGAAGAGATGGGCGATCTGATTTCAGAAAACATTCGTTAATTGTAGAATTATATATAGATAAGAAGTATTTGACAGAAAGAAAACAGGAGGATAAAAATGAGAAGTGATACAGTAACAAAAGGAAAACAGCAGGCACCTCACCGTTCATTGTTCAATGCACTTGGACTTACAGAAGAAGAGATGAACAGACCATTGGTCGGCATCGTATGTTCTTATAATGAAATCGTGCCGGGGCATATGAACCTGGATAAAATTGCGAATGCAGTAAAACAGGGAGTTGCCATGGCAGGTGGTACACCGATCATGTTTCCTGCAATTGCAGTTTGTGACGGAATAGCAATGGGACATATCGGAATGAAGTATTCTCTGGTAACCAGAGACCTGATCGCAGATTCTACAGAAGCAATGGCGATGGCACATCAGTTTGATGCGTTAGTTATGATCCCGAACTGTGATAAGAATGTACCGGGACTTCTGATGGCTGCAGCAAGAATTAATGTACCGACTGTATTTGTCAGTGGCGGACCGATGCTTGCAGGACATGTAAAAGGACAGAAGAGAAGTCTTTCCAGTATGTTTGAGGCGGTAGGAGCGAATGCGGCCGGAACAATGTCAGATGCAGACCTGTGTGAATTCGAGAATAAAGTATGTCCTACATGCGGATCATGTTCGGGTATGTACACAGCAAACAGCATGAACTGTCTGACAGAGGTACTTGGTATGGGACTTCGCGGAAACGGAACAATCCCGGCAGTATATTCAGAAAGAATCCGTCTTGCAAAACATGCAGGTATGAAAGTCATGGAACTTCTTGAGAAGAATATCCGCCCAAGAGATATTATGACAAAAGAAGCTATTCTGAATGCACTTACTGTTGATATGGCACTTGGATGCTCTACAAACAGTATGCTTCATCTTCCAGCAATCGCACATGAAGTGGGAATGGACTTTGAGATTGATTTCGCAAATGGAATCAGTGAAAAGACACCAAATCTCTGTCATCTTGCACCGGCAGGTCCTACTTATATGGAAGACCTGAATGAAGCAGGTGGTGTCTATGCAGTTATGGCAGAACTGAATAAGAAGGGACTCCTTCATACAGAATGTATGACAGTTACAGGAAAGACAGTAGGAGAGAATATTGAAGGAGTAGTGAACAAAGATCCAGAGGTTATCCGTCCGATTGACAATCCATATACACCAACAGGCGGGCTTGCAGTGTTAAAAGGTAATCTTGCACCGGATGGAAGTGTTGTAAAGCGTTCGGCAGTCGTAGATGAGATGCTGGTACACGAAGGACCTGCAAGAGTATTTGACTGTGAGGAAGATGCAATTGCAGCAATCAAAGGTGGTAAAATTGTAGCCGGTGATGTTGTTGTTATCCGTTACGAGGGACCAAAGGGAGGTCCGGGAATGCGCGAGATGTTAAATCCTACATCTGCAATCGCAGGTATGGGGCTTGGATCGAGTGTGGCGTTGATCACAGACGGACGTTTCAGTGGAGCATCAAGAGGAGCATCTATCGGGCATGTATCTCCGGAAGCTGCTGTCGGCGGACCAATCGCACTGGTAGAGGAGGGAGACCTGATCCAGATTGATATCCCGAATCTTTCTATTCATCTGGATGTATCGGATGAAGAACTGGCTAAGAGAAAGGAAAACTGGACTCCAAGAGAGCCAAAGGTTACAACCGGATATCTTGCAAGATATGCGGCAATGGTTACTTCCGGAAACAGAGGCGCAATCCTTGAAGTTCCAAAAGCAAAATAAAAATTATGACAGGGGAATGAATGGTATGCAGTTAACAGGATCACAAATTGTAATCGAATGTTTGAAAGAGCAGGGAGTGGATACCGTATTCGGTTATCCTGGCGGAGCGATTTTGAACGTATACGATGAATTATATAAGCATAAAGATGAGATTAAACATATTCTTACATCACACGAACAGGGTGCTGCTCATGCGGCGGACGGATATGCAAGAGCAACAGGAAAAGTCGGTGTATGTCTTGCAACCAGCGGACCAGGTGCAACGAACCTTGTAACTGGGATTGCAACCGCATACATGGATTCCATTCCGGTGGTTGCAATTACCTGCAATGTAGGAGTAGCACTTCTGGGAAAAGACAGTTTCCAGGAGATCGATATAGCAGGTGTTACGATGCCGATCACAAAGCATAATTATATTGTAAAGGATGTCAATAACCTGGCGGATACAATCCGCAAGGCATTTGTGATCGCTAAAGAAGGAAGGCCAGGTCCGGTTCTGATCGATATTCCAAAGGATGTAACAGCTAATAAAGCAGAATTTATATCACGGGAACCAGAGATTGTAAAACCGTCCGAAGATATCTGCGAAGAAGATCTGGAAAGTGCAGTTCGCATGATCAGGGAGTCGGAAAGACCATATATATTTGTTGGCGGCGGGGCAATATTATCAGGAGCCAGCAAGGAATTATATGAATTTGTAAAGAAGGTAGACGCACCGGTTACCGATTCCCTGATGGGAAAAGGTGCATTCCCGGGAACGGATCCGCTGTATACCGGAATGCTTGGAATGCATGGCACAAAAACATCCAATTACGGAGTCAGTGAATGTGATCTTCTGATTGTAACAGGAGCAAGATTTAGTGACCGTGTGACAGGAAATGCTAAGAAATTTGCCAAGGATGCAAAAATCCTGCAGTTTGACGTAGATGCAGCGGAGATGAATAAAAATATCCTGATTACAGAAGGGGTAGTCGGTGATCTGAAAGTCGTTCTTCAGAAGATGAATGAACGCCTGGAACAGCAGAATCATAAGGAATGGATAGAGAAGATCATTTCTTATAAAGAGAAGTATCCAATGACATATCATCCGGATGTACTCAGTGGTCCGTTCATAGTGGAAGAAATTTACCGTCAGACAAATGGCGAAGCAATCATTTCTACGGAAGTCGGACAGCATCAGATGTGGGCGGCGCAATATTATAAATATACAGAACCAAGAACACTTCTTACATCAGGAGGGCTTGGAACGATGGGATATGGTCTTGGTGCTTCACTTGGAGCGAAGGTCGGAAGACCGGAAAAGACGGTAGTCAATATTGCAGGAGACGGATGTTTCCGTATGAATATGAATGAGATTGCTACCGCAACACGCCATAATATTCCGGTAATTCAGGTGGTGATCAATAACCATGTACTTGGTATGGTGCGTCAGTGGCAGAATCTGTTTTACGAACAGCGCTACTCGGCTACTGTACTCAATGATGCTGTAGATTTTGTAAAACTTGCAGAAGCTATGGGAGCAGAAGGAGTACGTGCATCGACCAGGGAAGAATTCAAAGAAGCATTTGCAAAGGCATTAAAGAGCGGTCACCCGGTAGTGATTGATTGTCAGATTGACAGTGATGACAAAGTATGGCCGATGGTTGCCCCTGGTGCTCCAATCAGTGAAGCTTTTGATGAGAAAGACCTGAAAACAAAAATGCAGAATAAAAGAAGCAAAAAGTAAAGAAAAGTGGAGGAACAACAATGAGCAGAGTGTACAATTTTCAGCAGGTCCGGCCGTATTGCCGGAAGAAGTATTAAAAGAAGCAGCAGCAGAGATGTTAGATTATAAAGGCTGTGGAATGTCGGTTATGGAAATGAGTCACCGTTCATCGGTGTTCCAGGAGATTATTGAGACAGCAGAAGCTGATATCCGTGATCTGATGCAGATTCCGGATAATTATAAGGTATTATTCCTGCAGGGCGGCGCATCTCAGCAATTTGCCATGATTCCTATGAATCTGATGAAAAAATAAAGTGGCTGACTATATCGTAACCGGACAATGGGCGAAAAAGGCAGCCAAAGAAGCAGAAAAATACGGAGAGGTTCATGTAGTCGCATCTTCCGAAGATAAGACATTTTCTTATATTCCGGACTGCTCTGATCTTGAAATCTCTGAAGATGCAGATTATGTATACATCTGCGAGAATAATACGATTTATGGTACAAAGTTCAAAGAACTTCCGGATACAAAAAGGGAAGACACTGGTGGCAGATGTGTCATCCTGCTTTCTGTCTGAACCGGTAGATGTGTCAAAATATGGCGTGATCTACGGAGGAGTTCAGAAAATGTAGGACCTGCGGGTGTGGTGATCGCAATTATACGTGAAGATCTGATTACAGATGATGTATTAGATGGTACACCGACCATGCTGAAATATAAGACACATGCAGATGCCGGGTCTTTTATACAATACACCGCCGGCATATGGAATCTATATCTGCGGGAAAGTATTCAAATGGCTGAAAAAGCAGGGTGGTCTGGAAGCAATCAAAGAGCGTAATGAAAAGAAGGCAAAGATTCTCTATGATTACCTGGATGAAAGTAAATTATTCAAAGGTACAGTTGTTCCAAAAGACCGTTCACTTATGAATGTTCCATTTATAACAGGTAATAAAGAGCTGGATGCAAAATTTGTAAAAGAAGCGAAAGAAGCCGGATTTGAAAATCTGAAAGGACACAGAAGTGTCGGAGGTATGCGTGCAAGTATCTACAATGCGATGCCGGTTGAAGGAGTGGAAAAACTCGTGGAATTTATGAAAGCATTTGAAAAGGAGAATCTGTAATCATGTATAAGTATCATAATCTGAATCCAATTTCAAAGGTAGGACTGGATGAATTTACAAAAGACTATGCACCTGTAAGCACACCGGAGACGGCTGATGCGATCCTGGTAAGAAGTGCGGCAATGCACGAAATGGAATTTGCAACAGATCTGAAAGCAATCGCAAGAGCCGGTGCAGGTGTGAATAATATCCCGCTTGAGAAATGTGCGGAACAGGGAATTGTTGTATTTAATACACCGGGAGCTAATGCAAATGGAGTAAAAGAACTGGTGATTGCCGGTATGCTGCTGGCATCCAGAGATATCATTGGAGGCATCAACTGGGTGCAGGAGAATGAAGAGGATGGAAACATAGCCAAAGATGCAGAAAAGGCGAAAAAAAGGCATTTGCGGGACAGGAATTGCAGGGAAAGAAACTTGGAGTTATCGGTCTTGGAGCAATCGGTGTGCTTGTGGCAAATGCTGCAACACATCTTGGCATGGATGTATACGGATACGATCCATATGTGTCGGTGGATTCTGCATGGAGACTTTCCAGAAGTATTCATCATACAACAAATGTAGATGAAATCTATGAAAACTGTGATTACATTACCGTTCACGTGCCGGCACTTGACAGCACAAAGGGAATGATCGGAAAAGATGCCCTGAGCCTTATGAAGGAAGGTGTGATCGTTCTGAACTTTGCAAGAGATGTGCTGGTGGATTCCGAAGCAATGGTAGATGCACTTGTTGCCGGTAAAGTAAAGCATTATGTTACAGATTTCCCGACACCTGAGATTGCAGGTGTAAAGGGAGCGATTGTAATTCCTCATCTCGGAGCATCTACGGAAGAATCTGAAGATAACTGTGCAAAGATGGCAGTGAAAGAAGTGATGGATTATCTGGAAAACGGTAATATCAGACATTCGGTGAACTATCCGGATTGTGATATGGGACTGAGAGGAGATAAGACACGTATTCTTGTATTACATCACAATGTACCGAATATGATCGGTCAGATTTCCGCTGTCCTTGCAAAAGATAATATGAATATTGCAGACCTTACGAATAAGAGCAAGGGGAAATATGCGTATACAATGATCGATGTAGATTCCGAAGTGCAGGAAGGTGTTGTGGAAGAACTGAAACAGATCGGTGAAGTGTTACGTGTACGTGTTATATGTTAAACAAAACTTAATAAATTTGTAAGAATCCCTTAATTGCGAAATATGTCGAATTAGAGTATCCTATTAATGAAAGAGATGCAGGGAAGAGATCTTCATCTCCGGTAAACAGAACTTATGAAATCTGGGGGATACAGGGAATGGACAATACAGGGATTCGATCAAGACGTAAGAAATATAGAAGAAGAGTAAGAAACATTCGTGTGGGTCTTACTCTTTTTGTCATATGCCTGATCGCGGTGGCAATACCGGTCATACGTGAAATGCTAAGAAAACCGGCACAGATTACGATACAGGTCGCTGATATTGAGGTTACGCAGGGAACAGCACTTCCGTCGTATACGGCAGATGTAAAGATACAGGACAAAGATAAGAACAAGCTTACAAAGACATATACGGCTGAGGATTTTGCAAAAGATCTGCAAAAAGGAAAAGATATTACTATTTCCAGTAAGGCGGATTCAAATATAGAGGGAACTTATGTAATTACGGCAAAACTGTCGGAGAAGATTAAAAAGGAACTGAATGGAGCATGGAAGAAAAAGGCGCAGGTAACAATCAGGAACGGAACCTGTACCGTGAAGAATCCAACCGGTGTATGGGATGGTAATAAATTTAAAAATACGATGGAACTTATGTAACATCAGATTTCGTGGTGTCGAAGGGAGATACATATTATTTTGATGCAGATGGAAATAAAGTGACTGGCTGGCAGACCATTGAGAATGCGTTATATTGTTTTGATAAAAAAGGAATCATGCAGAAGTCCGGATGGATTACAACGGATGACGGAAGAGCATATCTGAGTGATGACGGAAAGGCACTGAGCGGCTGGCAGACCATTGACGGAAAAGAGTATTATTTTGATTCAAAAGGAATTGCGGCGACAGGAGAGCTAAAGCTCGGACTTGAGAAATGTAAATTCAGCGAGTCGGGAGAATTGCTCTCGAAAGAAAAAACAGAGATAGATCCGGGAAAACCGATGGTGGCACTTACATTTGATGATGGACCCGGACCAAGAACATCAGAGATTCTGGATCAGTTGAAAAAATATAATGCACATGCTACATTTTTATGCTCGGAAAAAATGTAAAATCCTATCCGGATGCCGTAAAGCAGATGTTGAAAGATGGAAATGAGCTTGGAAACCATTCTTATGATCACCAGCAACTGACAAAGATTGATGCAGAAGCAATTGCCAAAGAAGTCAATGATACGAATGAAAATATCAAGAATATCTGTGGAAGCCCGGCTACTGTATTAAGGCCGCCGTATGGTGCGATTAATGATACAGTGAAATCAAGCGTAGGTATGCCGATGATTCTCTGGAATGTGGATACACTGGACTGGAAGACGAGAAATACACAGAGCACAATTGATGAGGTTATGCGTAATTTGAAAGACGGAGATATCATACTGATGCATGATATTCACACACAGACAGTAGATGCAGCACTTCAGCTGATTCCAAAACTGGAAGAAGAAGGTTATCAGCTCGTAACCGTTTCAGAAATGGCAGCGGCAAAAAACAAGACCTTGGAAAACGGAACTGCTTACAGTGATTTTGTAAGTACAAGTAAAAAATAATTTGATATATCTATTATAAAACAGGATCAACCGGTAAAAGTTGATCCTGTTTTTAGGTTCGTTTATAACGAAGTATTATGTTTTGCTAACAGACGGTGAATCTTTTCTGTAGGATCCATAACCTTTCCGATGCTGATATCATGGTTCATAGAATCGATGATCAGTGCGATAAACTTACTCATATCTGCGATCAGGAAATAAGGCTTTTCCTTTGCTTCGGCAGGGAGATAAGTGAGATTAGTAGTGATCACGCGGTCGATGTAACCTTTTTTCATAATAATCATCAAACTTTTTTCAAAACCATCGGTAAAGAGTCCGAATGTGGTGCAGACAAATACCCGGTTTGCTCCGCGGGCTTTAATCTGTTTTGCAACATCCAGCATACTTTCACCGGAAGAAATCATGTCGTCAATGATGATCGCATCTTTTCCATCCAGATGTTCACCTAAGAATTCATGTGCAACAATCGGATTCTTTCCGTTTACAATAGTTGAATAGTCACGGCGTTTGTAGAACATACCCATATTAACACCCATAACGTTAGAAAAGTATACAGCACGCTGCATAGCTCCCTCATCCGGGCTGATGATCATCAGATGTTCCTTGTCAACTTTAAGATCCGGCTCCGCTTTTAAATAATGCTTTCATAAATTGATACGGTGGGTTAAAGCTGTCAAATCCGTGGAGAGGAATAGAATTCTGTACACGTGGATCGTGGGCATCAAATGTAAATATATTAGACACACCCATATCGATCAGTTCCTGAAGTGCAAGGGCACTGTCTAAAGATTCACGTTTGGTACGTTTGTGCTGACGGCTTTCATAGAGGAAAGGCATTAACACATTGACACGGTGCGCTTTTCCATTGGCGGCAGCAATGATTCTCTTTAAGTCCTGAAAATGATCATCCGGTGACATATGATTCAGATGGCCGTTTACAGAATAAGTAAGGCTGTGGTTACAGACATCTACCATAAGGAACAGATCTGTTCCGCGGATAGATTCTGTAAGAAGTCCTTTTGCTTCGCCGCTTCCAAAACGTGGACACGGACAATCGATCAGATAATTGTCACGCAGGTAATTATAATATAATGGTGAATCTGTGTTCTTGTCCATTGTGCTTTTCCTGAATTGTACAATGTAATCATTTACTTTTTCACCAAGTTCGCGGCATGATTCCAAAGCACCGATTTTTAATGGCGCAACAGGAAGTCCGCTTTCCATTAATTTGATATTTGGCATAATAAAAACTCCTGTGTATTTTATATATTAAGTTACTCCTAATTATTTATATCACTTTTTCTATAAAAAGGTCAACTACTGATTGGACTATTTGACAAAGGTAATGTATAATAGTATCGTTAAGAGACAAATATAGAATGAAATATAGAGGAGAGTTAAGATGAGTAAACCAGTAGTTGCTATTGTGGGAAGACCGAATGTAGGGAAGTCAACCCTTTTTAATGTACTGGCGGGAGAGATGATTTCAATCGTCAAAGATACGCCCGGAGTAACAAGAGACCGTATCTATGCAGATGTCACATGGCTGGACAAAGAATTTACTATGATCGATACCGGTGGTATTGAGCCGGAGAGCAAAGATATCATTCTTGCACAGATGAGAGAACAGGCACAGATTGCTATTGATACTGCAGATGTGATCATTTTCATTACGGATGTCAGACAGGGACTTGTAGATGCCGATTCAAAAGTTGCGGATATGCTCCGCAGATCAGGCAAACCAGTCGTTCTGGCGGTGAATAAAGTAGACAGTTTTGAGAAGTTTATGCCGGATGTATATGAATTCTATAATTTGGGGATTGGTGATCCTGTGCCGGTATCTGCAGCTTCCAGACTTGGTATCGGTGACATGTTAGATGCTGTGATCGCACATTTCCCGGAACATGAAGCTGAAGAGAAAGAGGACGAGCGTCCGAGAGTGGCGATTGTAGGAAAACCAAATGTAGGAAAATCTTCAATCATCAATAAACTGACCGGAAAGCAGCGTGTGATCGTATCAGATATAGCAGGAACAACCAGAGATGCTATTGATACCAATGTGAAATATAATGGAAAAGATTATGTGTTTATTGATACTGCAGGGCTGAGACGAAAGAGCAAGATAAAAGAAGAACTGGAGCGCTACAGTATCATCCGTACGGTAACTGCAGTGGAACGGGCAGATGTCGTTCTGGTAGTAATCGATGCGACGGAAGGTGTAACGGAACAGGATGCGAAGATTGCCGGTATCGCACATGAAAGAGGGAAAGGTATCATTATTGTTGTAAATGAAATGGGATGCCATTGAAAAGAATGACAAGACTATGAAAGAGTACGAGAATAATGTGCGCCGTGTGCTTTCTTTTATGCCGTATGCAGAGATCATGTATGTATCGGCAGAGACGGGACAGCGCCTGAACAAGCTATATGATATGATCGATATGGTCATTGAGAACCAGACACTGCGTGTCGCAACAGGTGTTCTGAATGAGATCATGACAGAAGCTGTTGCAATGCAGCAGCCACCTTCAGACAAAGGAAAGAGACTCAAACTGTATTACATTACACAGGTAGCGGTAAAACCGCCATCATTTGTGATTTTTGTAAATAATAAAGACCTGATGCATTTTTCTTATACCAGATATCTGGAGAATAAGATCCGGGAGGCATTTGGATTCCGTGGTACAGCTTTGAAATTCTTTATCAGGGAAAGAAAGGAAAAGGATCAGTAATCATGGAACGGTTGATATGTGTACTTGTCGGATATGTGTTTGGTCTGATACAGACCGGATACATATATGGAAAAAAGAATGGCGTTGACCTTAGAAAAAAGGGGAGCGGAAATGCAGGAACAACGAATGCACTTCGTACCATGGGCTGGAAAGCAGGAGCGGTCACACTGCTTGGAGATTGCTTTAAATGCGTAGCGGCAGTGGTTGTCGTGCATCTGATCTATGGAAAGACACATACAGATATGATGCCTTTACTTTCCATGTATGCCGGAATGGGAGCAGTCCTCGGACATAATTATCCATTCTATCTGAAATTCAAAGGCGGAAAAGGTATAGCAGCGACAGCAGGTCTGATCATCAGTACTACGAATATATGGATCGTGCTGATCTGTCTTGCAGCATTTATTGCAATTGTTGCGGCAACCAGATATGTATCCCTTGGTTCCATGACGGTTGTTACAATCTATCTGATCAGTGTGATCGTATATGGTCAGCACGGTGGATTTGGTGTGGAGAATGTATCCTATCTGCATGAGATGTATGGTGTAGCAGCGTTTCTGATGATACTGGCATTCTGGAGACACAGAGCGAATATTAAGAGACTTTTAAGCGGCACAGAGAATAAGATCAGTGTTGGCGGAAATAGGATAAAAATGAGTCAGGGATGACAGATAAAAATGAAAGGACAGGCTATGGCAAACGTAAGTGTGATCGGAGCCGGAAGCTGGGGAACAGCACTGGCATTACTATTATGTAAAAATGGACATGATGTGACGGTATGGTCATATAAGGAAGAAGAAGTGCGTACGCTGAGTGAGAAAAGAGAACATGTAAGTAAGCTTCCGGGAGTAAAGATTCCGAATGAGATTTTTTTCACTGCGGATCTGAAAGAGGCGGTAGAAGGAAATGGACGTAGTTGTACTTGCAGTACGTCTATTCATGTGAGAAATACTGCGAAAAAG
>ENA-OPYU01000517-OPYU01000517.1-human-gut-metagenome-genome-assembly--contig:-NODE-517-length-15311-cov-5.588514_pt1 | contig 15311 bp, 16 predicted proteins | sample MGYA00242637_ERZ504482 | MGnify/ENA primary metagenome ERZ504482 (study PRJEB26092, sample SAMD00036237) | human gut metagenome | host: Homo sapiens | study: EMG produced TPA metagenomics assembly of...
GCGTTCTGCACAGCAGCCGGCGGCAGCAGTCGGTCACGCTCGACACAGCATTGCTGGCCTCGGCCATACTGCCCGTAACCTCGGAAATGTCGCGAACCACGGCTTCGACCTCTACGAGATTGGAGGTAAGAGCATCAACTGCCGTCTTGCTCGACTTAAGCAGCGGCTCCATCTGGGCAAGCGCCGGCGTAAGCTCATCGACAGCGCCATCGAGCTTTGCCACCACAGGCTGAGCCTCGGCGATGGTGTTGTTGAGGCTGTTCACGGTCTATCGAGCGAGTCGACAACGGTGCGGGTCTTGCGCAGGGTAAGCGCGAGCTCAACGATGGCCCACACGCCGGCAACGGCGAGCAGCAGCAGGGCGATTTGAATGGGACTCATACAAGCCTCCCGGAAGAATCGAAATACAGACGCCTTCCATGGTACCCCAAAGGAGACCGAACATGCCAAGAGCAGCAACGTGGGACAAAATTATCAGCAGCTACTTCGGTGCATTCCCGCTGCGGTCGCGTTCGCTTTGCTCTACGCGCCATTCTTCCCAACCGCGACCGGCAGGCTGCCAGAACGCGCCGCGCTCCAGTCCCTCGGGCAAATAGCGCTGATCGACCCAGCCTTCGGGATAATCATGGGGATACTTATACACACCGTATTCATCGCTGCCCGGGCGATGACGATCGCGCAGATAACTCGGCACCTCGCGAAGCCCACTAGAATGGATATCGGCCAGCGCCGCATCGATCGAAGCCTCACACGCATTGGACTTAGGCGCCAAACAAACATAGAGCGCAGCCTGCGCGAGGTTAATACGGCACTCGGGATAGCCAATAACCTCGGCAGATTTAAACGCAGCATGCGCCACCAAAAGCGCCTGCGGGTCGGCGTTGCCAACGTCCTCAGAGGCATGAATCATAATGCGACGGGCGATAAACTTAGGATCCTCCCCTGCATCGATCATGCGCGCAAGCCAGTAGACCGTGGCATCGGGGTCGCTACCGCGCATGGACTTGATGAACGCACTGATGATGTCGTAGTGCATGTCGCCGTTTTTGTCATACGTAAAGCCGCGACGCGGGTTGGCAATCTTCACGTCATCCACGGTGATGGGATAGCGCTCCCCCGCCGCAGGCGCTGGCGTTCCCTCGGTATCGGGACGCGTGACGGCAATCTCGCTCGCAAGCTCGAGCGTCGTGAGCGCCGAGCGAGCGTCACCCGCTGCCAGCGTGCAAATGGTCTTGACCGTATCCTCATCGGCCGAGAACTTTCCGTTCAAGCCCTGTGGTGCCTCGAGCGCACGCTCAATAAGCGTGGCGATATCCTCATCCTTCAGATGTTCAAGCTCCACCACGCGCCCGCGCGACAACAGTGCCGAGTTGACCTCAAAGTACGGGTTCTCTGTCGTAGCGCCAATCATAATGACGGTACGGTTCTCAACTGCATGCAGCAGGGCATCCTGCTGAGACTTGGAGAAGCGGTGAATCTCGTCGATAAACAGGATGGTGCGGCGGTCGTACGTATTCAGGCGCGTCTTGGCCTCGTCAATCACGCGACGCAAGTCCTTCACGGTGCCCGTCACGGCGCTGACCTCGACAAACTCACTCTTGGTATGGTTGGCGATAATGTGGGCCAGCGTCGTCTTGCCCGTACCGGCCGGTCCGTACAGTATCACGCTCGAAAGCACATCGTGCTCGATCGCGGCACGCAACCATGAGCCCTTACCGACGGCCTTTTGCTGGCCCACATACTCGTCGAGCGAATTGGGGCGCATGCGCACCGCAAGCGGCGCATTCTGAAAGGAACGCTCGCGCGTCGAAGCAGAAAAAAGGTCGTCCATAGCCATCCCGTGCATCAATCAAAAACATTATCCACTAACAGTATACCTAATAGATACGAACTACCGTTCGTTAATATAGGTACGGTGCGGAAACTTCAATCCCGGAAACAGCTTGCTCGTGAGCTCGCAGAAATAACCGTCCGTCATGCTCGCGATATAATCCACCACGGCTTGGTCCTTGTCGTCCTGCCAGGCATAGGTGCGATTGTAGTAGGAAAGCTGCTGCTCAATGCGCGAAATATGGTGCTTGAAGATGTACGAGGACTCGTCACCTTCGTTTATATCCAGCAGGCAACGGTCGTAGAGCATTTCGAAAGCCTCGCGCAGCTCCGCCTCGGAATCGCCCTCGATACCGCCCTTACTGTAGATCTTCTCGTAGTTCTCCCGCTTGGCCCGGCGAATTTCCTCAAACAGGTCCTCGCTCATCTCGATGCGCGGCTTACCATAGCTGTGCTCAACGATATCGATGGAGGCATGCGTGAGGATCCAACTGTTGTAGGCACCGCCCCGGCCATCATCAAAAGCGTCGGGCGAAAGCAGGCCCGCCGCGATCGCATCCTGACGGTCACGACCGACGTAGGCAAGAATATCCGAGATGCGAACGACGCAGCCCTCGAGCGTCATGGGACGCAGATGCTCAATTGCGCTATAGCCCGTGGCAATGCAATCCTCAACCGTCTGGTCAAACTGGTCAAAGGAGCCCATGTCCGAGAGCTCAAACACACGCTGCTCGTACTCGCCGTTATGGCATAGCACGCCGTCGAGCGTCTGGAGCGACACGTTGCGGCCATACAACGCGTCGAGCACGCGGACCGACTGCACGTTATGGAAAAAATAACGCCCCGTACGCTCGTGATAGATATCGTTGAGGAAGCGCTCGCCGGAATGGCCGAAAGGCGTGTGTCCCAAGTCGTGGCCCAGGCCAATCGCCTCGATCAGATCGCAATTGAGCCCCAGGGCGCGACCGATATCGCGCGCAATGCGCGAGACAAGCTGCACGTGCAAACCGCGGCGTGACAGATCGTCATTGCTACGGAAGCTAAAGACCTGCGTTTTGCCCGCATACCGGGTGTAAGCCGGAAGATGAAGTATCTTTTCAGTATCGCGCATAAACGCCGGACGCATAAGCGTGCCTTTGTCGGTAGTGCGATCAATACGACGAATGACCTGATCATCGTTGCAACGATACGGGTTGACATAGCCCGAAGCACGATCGGCGGCAATGCGCTCGACAAGCTCGGGCGACAACGCTGAGGGAATACGGTCCATGCGCGCCTTAATGACGGCCGTTTCTTGATTAGATTCCATGGCATGCTCCTTAAGAAGGATGCGCAATCGGTTACAAAGTGCAGCCCACGACCTCGATTATGGCAAAAATCGGCACTAAAAAACGGGAGCAATGGCAGGGAGCGCGATTTTGTGAAGAGGCAGGAAAGGGCCAGAGCCAGGAGTGCGACGGCAAATGCCACGATGCCACCCATAGGGTCGAGCGTGCAAAGCGCGAAGAGTGCCTTGGCATCCCCCATACCGATGCCCGGGATTTGGCGAAGACGACGCCAGAGGGACTCAGTCAGCACGAGAGCAAGATAAACAATGACGGCAAGACCCGCGTGGTCAAGCGCTGTGTTCAAACCGAGGTCGAGCCAAACACCCGCCAACGCCGCCACGGCACATGCGCCGGCAAGCCCATTGGGAAAACGTCGCTGACGGGCATCAATCGCCGCGCCGGCAAAGATGCAAATCCAAAACGGGATATAAAACATCGAGTACCTCCTCGAGCTGCATCGCAAAAGCAAAACCACCACAAAGGTGCCTGTCCCCTTTGCGGTGGTTTTGGTGGTGGTTATTTGGCGCCTTGCATGACCTCGTCGAGGGTGACGTTTACGGCATGCTGGGTAGGAACCCAGTCGACCTTCAGGAACAGCGCGGCCACCGTGATAGGGATATAGCTGAACATAAAGATCGGGAAGGTAAACAGGTTAGTCACCAGACGCCACTTTTGCGCGCAGTGAATGTGCTTGTACTCAAAGATAGTCGTGAGCAGCGCCAGGATAAAGAAGGTCTGGTACATCATGGCGAAGGTCATAATGAGCGACGCGGCACAGGCCTGCATCTCGACTTCGGTAGCCAAAAAGCCGTGCGAGAGTCCACCCACGATCAGGAACGTCGCATTGGCGAGCATCGAGATGAGCGACAGCAGCATACCCGGGGCGATCGTCATGAACATGTCGTAGGCGGCAAAGCGATGATAGCGGAACATCGATTTGACCAGATGCTTGCCATAGGTAAAAAAGGACCTGGTAGAAGCCCTTGGTCCAGCGCATGCGCTGTTTCCAAGATGCTTTGAACGTCACGGGTTGCTCGTCAAAGAACTCTGCCGGCGCATAACCGATGCGAATGCCGTGAATGGCGCAGAACGTGGTGAACTGAATATCCTCGGTCAGCGTATGGAACTGCCAACCGTGCATGCCCTCGATCACGCTCGCCGAGATAAGATAACCCGAACCCGAGACAGCGCAGGACGTCTTGCAGATATTACGCGCGTTGTTGAGAAAGCGCGCCTCGCGCAGATACCACGTGGCGTTGGCCGCAGAGATCCACGAGCTGCCGAAGTTCTTAGAGTTGCGATAGCTCGTGACCACATGGAAGCCCTGGTCAAAGGCATCGTTCATCTTGGACACGTAATCGCGGGAGATAACGTTATCGGCATCGAAGATAAAGTAGCCCTCGAACGTGTCGGGATACTCGTTAAGAATGCGATCAAAACCAAAGTCCATGACCCAGCTCTTACCCTTGCGGGCAAGATCATTGCGCTCATAAACGATGGCGCCCGCCTCGCGCGCGAGCTGCGCCGTGTTGTCGGTGCAGGCATCGGCGACCACGAAGACCTCGATAAGCTCGGACGGATAATCCTGATCCTTGATGGAGCGAACAAGGTTGGCGATCACGGCCTCCTCGTTATGCGCCGCGATAAAGAAGGCATAACGATGCAGCTTTTTGGCCTTAGGGGGCGCGACCTCACCACGAAGAGCGCCAATGACAAAGAAGACCACCTGGTACAGAAAACAGACCGTGAGCAGCGTGACGACAATCTGGTTGAAGATCACGATGGGTGTGTTGGTTTGTAAAAAGGGCGAGCATGCAGGCTCCCAGCAACGCGTTACGTAAACAACCGTATATCTTACCGCAGGCTTACCGAGTTCAAGAAACCACCTAATACTGGCTAGGCTTCGAGAAGACCAAGCTGCGGGACGATTTCGTCACCGGCGGCAGTGCGGCCGAGCGAACGCGGGGCCAGATCATCCAGAACCGCGGCAAGGTCCCAAGGCAGCTCATCACGGCACTCAATGCGCTCCCCCGTCACGGGATGTTCGAACGCCACGCGCCAGGAATGCAGAAACTGCCTGGTCAGGCCCCGGTCGGCGCGCGCATCGCACTTGCCGTAAAGTGGATCGCCCACGCAGGCGTGGCTGATATGACGCATATGCACGCGAATCTGATGCGTGCGGCCGGTAAACAGGTGACACTCGACAAGCGTGTAGCCGTCGTCAAAGCGCGTGGAATCAAAGCGCTCGAGGACCTTAAAGGTCGTAATGGCCTGACGGGCAAAGGGGTCGTCCGAAACCGCCATCTTGACGCGGTCGCGCGTGGAACGGGCGATACCAGTATTGATGGTGCCCTCGTCCATGGCGATGTGCCCGTGGACAAGCGTGATATAGCGGCGGTCGAGCGTACGCGTGCGAATGAGATTTTGAAGCGCGCGCTGCGTGTCGTCGTCCTTTGCCGCAAGCATGAGGCCCGAGGTATCGCGATCCAAACGATGCACGATCCCGGGGCGGTCCTCACCCTGCACGGTACCAAGATGGTCGATGCCACAGTGGTAGACCAGAGCGTTCGCAAGGGTGCCGCTCTCGTGGCCATGGGCGGGATGGCACACCAGGCCCCGCTGCTTGGAGAGCACGATGAGGTAGTCGTCCTCATAGCGGATATCGAGGGGAATGGCCTCAGGAATCACGTCAGTCGGATCGTGAGGCTCGGGCAGGTCAACCGAGATGCGGTCACCGGCGCGTACGGCATACATTTTTTGACAGACAGGTCTCGCCGTTCACGATTACGGCGCCGCCCTCGATCAGATGCGCGCAGGCAGAGCGCGTGGGACAGCCATCGTTGGCGCCCAAATAGGCGTCGAGACGCTGACCAGCGGAATCGTCGGCAACAAGAATATGGATGTCGGCCATTAACGCTCATTCCTTTCGCGAATCTTGCGGGCACGCTCCCCACGCTGCTTGGCTTTGCGCTTAGCGCGGGCCTCATCACGGGCATTGAGCTCAGCAGTCGCATCGACTTCACGGGCTGCGGGACTCAAGAACATGTAGCCGAAGAGGGCGAGCACAACGCCCACGGTAATGCCGATATCGGCCACATTGAAGACGGGAAAGTCGATGAAGGTGGTAGCAATAAAATCGGTCACGAAGCCAAAGGCCAAACGATCGATAGCGTTGCCGATAGCACCGCCCGCAACCATCGCCATGCCCACAACCTCAAGGCGAGCGAGTTGAGGTGCGCGAACGAGGTACACGATAATGGCGATAATGACCGCCAGCGCCAGCACGGCAAACGCGATGCCATGCCCCTCGCCCATGCTAAAGGCAGCGCCGATATTGCGGACAAACAGGAAGTCGATCACACCGGGGATGACGGTCACATGCAGTGCATCGCCCACGGCACGAACCGCAAGCTTGGTCAGCTGGTCAACAAGCAGCACAACCAGCGCCACCCCACCAGCAACACCCAACCGCCAACGCAAAGGCGGCGTCATATCCCCAGCACGACCCAAATCAATCCCCTGCCCTAAGAAAAATCGAATTTCGTTTAACGCAATTAACCATCTTATATTGCCACACGCAGAGCGCACGACATATTCGCTAACGCCAGATAAATAACCAGCTAAAAACGAAAGCGGCATTCCGAAAAACAGAATGCCGCTTAATAGCTTTCGACTAAAAGCGCAAGTCGAAAGAAAGCCTCTAGCTCCAGAAATGGAAACGCCGCGTTATCGTCACCAACAGCGAAAACGTCCCTAAGCGAGCAAGGTGACGTGAAAGAGGAGGGAAGCGTACTTCGGTACGCGACCGACGATTGAACGTCAGATTGCCGCTTAGGGGCGTTTGCAGCGTCGGTAGGTTACGGCGTTCTACGAACGCCGTAACCTACAGCGCGTCAGCGCAGCGCTTGCAAATATGCGCGTGGCCGTTGTACTCGCCGACGGTGGTGCGGTAGTTCCAGCAACGGTCGCAGCACTCGCCCTCGGCAGCCTCGATGGCAACGGAAAGCTCCTCGCCCTGGGTCAGCTCAACATCGGAGACGATGTAGAACTCGGCCAGGTCGACGGCCTTGTCGCCGGTCAGCAGCGCGTACATCTCGGCGGGAACGACCGCCTTGACGCGGACCTGCTGGCTCTTGGTGAAGGTACCGGCGGAGCGGGCATCCTCAAGGGCCTTGGTCACGGCGCTACGGAGCTCGAGCGAAGCCTCGAGCACGCCCTCAAACTCATTGGCCTCGTCGACCGTGATGGGCGACTTGTACCAATCGAGCAGCGCGGCGTACTTCTGGTGATCGACGCAACCGGCGGGCGCATAGGCCATGGCCTCGTCGACGGTGTAGGACAGGATCGGCTGCAGGTCGCGCATGAGCATCGAGAAGAGCTCGGCAAGCACGGTCTGGGCGCTGCGGCGCTCAAGCGAGCCGGGCTTCTCGCAGTACAGACGATCCTTCAGGGCGTCGAGGTACACGTTGGAAAGCTCGGTAACCACGAAGTCGTAGAGCGCACGGTAGGCGCGCGGGAACTCGTAGCTGGCGTAGGCGTCGTCGACCTCGGCCTGGACCTGGGTCAGACGGGCAACCATGAGCTTGTCGAGCGGCAGCAGATCGGCAAAGGCGACGCCGTCGGTCTCGGGCTCAAACTGGCCCTCGAGCTCGGAGAGCAGGAAGCGCAGCGTGTTGCGGAAACGACGGTAGGCATCGGACGTACGAGCGAGAATCTCGTGGTCGATGGAAACGTCGGAGCTGGTGTCGACGGAGGCAACCCACAGGCGGATGATGTCGGCACCCATCTCGTCGCAGACCTTGTTGGGGTCGATGACGTTGCCGAGCGACTTGGACATCTTGCGGCCCTGGCCGTCGAGCGTAAAGCCCTGCGAGACGACCGCCTTGTAGGGAGCATGGCCGTTGGCGCCCACCGAAGTGAGCAGCGAGCTCTGGAACCAACCGCGATGCTGGTCGGAGCCCTCGAGATACACGTCCGCCGGGTACTCAAGCTCGGGGCGATACTCGCAGACGGCCTTCCAGGACACGCCGGAATCCCACCACACGTCGAGGATGTCCTTATCGGCCTTGAGGTGATGGCCACCGCACTTGGGGCAGACGCAGGCCTCGCCCAGGTAGCTCTCGGGAGCGTCGGTGAACCAGGCGTCGGAGCCCTTCTCGTGGAAGAGCTTGATGACGGCGTCGAGCGTGGCGTCGTTCATGACCTTCTCGCCGCAGTCGGCGCAGGTGTAGCTGGGGATAGGCACGCCCCAGTTGCGCTGACGGCTGATGCACCAGTCGGGACGCTGCTCGACCATGGCGCCAATGCGGTTGGCGGCATGGGCCGGATACCACTTGACGTTCTCGCGGACCTCTTTACCAGCCTGCTCGCGCAAGCCGGTCTTGTCCATCGAGACAAACCACTGGTCGGTAGCACGGAAGAGCACCGGGTGCTTGCAGCGCCAGCAGTGCGGATAGCTATGCGTAATCTTCTTCTCGAGGACCAGGGTGCCGCGCTCGCGCAGGAACTCGATGATGTGCGGGTTGGCCTCGTCGGTATCCATGCCGCTGAAGGGGCCACCGGTGCCAAACTCCTCACCGGTGTAGAACTTGCCGTCGTCATCGACCGGCATGCAGATGTCGGTGATGCCCTCCTTGAGGCACGCGAAGTAGTCATCGACGCCGTGACCGGGCGAGTTGTGGACGATACCGGTACCGTCATCGACACCGACGTAATCGGCCAGCAGCGCCACGCCCTCAACGCCGTCAAAGATCGGCTGCTTGTAGTGGATGTGGTGGAAGGTCTCGGCGGGAACCACGTAGGGCTTTCCGTCGACCATAACCGGGGTGTACTCCCAGCCAAACTCCTCGCAGCACTTGGGAGCCAGGTCCTCAAGCATGACCTCGGCACGACCCTCGTGCTCAACGGCGACATAGGCGGCGCCGGGCTTAAGGGAAACGGCCTGGTCGGAGGGGATGGTCCACGGCGTGGTCGTCCAGATGATAAAGTCGACCGGGCCATCGAAGTTCTCGAGGCCGGCGGGCTTGGAGGTCATCTCAAAGCGCACGAAGATGGACGGGCTCGTCTCGTCGGAGTACTCGATCTCGGCCTCGGCCAGCGCGGTGTGGCAGTGCTTGCACCAGTGAACCGGCTTGTGGCCGCGATAGATCATGCCCTTATCGAACATGGCCTTAAAGACCTCGATATCGGCAGCATCATGCTGGTGATAGAGCGTCAGATAGGGGTTGTCCCAGTCGCCGAGCACGCCCAGACGACGGAAGCCGGCCTTCTGGAGCTCGATGTTCTCGACAGCGAACTCGTTGCAGAGCTCACGAATCTTGGCCGTGGGGGTCTGGTTGAACTTCTCGGTGCCGAGCTTCTCCTCGACCTTGTGCTCTATCGGCTGGCCGTGGCAGTCCCAACCGGGGACATAGGGAACCTCATAACCCTGCATCATCCAGTAGCGGTTGATCATGTCCTTGGAGATCTTGTTCATGGCGTGGCCGATGTGGATCGGGCCGTTGGCGTACGGAGGACCGTCGTGCAGCACGAACTTCTTATGACCCTCGTTCTTCTTCAGAACCTGCTCGTAGACCTTGTTGTCCTGCCAGTCCTTGAGTCGCTTGGGCTCGGACTTGGAAAGACCGGCACGCATGGGAAAACCGGTTTTGGGCAGATTCATCGTCTGCTTGTACTCGTTTGCCACGGTACCCCTTTCATATCGTGGGCGCGCACGCCCGTTGGGCACCAAAAAATGCGCCCGTCCCTACAAGCTGGGACGAAGCGCCACGAAACGGACTGTACGCCCGCAAAAGCTCTTCGCTTAACCACCCAGCTTAGATGCCCTCGCCCGCGTATTCGCGCGCTCGCATCCGTTACTCGGCTGGCCTATATCGACGACCATCTCGGCGATGTCTACTAAGACGAACCTCGCGGCACGTCCGTTGGGACCGCAGCTCCGGGGTGATTTTCATCGGTCGCATGCACGGGTTCTCAGCGCTCCCCGCTCTCTGTAACATGCGGACGGCCGATTACTCGTCCCCATCAACGCTTATGCGGAGTATGCTAGCACGTTCCGCGCCGGCGAAAAACCCTCAACACTGGTTTTATACGTTCGAAATTTCTCGCGGCTGTGGACCTTCTCTAGGAGCAAAATACCTGAAAGCACTTTATCGAAAGAAAGAAGGTTGCCATGCGCACGATTGGAATGAGTGATTATACCGTTGGCGAGGATTGCTTTACCGAGCTGCCCGCCGCACTGGCCGAGTACGGAGCGACCAAGGTCGCCATCATTGGCGGCAAGCGAGCCCTGGCTGCGGCGCTGCCGGGAATCGAGGCGGCACTTGAAGATACCGATGTCGAGGTCCTGGAGACGCGCGTCTACGGTACCAACAGTACGCGTGCCAATATCGCCAAGGTCGTAAACTCCCCCGCCTGCCAGGAAGCCGACGTGCTCATTGCTTGCGGCGGCGGCAAGGCGCTCGATACCGTCAAGACGGCGGCCATCGAGCTCAAGAAGATCGTCTTTACCGTGCCGACGATCTGCTCCAACTGCTCCGCCGCGACCGCCATTGCCGTTGTCTACAACGACGACGGCTCGCTCGAGGGCTATTCGTACCCCAACCGCCCCGCGCACATCTTCATCAACCCCAAGATCATCGCCGAGGCGCCAGCAGAGTACTTCTGGGCCGGTGTAGGCGATGCCCTGTCCAAGCAGCCCGAGGTCGAGTACGCCACGAGCGCCGGTAATTTGGAGCACACCGCCGGTCTTGGCCTGGCACTCGCCCACACCTGCTCCGAGCCGCTGTTTACCTATGGTGTGCAGGGTCTTGAGGATGTGCGCCAGAATCTGTCGAGCGAGGCCGTCAAGCAGATCGCGCTCGACATCGTTGTCAACACGGGCTATGTCTCGAACCTGACCAACCAGAACGTTTATTACTACAACTCGAGCGTGGCGCACGCGTTCTACAATGCGACGTGCAGCATTCCTCGCGAGGGAACCTATCTGCACGGCGAGGTCGTGAGCCTGGGCGTGCTCGTGCTGTTTGCCTATACGGGCGATACCGAGAACCTTGAGCGCTACGCCGCCTTTAACAAGCAGATGGGCCTGCCCGTGACGCTTGAGCAGGTCGGGCTTTCCGAGGCCGATATCCCTGCCCTGTGCGAATACGCGCACGCCACCAACGAGTGGAAGCAGGGAAACCCCGAGCCCTTCACCGACGAAAAGTTCGCCGCCGCCATCAAGGCCGCCAACGCCTACGGCCACTCTCTCCTGGCCTAACCGACCAAAACCACCACAAAGGGGACAGGCACCTTTGTGGCGGTTTTTATTGCCGTAACATGCTCGAGTCGAATTCGCTTGCCGGGATCACACGGTAGCCGTGGCGCAGGAGCAGGTCAACGAAGACACCGTTACCCGTTGTGAGCGTGCCGCTGAAGGATCCGTCGTAGATATGGCCCACACCACACGACGGACTGCGATCCTGCAAAATGCACGCGGCAATCTCGGACGGACCACCTGCCTGCTCACACATATCGAGCGCACGTTGAGCGCCCAGGCGAAACTCGCGATCGACCGAGACGCCCTCGCAGGTACGGACCTCGCCGTCCACAATCTCGGACGGTTTACGCGGCGTGGGCAGGCCGCCAAAGACCTCAGGACACACGAGGAGGACCTCGGTCCCCGTGCGCTCGCAAGCCTCGACCAACGCGCGGTGGTAGTTGTCGAGCCCGTTATACTTGCAGCTCTCGCCCATCAAGCAGGCACTCACCACGATCTTCATACATATCCCTCCCACGCAAATCGCCCCATTTGAGATAGACACTCAAATGGGGCGATTGACACTACGCAACGAGCCTTACTGCTGCTTAGGCATCAGCGGATTCTCGCGCGTGAGGAGGTTCATGAACTCCTCGCCCGTGATGGTCTCCTTCTTGTACAGATAACGAGCCAGCTCATGGAGCTTGAACTTGTTCTCCTTGAGGATCTGCAGGGCGCGATCGTGCGCGTCCTCGATCAGCTTGGCGACAATCGCGTCCACGCGTTCGGCCGTACCGGGGGCGCAGGTGAGCGACGTGTCCTGATTGAGATACGCGTTCTGCACGGTACCGAGCGCCATCATGCCAAACTCGTCGGACATACCAAAGCGCGTCACCATATTACGGGCGAGCTTGGTGGCCTGCTCGATATCGTTGGCGGCGCCGGTCGTCATCTCTCCAAAGATGAGCTCCTCGGCTGCGCGGCCACCGCAATAGACAGCGAGCTTGTCCAAGACCTCCTGGCGCGTCGTCAGGAAGCGCTCGTCCTCCTCGACCTGCATGGTATAACCAAGAGCACCGCTCGTGCGCGGCACGATGGTGATCTTCGTGACCGGCGCAGAGCCCTTCTGGCGAGCGGCAACGATGGCATGGCCGATCTCGTGATAAGAAACAACCTGCTTCTCGTGGTCGGACAGCACCGTGGACTTACGCTGTTGGCCGGCAATGACGACCTCCACCGACTCCTCGAAGTCGTCCTGGGTTGCACGCTTGCGACCCTCACGAACGGCGCGCAGGGCGCCCTCGTTGATGATATTGGCCAGGTCGGCGCCCGAGGCACCGGGCGTGGCGCGGGCAATCGCGGTCAGATCGATCGGCGGCTCGGTCTTCACACTCTTGGCGTGGAGCTCGAGGATGTTCTTACGGCCGGTCAGATCGGGCAACTCGACGGGGATGCGGCGGTCAAAACGACCGGGGCGCAGTAGAGCGGGATCGAGACTGTCGGGGCGGTTGGTTGCGGCAAGGACAACGATACCCTTGTGGTTATCGAAGCCATCCATCTCGGTCAGCAACTGATTGAGCGTCTGCTCGCGCTCGTCGTTGCCGCTAAAGCCGCCGCCATCGCGCTTCTTACCGATGGTATCGATCTCATCGATAAAGACGATACACGGGGCCTTTTCCTTGGCCTGCTTAAACAGGTCACGCACCTTAGCAGCACCGCGGCCAACAAACATCTCGACGAACTCAGAACCCGAAATGCTAAAGAACGGCACACCCGCCTCGCCGGCAACAGCCTTGGCAAGCAGGGTCTTACCGGTACCCGGAGGGCCCACAAGAAGAGCACCGCGCGGCAGCTTGGCGCCAATTTCCTCGTAGCGCTGCGGCTTCTCCAGAAAATCGACGACCTCCTTGAGGGATTCCTTGGCCTCTTCCTGGCCAGCAACATCCTTAAAGGTCACGCCCACATCCTTAGAGGCGATAACGCGCGCGCCGGACTTGCCCAGTCCGCCGCCGCCAAAGCCACCGCCGCCAAAGTTCATCGACGGACCGTCATCACCCATGGCCTTCTTCATGCGACGGTTGAGCCACCAACCGATCAGGAAGAAAATCGCCATGGGAAGGATGAGCGTAAGCAGGTAGTAGGTCATCAAACCCGAGTTTTTATCGGGAACGACCGACTCCAGCGAAGCGCCAGACTCAAGCACGCGATCGGTAAAGCCTGCATCGTTCGGCACACCGGTCGTCTTATAGGCGATGTTCTCGTCCTCACCCTTCTTGGTGTAATAAATCGTGTAATCGTCCGTGTTGTACTCGACCTTGTCGACGCTCTTCTTATCGAGCGCTTTGACAAACGTCGAATAATCGGTCTTCGTAATCTGCTGCGTGTGACCGATGTTGGGGGAACAGAACGGTCGAGAGCACGAGGTAGACGACGAAGGCGATGAGCACGTAGAGGATCATATTCCGTCTACGTTTGTTGTCATCCATCTCCATCTGTTTGAACTCCATCTACTGGGGTTGATAATGCTTTCTAGAATACCCAACCCGAACGGCGATAAACCGACGCTGGGCACGAAAGGACAGAGATGGCATCACTGGAAGTCGGCAAGGTTCAAATCTATACGGGCGACGGCAAGGGCAAGACGACGGCTGCTTTGGGGCTCGCCTTGCGCGCGACGGGCTACGGACTCGACGTGTTTATGCTGCAGTTTGCCAAGAAACTGCACTGCGCCGAGCATGATGCGGCGCCCCGTTTGGGTCTGCGCATCGTACAAGCCGACCGCGACACGCCCGAGGCCTGCGCCGCACAGATTCTGGAGCTCGCACGCGAGCAGATATCACAGGTCGACGTTCTGATTTTGGATGAACTCGGAGAAGCCATGCGCCGAGGTTTTGTGACACGCGAGGATATGGAAGCGCTGATCGCGATGAAACCCGACACCACAGAGCTCGTACTGACCGGCCGCGGGCTGCTGCCGTTGGCCGACCTCGCGGACTTAGTCACCGAAATGCGCCCCGTCAAACACTACTTCGACGAAGGCCTCCTAGCCCGCCAAGGCATCGAATACTAGCCATTGGGGACGTCCCGAATGGCTAGGCGGTGGCGCGGCCTAGCCAGTTGCCGCTGTGGTGGTAGATGGTGAACATCGTGGCCGTAATGAGCCAGGTTACGGGGTAGACCAGCAGTAGATGCTCGAGCGACGGATCGAAGGGCATGATCGCAAACACCCAGATCACCCTCAAGACAACGGTGCCAAAGATGGTGAGCATCATAGGCTGCAGACTCACGCCGGCACCGCGAATGGAGCCCGACGCGTTTTCGATAATCGAGAAGATCGCGTAGAACGGCGCGATGAAATGAAGAATCGTCGTGGTATACGCCGAAATCGAAACATCGTCGACAAACAGACGCGACAACGGACCCGAGAACACCAGCAGCACGGCAGACAGTCCACCAATGAGCATAAACGACAGCACGAGCGACGTATGGTAGCCCTTGCGCATGCGCTCATAGTTGCGCGCGCCAAAGTTCTGTGCCGAGAACGTGGTGATCGACACGCCGAGCGCCTCGGTAACCATCCAGACAATGCCATCTAAGCGGCCCGAAAGACCCCACGCCGTGGTGACATCGGCACCAAACGAGTTGACCGACACCTGAATCAAAACGTTGGAAATCGAATACGCAGCAGACTGAAAGCCAAGCGGCAGACCACACGAGATCATGCTCTTACAAATGCCAGGATCAATGCCGAGTTTGGACAGACACTATGACCCAATCCGAGGGCACTAAAAGACAGGAGCCCCCGCTCGTGACCGCGGGTCGGGGCTGCGACAATGATGTCGAAGTGCCATAGGCGCAGCCGCGCCGCAACGAGGTTGGGAGGCTCCCATGCCAAAGTATTCTACCGCGTTCGG
>ENA-OPYU01000519-OPYU01000519.1-human-gut-metagenome-genome-assembly--contig:-NODE-519-length-15290-cov-2.849436_pt1 | contig 15290 bp, 23 predicted proteins | sample MGYA00242637_ERZ504482 | MGnify/ENA primary metagenome ERZ504482 (study PRJEB26092, sample SAMD00036237) | human gut metagenome | host: Homo sapiens | study: EMG produced TPA metagenomics assembly of...
TATTTAAAGTTTCGGGATTCCTTGTACAGATCGCCACTTTATCAACAAGCGGATGATCACAGTAAATCGCCGCAAATTCTTTTCCAAATCCAAGTCCCGCTACTCCGATATTTACTTTTTTCATTTTTCATTCCTCCTTTATCATCTTATCTATCGCTTCCACGCTGATCTTTCCTTCCATAGGACCAAACGCCGCTGTATTAATCGCACCTGCTGCTGCTGCCATTTTCGCCGCCTCTTCAATTCTCTTTCCTTCACACAGTCCGCAGATAAACGCCGCGTCAAAACTATCTCCGGCTCCGGTTGCATCTACAGGCTGAATTCTGTAAATTCCTGTTTCAACCGTTTTTTCCTTCGTATAAATCTTTGACCCCCGCGAACCTTGCTTTAATGCCAATATTTCAAGCTCAGGATTTTTAAAGCATTCTTCAACAGCTTCTTCCACTGTTTCTTTTCCTGTCAACAAAAGAAGTTCTTCCTCCCCGGGCAAAAAAACATTCGTCAACCGACATCAGATTCTCCAGAATTTTATCCGTCTCTTTTTCCCCTATTAATTCTTTTCTGATATTCGGATCAAAAGAAACCTTCGCCCCTAATTTTTTTGCCGTTTGTGCCGCTTTTAAAATTTCTTTTGCAAACTCTATATCAGCAAACAAAGAACAGCCCATTACATGAAAATACCGAACTCCATCCAGCACATCCTTCTGCGGCGCTTTCGCTTCAACAGCCGGAGTATTCCCCATATGAAAAATAAATTTTCGGGAGCCATCATCAAAATATGTTACAATCGCACATCCTGTAGCCTTTTTTTGGATTTTCAATCACATGCGACACATCGACTCCGTCACTTTTCAATCTGTCCAACAGACATTTTCCAAAATCGTCTTTGCCTACTCCTCCGATAATTCCGCCCTTATGTCCGAGTCTCGCCACTGTATCAATAAAAATCGCCGGTGCTCCGCTCGGATAAGGTCCTCGAAAAACTCCTGCTTTATCCAGTGGCTCATTTTCTTTCTCCCGCATAATTTCCACGATCATTTCACCATCGTCCAAATTTCTGCCATTTCATATCCTCTCCTCAAAACGTAAATTCATGTTTCAAAAATGTTAAAGATTCTTTTATATAGCGATCCAGCATTTTCTCATCTGCATTCCCACTTAAATCTCTCCACACTTTACAGTCCCGAGCGACCTCTCCTCCTTGAAGAAGAAACGGTTCCATAACGACGCCTTTCTCATATCCGATATCTCTTAGCGCCCGTCCGATATCTCTCCAAGGAAGGGATCCCATTCCCGGAAGCTTTCTGTTTGATTCTCCCACATGCAGATGGCCCAATTTTCTTCCTGCAAGCCGGATAGCCTCCGGAATATTATCTTCTTCGATATTCATATGAAATGTATCAAGAAGGAGATTAACGTTTTCACTTCCGACTCTCCTGCAGTATTCCAATCCTTCCCTGCAATCTGTGATAATATAAGTTTCATATCGATTCAAAACTTCCTGACAGCATTCGATTCCCAATGATTCCGCAGCTTCTGCAACCTCTTTCATCCCCTCGATGCTTCTCTCCCAGGCAGCTTCCTTATCCGTTATTTCAAATTGACACGGCCAATAAGAATACATTGCTCCAACAAGTGATTTAGATCCTACTTTTTCCATTGCTTTTAATATATCGATCAAATAGTTTACTCCCGCTTTTCGTATATCCGGATCAGGAGAAGCAAGATCTTTATCTTTTGCCGGTCCGATATTTGCCGTCAATACCATATCCATATCTTTCGCCGCGCGCCTCAATTCTGAAAGTTCATAATCTGACATTTCCAACAAGTGAGGAGCACCCATTTCCAAAATGTCAAATCCGATGTCTGAAACTCGTTTTAATGTTTTCAAATAATCACATTGCCATTTTGTTCCCCAATAAGAATATAATGTTCCAAATTTCATCTTCATCCTCCTTCTTTTTTCGTGCTCGTGCACGCTTTTTCTTGTATTTATAGTACCATGTTCATTTTATTGTTTCAATACTATATATTCACCATTTTTTCACTGTATTTTTTGTGCATTTTTTACATTTATATTGAGTTGTATGTTACATATATTTTTTTTCGCACAAACTCTTATTTTTTGTAACTAGACACGAGCACGATATTATGTTATATTATTAGCAGTAAAAATGGTATTATATGGGAGGTGATTATTACATGGCGGTAACCGTAAAACAAATTGCAGAGCTGGCAAACGTTTCTCGAGGTACTGTAGACCGGGTACTAAACAATCGTTCCGGAGTCAGCGAGGCAACGCGCCAAAAAGTTTTGAAAATCGCAAAAGAACTGCACTATGAACCGAACTTCCTTGCCAAAGCGTTAGTATCTAAAAAGGAATCCTTAAAAATCGGGGTCATCTTAACACCGGATTATAACCCCTTTATCCATGATATTATTTCGGGAATCAACCGTGCCAAGAAGGAATTTTCTGCTTTTGGAATCGAAGTAATCATCAAACTGATGACCAGTCTTGATCCTTCCGAAGAAATCCGGATTATTAACGATTTAACTGAAAACGGAGTCAGCGGAATGGCAGTCTTTCCTCTGGATCACCCAAATGTTTACGCCCTTCTTAACTCCCTTATCGAAAAAGGAATCGCCGTAATCACCTTTAACTCTCCTGCTCCCGAAGTAAAAAGTTTATGCTTTATCGGACAGGATCATTATAAAGGCGGAAGAACCGCAGCCGGATTAATGTGTAAGATTCTTCCGAAAGATGCCAGAATAGGAATCATTATCAGCAGTACAAAACTTTCATGCCATCAGCAAAGACTGCTTGGTTTTCAAAATAAAATCTCGGAAACACGACCGGATATCAAAATCGTCGGCATTTCTGAAAATCAAGATAAAAAAGAAGATGCCTTTCGCATCACCTTAGAATACTGTAACAAACTTCCCGATCTGGACGGAATCTATATTACAGGCGGCGGTATAGCCGGAGTGGGAAGCGCCTTGGATATCATAGATGATTCTGAGAATATCCATGTGATCTGTCACGATCTTACAGAAGGCTCCATTCACTTGCTCCAAACACAGGTTGTTGATTTCGTATTGGGACAAGAACCGGTAAACCAAGGATATTTATTGATCAAAACTTTATTTGAATATTTAGTTAAAAATATTACTCCGCATAAGATCATCGACATTCCGGTCACAATTTCCACCGATGAATCTTACAAAAAAGAAGAACCTTAAAACAGATGTTTTTTCTTTTACATTTTGATCCCAATACAAAAAAGAGTTCAGCAGTATGATAGTATCATCTGTTCTGAACTCTTCTTAATTTATTTTATGATTTATTTATCCTGCACTGTCTCTCTGAGTTTCTTTGCTGCAACTTCTTCTTTAATCTGTTCTATAAACTCTTCCAGACCACACTGACCTTCATCTCCGGCAAATCTGCTTCTTACAGATACTTTGCCTTCCTCTTCTTCCTTCGCTCCTACAACGAGCATATACGGAATCTTTTTCCATCTGTGCCTCGCGGATCTTATATCCGATCTTCTCCGCACGACTGTCAATTTCTGCGCGAATACCCGCCTCCTTCAGATCTTCAAGCACTTTACCTGCATAATCAAGATATTTGTCAGAGATCGGAAGAACTTTCACCTGTACCGGAGCAAGCCATGTCGGGAATGCGCCCGCAAAATGCTCGATCAGAATTCCGATGAAACGTTCGATAGAACCGAATACAACGCGGTGGATCATAATCGGTCTGTGCTTCTCTCCGTCCGCTCCTGTATACTCAAGTTCAAATCGAAGCGGAAGCTGGAAGTCAAGCTGGATCGTACCGCACTGCCACGTTCTTCCGATAGAATCTTCCAGATGGAAGTCGATCTTCGGACCGTAAAAAGCTCCGTCCCCTTCATTTACAATATACGGAAGTCCGATATCATCAAGCGCGCTTCTAAGAGCATCTGTCGCCATTTCCCAATCTTCATCACTTCCCATACTGTCGTCCGGCCGTGTAGAAAGCTCGACATGATACTTAAATCCAAACAAACTATACACTTCGTCGATCAGTTTTACAACGCCTTTGATCTCATCTTTAATCTGTTCCGGCGTCATGAAAATATGCGCATCATCTTGTGTAAAACAGCGAACTCTCATTAATCCGTGGAGCTGACCTGATTTTTCATGACGGTGCACAAGTCCCAACTCTCCCATACGGATCGGAAGATCACGGTAAGAACGCGGCTCTGACTCATACACAAGAATTCCGCCCGGACAGTTCATCGGTTTAATTGCGAAATCTTCCTCATCAACTACTGTTGTATACATATTTTCTTTATAATGATCCCAGTGACCTGATGTTTCCCATAAATGGCGACTTAACATAATCGGCGTATTAATTTCTACATATCCCGCTCTGCGGTGAATCTCTCTCCAGTAATCAAGCAGTGTGTTTTTCAGAACCATACCGTTCGGAAGGAAAAACGGAAATCCCGGTCCTTCTTCGCGCATCATAAACAGACCGAGTTCTTTTCCAAGTTTTCTGTGATCACGCTTTTTCGCTTCCTCAATCATCGTCAGATATTCTTCAAGCTCTGCCTTTTTGGAAAAAGCAGTTCCGTAAATTCTCTGAAGCATTTTATTATGTTCGTCGCCTCTCCAATAAGCGCCTGCAAGACTTGTTAATTTAAATGCTTTCACCGGTTTTGTTGTCATAAGATGCGGACCTGCGCACAGATCGGTAAATTCTCCCTGTGAATAGAAACTGATCGTTTCGCCTTTCCGGAAGATCTTCGATCAATTCTACTTTATAAGGCTCATTTTTTTCTTTAAAATACGCAATCGCTTCTTCTCTTGGCATTGTATACTGTTTGATCTCAAGATTCTCTTTTACGATCTTCTTCATCTCAGCCTCGATCTTATCAAGATCCTCTGCTGTAAGCGGAGTCTCCTTGTCTATATCATAATAAAATCCGTCTGCGATCGACGGTCCGATCGCAAGTTTCGCATCGGGATACAGCCTTTTAATCGCCTGCGCCATAATATGAGATGCTGTATGACGAAAAGCTCCTTTTCCTTTTTCATCGTTAAATGTCAAAATATTCAATTCACAATCTTTGTCAACAACAGTTCTTAAATCAACTTCCTCTCCGTCAATTTCCCCCTGCCGTAGCAACTCTTGCCAACCCTTCACTAATATCAAGCGCAATTTCATAAACACTCATCGGCTGTGCATATTCTTTGCTTGATCCGTCTTTTAATGTGATCTTCATCTTTTTCTTCCTTTCTTTTTGTTATTCTTCCCTGTCCGCAAACATAAAAGAAGCACTCCATACGGAATGCCTCTTATCTATGAATCTATGCTGCACGGAAACACTCCACACAGGGACGGGAAAACTCCCGCGGTTCCACCCTGTTTGTCTTCGTCAGAAAACCATCTTAATTCATGTGATGATAACGGAATCACCGTGCCGTATTAAGGCCGCTCCGAGGTGGTATTCAGTCAGCCGGAACATCAGGATCTTCACACCATACAGATCCCTCTCTGAGATGACCGGACAGCTTACTGTCCTCTTCAACACTTTCATAATCATTTTTACTTTACAACGGCTATTTTACATCAAAATAAGAATGTCTGTCAAGCCTGAAACTGCTTCTAAACGCAGAAAGCACCTTCCTTGCTGCAAGTTTTGTCTTTGCAAACTTCAACCTCAACACAAAGTGGTGCTTTCTTTTTCTCTGCTTATTTTCCTGCAAAATCAATTATTCACGTTCCAAAAGATGATCGATCAAACGATCTCCTTTTTCTCTGAAGATTCCCCGTTTTTCTGTGCCGTCCGTTCAGAATACTCATCCTGTCCTTTTACTGCATTTGTGCTGTCATACAACATATACGGAACAGGATCACCTGTATGAGTACGCACGCGCACAGGCGTCGGATGATCCGGAAGAATCAGCATCCTGTAATCTTCACCCGCCTGCTCAAGTCCTTCTGCCACAGGACCGATCACAAGGTCGTCTATCAATTCAATCGCTTTGATCTTATCATCCGTACTTCCCTGATGTCCCATCTCGTCCGGCGCTTCAATATGTACATAAACAAAATCATAGCCGTCCTCTGTAAGCGCTTTCACCGCAGCTTCAGCCTTTCCTCCATAATTTGTATGGAGTCCGCCATTTGCTCCTTCTACCGTAATATTATCCATTTCTGTGCCTACTGCAATTCCTTTTAACAGATCGACAGCAGAGATCATTGCGCCTTTTACTTTGTTTTTTTCTTCAAACGAAGTCAGCGCAGGACGCGTTCCCGCTCCCCAAAACCATGCTGAATTGGCTGGGTTTTTCCCTTCTTCCCTGCGTTTTATATTGATCGGATGATCTTTTAATATATCGTAGCTTTTCACCATCATTTCCCGAAGCACTTCATCTTCCGGGAGATATCCGCCGATCTTCTTTGTCAAAATATCATGAGGCGGCGTCAATTCTGTCACATGTCCGTTATTCTGGATCAGCAGGTGACGGTAGCTCGTTCCTACATAAAAATGATATCCGTCTTTTGCAAGCCCTTTACTTAATGCTTCCATAAGAACTGCCGCATCCTCTGTCGATATTTCTCCCGAACTGTGATCAAGAATCGTGCGTTCTTCATAACAATCTTCATCCTCTGTCAATGTAACAAGGTTGCACCGAAAAGACACATCCAAGTCCCCCATCTGCGTGCCGATACTCAAAGCTTCTAACGGAGAACGTCCTGAATAATACTTCTTCGGATCATATCCGATCACCGACAGGTTTGCAGTATCGCTTCCCGGAGACATTCCTTTCGGAACTGTCTGAACCATCCCGATCTCCGCGCTTTTTTTGCCAGACGATCCATATTCAGAGTCTTTGCCGCTTCAAGCGGTGTTTTCCCTGACAGAGACTCCAGTGGTTCATCTGCCATTCCGTCACATAAAATAACGATATATTTCATAATTTTCGTCCTCTTTATTTTACTCTTCAACACGGATCATATGAAGGATTCCCTCAAATTTCTCCGCGATCTTTCTGTATGCTCCCTCTGTCATCACTTCTGTTATGATACCGAACTCATTTTCAAGACCTTCCGCTCTCACAAAAGTCACTGCTCCAAATGCCGCTTCTGTTTCTTCCCGACGCATTTTTTCGTCGCCGCTGATCCGTACAAAGAAACGTTTTTCCGTATCCTCTATCGGAAGAAGTTCCAGCTTTTCAATTTTTCCACATTGTCATAATATTTCTGTGAAGATGTTTTGCTTCATCTACAACATCCGCTACAACAGCGCTCGCCGTAGGAAGTTTTCCTGCTCCGCTTCCGTAAAACATTGCGTCTCCAAGCATATTTCCGTTTACAAACACTGCGTTGAACACACCGTTTACGCTATAAAGCGGATGTTCATTTCCAAGAAGCGCCGGAGCAACGATCGCATGGAGGTGGTCGCCGTCACGCTTACTCGATGCAAGAAGTTTGATCGTCATTTTCATCTCTTTTGCATACATCATATCTTCTTTTGTTATCTGCGTGATACCTTCTGTGTAAATATCTTCAAAATCAACCTGATGTCCTGAAATAAGAGAAGAAAGAATCGCGATTTTCCGGCATGCGTCATATCCTTCTACATCAGCCTCAGGATTGCGCTCCGCAAAGCCGTTATCCTGCGCTTCTTTAAGCACTTCGTCGTACTGAGCACCTTCATAAAACATCTTCGTAAGCATATAGTTTGTCGTTCCGTTCAAAATTCCGGTAATCTCCTCAATGCGGTCTGCCGTCAGCGAAGAATTTAACGCGCGGATAATCGGGATACCTCCTCCTACACTTGCTTCAAACAGGAAATTGATCTCCCGCTCTCTTGCGATAGACAGAAGAGTCGCGCCATGCTTTGCCACAAGCGCTTTGTTGGATGTCGCCACGCTCTTTCCCGCTTCCAGACACCGTTTTACAAATGTATACGCCGGTTCTACTCCACCCATTACTTCCACTACGATTTGAACTTCCGGATCATTAATGATCACATCAATGTCATGCACTATCTTTTCCTGTATCGGATCTCCCGGAAAATCTCTCAGATCAAGAACATATTTGACACTGATTTCATCTCCTGCTCTCTGATTGATAACATCCTTATTTTTTTCGAGCACTTCTACAACTCCCGAACCGACTGTGCCATATCCCAATACCGCTATACTTATCATCCTATTCTTCCTTTCCTATCCCTTTTTCTGTTCGTAACATTTCACAAAACCACTATTAGCCAAAACAGGCTTCCGATCACTGCTCGGATGCCTGTTCTGTATTTGCACTTAAATATGCGTTGATAAACGGATCGATATTTCCGTCCATCACTCCGCCTACGTTACTTACTTCCGCATTTGTACGGTGATCTTTCACCATCGTATACGGCTGCATGACATAGGAACGGATCTGATTTCCAAAATTAATATCCCTTACTTCTCCGCGGATATCAGACATTTTTTCCGCCTGTTCCTGCTGCTTCATCAAATAAAGCTTTGATTTGAGCATCTGCATCGCTTTATCCTTGTTCATATGCTGAGAGCGTTCATTCTGACACTGAACTACGATTCCGGTCGGAAGATGCGTAATACGCACTGCCGAGGACGTCTTATTTATATGCTGACCTCCCGCGCCGCTGGAACGATATGTGTCGATCTTCAGATCATCGTCATTGATCTCTATATCAATATCTTCCTCTATATCCGGAATCACATCACAGGATGCAAATGATGTCTGACGCTTTCCTGCCGAATTAAACGGAGAAATACGCACGAGACGGTGTACTCCTTTTTCCGAGCGAAGATATCCGTATGCATTCTCGCCCTTCACCTCAAAAGTCACGCCTTTTACTCCTGCCACATCTCCCTCAAGATAATCCAGCTCTTCGATACTGTACCCTTTCTTTTCCGCCCACCTCGTATACATACGGTAGAGCATTCCGGTCCAGTCACAAGATTCTGTACCGCCCGCCCCGGCATGAAGCGTCACGATCGCATTATCTCTGTCATATGGTCCTGTAAGAAGTGTCCCGATACGCAATTCTTCAAACGTCTCTTCAAACTGCTGCAATTCTTCTTCAATCTCTTCCGCTGTTTCCTCGCTGTCTTCTTCCTCGCTCATCTCAATCAGAAGCATCATATCCTCATAATCTGAATACAGCTTTTCGATTTCTTTTACAGAGTCCTGCAGCCCTTTTAATTCTTTCATTACTTGTTGGGAAACTTCCGGATCATCCCAAAATCCCGGTTCTTCCAAACGCTTCTCCAACTCTTCAACCCGCAGCTTCTTAGAAGCTAAGTCAAAGTGAATCCCTCAAATCTTTCAGCGGTTCTTCATATGCGCTTAGTCTTAACTTCAGTTCATCTAACAAAACCACCTTGATCACCTCTTTCATTTATTATACAAATCCTGTCTTATCTTTTATTATACGGATTCTATTGTTTTTTTCATAATACCGTCTATTACACCGGTTTTCTTCCACAGCATTCGTTTGTATTTTTTACCCGCTTCCGCAAGGACATGGATCGTTCGGATAAACTTTCTTATCTTCCCGCTTTTTCGGAGCGCGTACGGAAGTGTCATCCTTATTTGTTCCTGTAACTTTCGCTACCTCTTCTCTTTCTACTTTCTGCTCGACACGAACATTGAACAGTGTACGGATCGTTGTCTCGGCGATCATATTTGTCATCTCGCCAAACATATTATACCCTGTCATCTTATACTCAACAAGCGGATCTCTCTGTCCGTATGCCTGAAGACCGATTCCCTGACGAAGCTGATCCATATCGTCGATATGATCCATCCATCTTGCATCGATTACTTTTAGAAGTACGACACGCTCTAACTCTCGGATCTGTTCTGCTTCCGGGAATTCCGCTTCTTTCACTTCATACGCTTTCACCGCACGTTCTTTCAAGAGATGTTTCAGCTCTTTTTGACGCATATCAATACATTCTTTCTCTGACGGAAGCTCCATCATCGGAATAATCTTATGCAAGTTCAGCTCCAGACCTTTTTACATCCCAGTCTTCTGCTGCCGCTTCCGGAGAGGCGAAACGGTCTGTAATATTTTCAACATATTCTGTGATCATATTATAGACGGTATCTCTCATGCTCTCGCCGTCGAGAACCCTTCTTCTCTCTCCGTAAATGATCTCTCTTTGCTCGTTCATAACCTGATCATACTCAAGCAGATTTTTACGGATACCGAAGTTGTTTGTCTCCAGTTTTTTCTGTGCTGTCTCTATCGCATTGGAAAGCATCTTATGCTCCAACTGTTCCCCGTCTGCAACACCCAGCGCATTAAAAGCTCCCATAAGACGGTCCGAACCGAACAGACGAAGAAGATCATCTTCCAGTGAAATATAAAATCTTGATTCACCCGGATCTCCCTGACGTCCGGAACGTCCACGAAGCTGATTGTCAATACGTCTTGACTCATGCCTTTCCGTACCGATAATCTTTAATCCGCCTGCCGCTCTCGCATCTTCATCAAGTTTAATATCCGTACCACGACCTGCCATGTTCGTCGCGATCGTTACGGCGCCGTGAACACCTGCATCCGCTACGATCTCTGCTTCCTGCTCGTGATATTTCGCATTCAGAACGTTATGTTTGATTCCTTCTTTTTTCAGCATACCGCTCAAAAGTTCGGACACTTCTATCGTGATCGTTCCGACAAGAACCGGCTGACCTGTAGCATGAGCTCTCTTTACTTCTTCAACGACAGCATGATATTTTTCTGCTTTTGTTTTATATACCGCATCTTCAAGGTCTTTTCTCTGAACCCGGACGGTTGGTCGGGATCTCTACAACGTCCATTCCGTAAATATCACGGAACTCTTTTTCCTCAGTCAAGGCAGTACCTGTCATACCGCTCTTCTTCTCAAATTTATTAAACAAGTTCTGGAATGTGATCGTCGCAAGCGTCTTGCTCTCTCTGCGCACTTTTACGTGTTCCTTCGCCTCAATCGCCTGATGCAGCCCGTCCGAATAACGTCTTCCCGGCATGATACGTCCTGTAAATTCATCGACGATCATAACCTCTCCTTCTGCATTCACAACATAGTCCTGATCTTTAAACATCAGATTATGCGCGCGCAAAGCAAGGATAATATTATGCTGGATCTCCAGATTTTCCGGATCGGCAAGATTTTCAATATGGAAGAATTTCTCTACTTTCTTAACTCGTCTTCTGTCAGGTAATTGCCTTTCCTTTCATTGACAATAAAATCACCCGTCTCTTCGATATCCTCTCCCATAATCGCATTCATCTTGGAGAATTCTCCGCTTGCCTCGCCACGTTCAAGCTGACGGGCAAGAATATCACACGCTTCATAAAGCTTTGTCGATTTTCCGCTCTGCCCGGAAATAATAAGCGGCGTTCTCGCCTCGTCGATCAAAACAGAGTCAACCTCATCGATGATCGCAAAATTCAGACCTCTTTGTACGAGCTGTTCTTTATATATGACCATGTTGTCACGCAGATAGTCAAATCCGAGTTCATTATTCGTTACATAAGTAATATCGCAGTCATATGCCGCACGGCGCTCTTTATTGTCCATTCCGTTTAAAATAACACCGACTGTCAATCCAAGAAATTCATGTACTTTTCCCATCCATTCAGCGTCACGTTTTGCCAGATAATCATTGACCGTAACGATATGGACGCCTTTTCCTGAAAGTGCGTTCAGATAAGCCGGAAGTGTAGACACAAGCGTCTTACCTTCACCTGTACGCATCTCGGCAATACGACCCTGGTGCAGAATAATACCACCGATAAGCTGTACTCTGTAATGACGCATACCGATACTTCTCCATGCTGCCTCTCTTACAACGGCATAAGCCTCAGGAAGAATGTCGTCAAGCGTCTCTCCTTCATTCAGTCTGTCCTTAAACTCCTTTGCTTTTTCCTTTCAGTTCCTCATCTGACAGCGCCTCCATCGCAGGAGCAAGAGCTTCGATCCGGTCTACGATCGGATAAATTCTTTTCAGCTCATTATGGCTGTGGGTTCCGAAAATCTTTTCTATAATACCCATATTCTGTAATTAACTCCTTATATAAATTTAGCATCGGTAATAGCTCCGATGCCACCACTATTCTTCATTTTAACACTAACCAAAGCGTAATTCAATACTCAAAAATTGTTTTGACAACCATACGCGCACCGCCTTTTACGCACAAAAACGATACTCTTATATCGGAAATAATGATCCCATTCAGAATCATTCAATCACCGGAAGTACCAAAAGGCACATTCCGGGAGTGCAAGCGGTCGCCAAGGTCACGGGCAAGCCCGGACTTTGGCTTATCGCCATTGCAAAAAGCACAGAACCCATTCCAAAGGCTCTGTGCTTTTCTCATTCATCCGCACACAATATTTGATTATCCTGTGCTGATTTTTTTATGCATTGCTCTATGCTCTTTTTCTTCTTCTGAAAATAACAACTGCGGAAGCTACCAGCATGAACGCCCAGAACATGATCGGTGTCTGATCGCCTGTCTGAACTGCCTGACCTTTCTGTGAATCCGGATTTTTATCCTCATCTTCCTTAACGTCATCTTTTTTCACAAGCAGTTTCTCTGCATCTTTTAACGCTTTTAACATATCTTCAACGTCTTTTGCCGTCGCTTTCTTGTCTTCCAATACCGCTTTTGCTTTTTCCAAAACGTCTTTATATGCTTTCACTGACGCATCCGTATATCCGCTTAAATCTTTCTTTTCAGCCGCTTTGATCGCTTCTTTCAATGCTTCTAACTGCTCTTTGCTTGGCTTTTTGTCTTCTTCCTGCGGATTGTCTTTCTCTACGAGAAGCTTGTCTGCATCTTTTAATGTTTTCAGCATATCTTCAACCTCTGTTGCTGTTGTTTCTTTATCTGACAACATTGTTTTTCGCTTTTTTCCACAACATCTTTATATGCTTCGACAGACGCATCCGTATATCCGCTTAAATCTTTCTTTTCAGCGCTTTGATCGCTTTCTTTAATTCCTCTAACTTTTCTTTGCTCGGCTTCATTTCCAAATCAACGGCAGCTTTCTGCAGTTTAGCCAAAGCGTCGTCTACCTCCTTTTTGTGCCGCCTTCTCATCTTTAAGAACTTCCTGCGCTTTATCATATGCCGCCTTAAAAGCATTCCATGTCGAAGGAGTATACTCTTCTTCTTTATCTGCGTATTTCTTTGCGAAATCTACATAACTCTGAAGCGCAGTCTTATCCACTTTATCCGGACTCGGTTTTGCAGTCAGTCCGCTGATCGCAGTTTCAAGATCCGTCTTCGCCTGATCTACTTCTGTCTGTGAAGCATCCGCGTTTTTAAGTACCGTTTCAGCCGCTGTCAGCGCTTGCGTATACTTCGCTGCGGATTCTTCCGTATATCCCGAAAGATCCCCGGTACGCTTTTTTGCGCCTCATCAACCGAAGCCTGCAGTTTTGTGAAATCTGCACGTTTTACAAGTCCGTTTACCGCTGTCTCAAGCGCTGTGCGAGCCGCCTCGATATCCGCATCAAGCGCATTTTCATTTTTCCAAGACTTCATTGCGCATCCAATGCGCTCTTAAACGGCTGCCATGTGGACGGAGTATAGTCTTTTTCAGTCTTATCGCTCACTGCATCGACCAATACTTTCAGGCTTGTCGTGTCACCTATAAAGTCAAGCATATGTACGATTTCAAGCAATTCTGTGTACGCTTCGTCAACCTGCTCCTGTGACGCTTTTTCATTATCTTTCACCTGAACTGCTTTCGCAAGCGCTGCATCTAACGCTTTTTTCACTTCAGGAACGACATGTTCATATTCCGGTTTTTCTTTCGCGCTCTGTGCGTATCCGATCAAAAATTCAAGGAACTGCTTATTTACCTGTTCCGGCTGCGGTTCTTCGTTTTTTCGGAGCCATTATACGGATTTCTGCCGCAGATGCAAAGTTCTTTCCTGCCTGATCTGACAATGTTCTCACTGCATATAATCTAACGTTTGTCGCCTCTGTCTGATCAAACTGAGCCCATTTCCATCCTGAATCATTTGTCCATGTTCCTGTCGCCACTTCATGATAAGACTGTCCGTTATCATTGCTTACCTCAATACGGTATTCAACGATCACACCGTTCACCGCGCCGTTTCTTGGAAGTATACGCAGTCCGTTGACAGTCTTGCTCTCTCCCAGGGCAATATCGATCCACAGATTATTCTGGTCGTCGCCTTCATATTTACTGTGCCAAAGCGTTGACACGTCTTTATCCAGAACATATGATGCAGGTCCTTCTTTCCCTGTCTGCGGCTGCGCGCTTCCTGCCGTAGCAGTCATCCCTTCTGTCGGAAGGTCAAACTCATCATTTGCCGCCGGATTTTTTACAGAGTAGTTTTCTAAAATTTCTGCTCCGAGTGTTTTCAGATCCTGCGGTGTCGCAGTTGTCGGATACTCTTTATTGCTGCGTACCCATTCCCATTCCCACTCAAACCAGTCGATATTACTCTCATAATCCGTTCCCGAAAGCTCGTTTGTTCTTGCTGTGATCCAGCGCTGCCATCTTGCTTTATAGAAATCACCGATCAAGCCTGACCACTGACGGTTAGAGTAATCTTTCAGACCGCCTTTTTCCGCCTGATTTTTCGATCCCCATGTAGTAACGAGCGCTTTTGCATTGAACTCATACAGTTCTTTTGTAAAGTCATCCGCATTATTTGCAAGCGCTTTTGCCTGCTCTACCCATCTTCCGAGAAGGAAGTATTCGCTTGTTCCGTTACTTTTCCATGTCTTCGATCACTGACATGAATTTTTTCCGAATATGTTTTTAAAGCTGTCCAGATCTTTTTGCGCTGAACGCTGCAGACATACCTTTTTGATATTCCTGAGCGCTGTTGGAAAGTACCTGCTGCAAAACATTTGCCAGATCGTACTGATATCCTGCGCTGTCTTTCAGCTTATCATAATCAGCTAACAGAAGCGCTGCCGCTTCTTCAAGATCGCCTTTTTCATAGCTGATCACCGCGTTGCCCCATGTAGAAGCCGCCCCGATCGTAAGATTCGGTCTTGCATTTACAACTGACTCCGGCGCACCCTGTCCAAGGCCGTTTAAGCTCGCCTTATATACTGTTTCTTTCAAAATATCCCATGCCTGATTTGCCGACTCACTCTCTGCTCCGTATCTTCTCGTCGCATAATCATCAAGCCATGTGTCAAGATCGATCACTTCCATCTTCTGTGACGCATCATCCTGCCAGATCGTCTCGAACAAGAAATCATACAATACCGGGTTATTTACACT
>ENA-OPYU01000520-OPYU01000520.1-human-gut-metagenome-genome-assembly--contig:-NODE-520-length-15289-cov-2.901728_pt1 | contig 15289 bp, 18 predicted proteins | sample MGYA00242637_ERZ504482 | MGnify/ENA primary metagenome ERZ504482 (study PRJEB26092, sample SAMD00036237) | human gut metagenome | host: Homo sapiens | study: EMG produced TPA metagenomics assembly of...
AACCAGCTATTACTTTATATAATCTTCTATGAACCGAGTCCGGATTTTTCCACCATCTTTATAATATTCATCTTTCAGATCAGCTTTTTAGTTTTCCTGCTTTAAATAAAATACAACTTTCCCAACATGACAGAATAATTATTTTGTAAATGAAATCTACATTTTCATATTTCTCAACAATCAGTTTCTGGAACAGTCCATCCATTTTTTGCAAGAAAAATTGGAAAGTACGAAAATTAATATGTTTCTCTTCTTCCATACTTTCAGCCAAATAATTAATGCTTTTTTTCAAGCTGTCTTCTACTATTTGTATTATATGTAAAGCTTTTTTTGAATTAAATTGCTCATAACATTTTTTGATATCAGGATTATAGTGAAATACAGTACCAATTATTTTTTCCCGAATACGCTCATATTCTGATTCCATACCAAACAATTTAGTGACACGATCTTTTTGCCTCGTTTAAAGAAGCTTTTTATTTTTTCATCTTCAGACGGATTTTTTGCGTGGATTTAAGATATTCTGTAAGCTGTCTGTTTCTAGGCTCTGCAAAATCAAGTGTTTCATCCTTCCCAATAACTGCACGAATCTGCATTGCTAGAGTCTGTGCATCTATCTTTTTTCTGAGTTCTTCTTGATTGGCAATTATAACGACTTTCATTCCAGCCTGTTCAACAAATCCATTAATATATCCGAGAATATCTTGTATGGAACAATCGCATCTTTCCAGATCATCAAATATCAGGACACAATTTTTCATTGGACAAATATGTTAACGGTATTTGAACTATGTTTTTAATTTTCTTTTCTTTTATATCAATATCGCCCAGTTTTCCCATAAAGGGAGATCCAATATCAATCATTGTTCCAACTACATTTTCAACCAGTTCTGAATGTTCTGTCACAAGTTTACTTTTATCCTTAAGCAGAAAATCTAAATATAGCTTTTTTCCTAGCTCCTGAATATTTGAAATACCATACAAAGATACATACAGTACTCTCTTCTCGTTAGATTCAATTTTTTTACAATAACACATTCTTCACGAAATATGTTTTTCCACTTCCCCATGCTCCATCAATCATGACAGCATAATTATAGAAATCGGTATCTATATAATACTTAATTTCTTTTAGAATACTGCTCTCACTTAAGTACCGCTTATCCATCTCCTATCTTCCCCTTCCTATAATTTTCTTTCTTCTGGCATTAGCATCCTGAACACTGTATGCAACTTACACCAATCTTTCATTTGGAATTTATCAGTTTTTTAATGACCGTCTACTACAATCCTTTATTTTCATAAATCTATTATACATTTTAATCATCATTTTTTCCCATAAAAAAATGGAACCCCAGTCATACCGCCAGAGTTCCTTGTAACTATTGAAATATTCTGTTCATGCTCTCAAATCGTATTCTAGAAAAAATACCACACTTTTCCCTGATTATAACGGCAAATTCGATTTTCCAAAAGATACGTTTCTGCGCATAACTCCGGATTATCTTTTTTCCACCCGCTCTTATTTAAGAATTCTTCTATAGAATCATATATTTCAATGCATCCCGCCGCTGCTATAAGCCTGCCAACATCCGTCTCATTTATGTGGATATCAAATTCCCGCATGAGAAAGATTTTAAAGCCATACTACAAAATCATATATTATACAAGTGTCTGTTCCATTGCCAATGCAATTTCCTTTAACTTATCGATGGCATAGCCGATGTATTTTGAAATCTTATCGGCAGGTTCCTTCTCCTCGATCATCATCTGGGCCAGGGACATTTTTTCTTTTTTCAACTCCCTGGTCTACAAAAGCTCTACTTAGATTGCACATGTCTCTCACCTCGAATTCTTCTGTCATGGCAATATCAAAATCTTCATGTAACCTCGTGCCCACTACTGCGACTGATTATATAAGTCGCTTTTTTTTAATAATAGTTTTCGATATTTTTCAGCAGTTGGGTTTTGGCTTTGTTTTCTCCTTTTTTGCAGGTGATAACAGGACTCTCATCTGCTTAATTCCTGCAATATATTTTCTGGATCATCAGAAGCTCAAAATCCGGAGTTTTTATTCCTGTTTCTAACATTGTATTCCTCCATGAGAAACTCGTTTTCTGTTGTTAATAGAATGTGAAATATAGTTTTATCATTTTGAAAATGGGCAAGCCCAAAACAGACCTGCCCATCAACAATATTATCCTACTTATTTCATTATGCACAAATTCTCATCAATCCATTTCTGGACATCTTTTTCGCTGAGATTTACGGCTTTCGCAATTTTATCAACTGGGATTCCCATTTCAGCCAGCGAAAGGATGGTTTCATTTTTTGGCTTTTAACTCGCCCATTTCTATACCACGTTTCTCTCCGCTTTCCATTCCTTCACTATAAATTTTCTCCATTTCATGGCACATAAGTTCCACCCCTTTCTGCGTCTCCTTCAATTCATATACTCGTTTTGCAAGAATCGGACTGTGCATCTCATCTGCCTTTTTACAGTGTAGATCATGCATCAGTCTTCCAAGTTCTGTATCATCCTGCTTCCTGGAATTTACATATATGATATGTGCTTCATCTTGAAAAGCCTCGTTCAGTTCTTTAATCTGCCGGTCAATGTGGTAAATGGGAAGTCCATATCCAAGAATATCGTCCCGAGTAATAAAAATTACATAGCTTTCCGGCAGTTCCTCAAAATCCTGTCCGGGATTTAAGGTATTCATATCCATCAGTCCACTATGGTACCGGGCTCTTTTGGGGGAAGCTCCTTCATTATCCTGCTGGATTTCCACATCAAATTGTTTGCCTGTGGAATCCCTGGCAACGCAGTCCATTACTGCGGAGCGTCCCTGCAAATTTTTATAATCTTTTTGGATTACCTGATCAATCACGTATAAATCCTGTTTCTCCATAATGACCTGCAGAACATATTCCAGACATTCTCTTTTCTTGAACACGTTTCGCATAAATATATCACTCATGAGTGTAAAATTCTTAATAATGCCTTTGTATTTTTTCGTAGCGTGACTCTAAATCACTGTTTAATAGGGTGTTTTCATCAGTCATTTACAGCAATCACCTCCTGGCATTTTCGATTGATGAATGTGAAAGTGCTTTTATCTGATTCTATCTTAACATTAATGGAATTCCTTTACAAGATACTTTTTATGATGAGTGAACAGATGCAATAGAAAATAAATTTTAGTAACACTTTCTCGTATAAATACTATTTTGCGTTATTTGCGCTCAAATAGCACTATGTAACACAGTATGTAATTCCATAACACTATAAGGAAAATACCAGCAATAGCCGTCTGGAAACCGAACTGTAACCATAAGAAGTATTATTAGATAACTGACAGATTGCATAAAAACCTGTTTTTTTACTAAAAATATCAAATTTGTCATATAAAAGGGCATGATCCGAAAGTATGAAACAGAAAATTGATTGCAAAAGGTGGTCAAAAATGGCCTTTTGTCAAAGGCTTATTTTGTGTTATTGAATCCCTTTTAAGCTTAAATAACACGAACTAACACAAAATAATACAGATAAAAAGGTAGGAAATAACGGCAAATAGCACTAAGTGATTTTAAAAGGGAGTAGGTAAAAAAAGTCGTGTCTTAGACATCCGGGAAGCAAAATGCGACCCGGGTGGTCACCTCTTTTTTATCCTTCATTATGGAGTTGACTTCACCGCCAATATATCTTGCAGCCTTATCAACCTGAAGTAAAATTTCATCACTTAGTGCTAATTTTCTCATATTTTTCCTTTCGTATTTTATATATATCTTACAATAAAGGCGGCAGAGTTTGCAAAACATAGATTGCTGCCATAGAATATCTGCCTGATTTAGAGCTTGTTGATAATCTGTAAAAAACAAGCCCTATTTTTTAGCTCATTATGGGGGCTAAAAAAGTGGGTTTGGTCACTTTTTTCGGTAAGAAACAGCTTCCTTATTTAGAAAATTGCAAAACTATTTCCCATATAATGATAGTAATGACCGTTAACAGTACCTTTTATTATATAACAGGAGGTAAGGGAAGCGCAAGCTTTGTTTGTGAAATCGGCTTGAATATAGAATCATGCTGGAAATATTATAGAAAAAGAGGCTTTTTTTAGCTTGCGATAGGATCAGAAGCCAGCCTTGGTCACTTAATATGGAAGAAATTCAAATGTTTTTAGCTTGGGCACACAATCATAAATCAGTTTGGTCACTAAAATAGGGAAAGCCCTATTGAAAAACAGAGATTTTTTTGCCTGACATGGAAAGAAAAACAGGTATGATTTTGGTAAATATGGTCTGTTTTTGTAAGAAAACATTTAAAACTTGATAAAAGGACAATCTGACTGGAATTAACTGTTCATGGGATAAAAGAAAAGGCGCACAATGCAATAGCTACATTATGCGTCTCATGAGAATAATTTGTTTCAAAGGATGTGCCTATTTAATAAAGAACCATTTTTTATAGATAGAGTCATCCGGAAGAAAAAGTATTTTGGGGTCGTAATCTTCCGGATGAAGGTGATTGGCAGAAACATACAGAAGTAACGGTTTGATTTCATTACTCATTCGTATAAGCAATCCGTCTGCTTCGATTTCAATTGTATGTGAATTGTCAAGGTGCATAGGTCTGTTCCCATTATCTGGGATCAGTCCTGCCGGAGAAGACTCCGGTTCTATAGCAATCTGGACTACATCCTGTTTATGGGATGTAAGGTCAAGAGAGCTGTCTTTGGGGGCTGGATCCGGTATCTGACAGGCATTTTTTGGCGGAGACGGGTAACTGCATTGTAAAAACAGCTGGGAGATATCCCATGCTCATTACACCATGCAGCATCTGTCAGGCCACTTTGTCTGCATTCGGTTACCAGTTCCATCCATTCGTCCAGGGAACGCCCTGGAGCACGTTTCTTACTCATAATGAAACCTCCAAATGTAGTAAATTTCTATCTCCTATCAAGCGGAGTGTAGTAAAAATCTATTTACTATCATTATGAGTTTTAAAACGTAGACAGTAAAGCTACCCAAGATCTAAGCGCTTACGGATATCGTGCTCAGATGAGCCGGAATTTGCACTCCAATTCATACTCTGTTGTTACAGAATTTTTTATGGATAAATTTTTACAGCAACTATCTGGTCAATATTTCATATGCAGTATACATTTTTTAGTTTGTAATACACAAATCCCCGGCATCTGTCATAATGATCGAATGCCAGGGATTATTAAAGTCAGCCTTTTACAGCACCCACCATAATTCCTTTTGAGAAATACTTCTGCATGAATGGATATAGCGCGAAGATTGGCAGAGAAGCAAGTACAGTAATAGTCATTCGGATTCCCTTCTGGGAAATGGCTGCCATAGCCTGCTCCGTTTAAGCTATCAGCTTCTTTATTCTGTATTATTTAATTATCATTTTAATTTCAAAATTGAACTGTTCTGCATCAAGACGATACCGTTCTGACAACTCAGGCCCGCAACTGTTAGAACCAATTCCGTTTTGGACATAATCCAAGCACACGACCGTACTTCCACAAGGCTGTAATTCATAGCTATGTCTTTTTGCTGTCAGTTCCTCTTGAGTATATGGTGATACGTTAAAAGAAAATGTCCTTTCTCCTACTGCTGCAAAAGTATTTTCCTTTCCTTTTAAGATAAGGTAGTCACAGTCGGTATGACTTCCATTTTCCTGTGGACGCAGGTAATCTTCATGCATTTCAAGTACATTAGCATCATATTTTCCATGACTGCCGGCTCTTCTCTTATCTACGTAACTTTCCTCAGGTCCTATTCCGTAATATTCTACGTTGTCAAAATCTCTGTTAAGGAATAAACGGATTCCAAATCTCGGAAGCATTGGAAATTCCAAATCCCTCTTTACATCCAATTTTTACCTGGATTGCGCCATCCGAAGTAATAATCCATTCTGACTTCACATCAAGAACTTTTTTGTACGGTAGGTGCAGAAACACTTAACGTTCCTAAGATGTGTAGTTTCCCAATTTTTGGTAATGCAGGAAGTTTCATATGCTCTTGCATAGCTCTGGTCATAATGAGCATTCATCCATTCTAATTTGATTTTCCGGTCGTTGTCAGTTGGTGCTCTCCAGATATTTAATTCCATAGGACGAGTCAGAAGTTCTTTTCCCTTTACAGTAATGCTTTCAAATAATCCTGTCAGTCGGTTGAAGCGATAAGTATTTTCCTGCCCTACATGAATTGTAAAGTATCTGTCACACTCTTCCACAGTAAAAATATTATCAGTATTCATTTCAGCAAGAAGTTCAATGGTTTTCTGATTTCTTCCATCTATGTTCTTTAAAAGGATTTCATCAAATCCAAGAGACTCATCCGAATGTAAAATCTGAGTATTATTTTTCAAACAATAAGATACTTTTAGGTAACATTTTTCCACTATCTGGTATTGAAAACAGGAAGTTTTGATTGTTTTTTGCTTCATGAGCTGGTATACTTTCATCTAATTCAATTTGTCCTACACAGTCAACTTCTCCGTCAACGCTCACCTCATATATAAGATAAATATAATCTTTAAGATCAACATAATTCATATAGTTATGAAGAACCATATCTCCAGTTCCCTGATCATAGTGAAGAACCCTTGCCGGTCTATATATATTTTTGTATTCTTTTAACCCAGTATGTGGTGTTCTGTCAGGATAAACCAGTCCATCCATACAGAAGTTTTCATCGTGAATTTCTTCGCCATGATCTCCTCCATAATAATAGATTCCCTTGCCATTTTCAGCCTGGCCTTTGTAAATAGCATGATCACACCACTCCCATACGAAACCTCCACAAAGACTGTCGTACTTCTGGATCAATTCAAAGTAATCCTCCAGGTCTCCAGGTCCATTTCCCATGGCGTGGCAATATTCTACCAGAAGAAGAGGTTTATCCGGATTCTTTTCCATGTATTCATCAATCTCAGAAAAAGCTGGGTACATTCTTCCAACTACATCAATATTGGAATAGTTATACTCACGGTCTGTACTCTGATAGAATGCACTCTCATAAGTCGTAAGACGGGTTGGGTCAAATTCTTTGGTCCATTTTAGGGATTCCTCAAAGGTACATCCATATCCACATTCATTACCCATAGACCACATTACAATACATGGGCGGTTTTTTTCTCTTTCCAAACAAAGTCTGGTACGATCCATGGTTGCAGGAATGAAATCCGGGTTATTTGCAATTCTTTTATTCCACTGCTCAACTACATTTTCCCACTCTGAATTTTTCAAGTACTGTGTCTGGGTTCCATGGCTCTCATTATCAGCTTCTGCGATCACAAATAAGCCATACTCATCACAAAGCTGATAGAAATAAGGAGAATTCGGGTAATGGCTGCTTCGGACTGCATTAAAGTTGTGCTGTTTCATCATGATCAGATCTTTTTTTGATCTGCTCCATATTTACTGCGGAACCGGTTACTGGATCGGAGTCATGACGGTTTACACCTTTAAATTTTGCTTTTACATCATTAATATAGATTACGCTTCCCTCACAGTGGATTTCACGGATACCGATACGGTCTACGATCACCTCATTCTCGGAAAGGAAAAGCACCTGATACAGATATGGCTGTTCCGGATTCCAGAGTACAGGGTTTGTGATATCTAATACCGCTTTGTAAGCAAAATTTTCATCGTCACATTTCTTAAATGTACCTGTAGCCACCGTATTTCCCTCATGATTCCGGATTACAATTTTAGTATTTTCTGCTGCATTGCTCTCCCCAAGAAAATTCGCACGAATTTCAATTTCTGCACCATTTTCCCCTATAGATGTAGTGGTAAAATAATCATACAGTACACTTTCTGGTCGCTTTAACAGATATACATCACGGAAAATTCCTGTCATACGGAATTTGTCCTGGTCTTCTAAATAAGTTCCATCACACCATTTCAGGACAAGTACCGCTAAAGTGTTTGTTCCTTCTTTCAGATGATCGGTCACGTCAAATTCACTGGTTGCATGAGCCACCTGGCTGTAGCCTACATAGACACCCATTGATCCATACATAGAAGCAGGAATCTACACCCTCAAAATTCAAGTATGCTTTTGGTGCTTGGAATCTTTTCTTATATTCAAACTGGTGTACGTACGCTCCGCAAGGATTCTCCTGTGGTACATATGGTGGATCAAGCGGAATTGGGTAACGGACATTGGTATACTGATGGCTGTCATAGCCATAGTTCTGCCAGATTCCCGGAACTGGAATTTCGTCGAAGCCCTTAGTGTCATAACCTGCTTCGTAAAATTTCTCCTGAAGATCATAAATGCTCTTATAGAACTGGAATTTCCAGTTTCCATTTAAAAGCTCCATACGGTCAGATTTCTCTCTGTCATGTACAAGAGGTCCCATATCCTTTGATGCAGGCATGTAGTATGCTCGATGGGGCATGGTGTTTTCATGTAACACATTCAGATTTTCGTAGTGTTTTGGTACGATCATATTTGCTCCTCCAATATTATATATTTTTCTGATTTTAACATCTGATTATGATTATACCTGATTTTTTCAAAAAAATTACATAAACTCTGTTCGACAAAACATGCACAAAATGATATAATTTAACAAGTAAAGACACAAAAACATACACTTTTTTATTAATTGTGAAATATACACAATCTGTTCCGATAAAAATTGTGCATATTTACAAGGAGGTAATTTATATTGTACACAAACTCCGCTTACTGGCACCAGACACGCTTGGATTTTAAAGATAAAAAACATCCTATTTTTATAGGGAGCTGCGGTACTTACCGTCTGTACACAATAAAGAAGCTGCCAACGCACCGGCCGCGAGGTCGGCTTGATTACCAGCTTCTTTACGTTGCTTCTGGAAAAGCACATTTCTATTTTGATGGAAAAGAGGAAATTGTTTCTGCTGGAAACATGGTTTTGTACCGTCCAAAAGAAGAACAGCGCTACTACTATTACGGTGCCGATCACCCGGAAGTGTACTGGGTTCATTTTACTGGGAATAACGTCAAAAATATCCTCCGCAAATACGGCATTGCAGATGGCGTTCATGTGATTTATTCCGGAGTCTCCATGGAATACAAGCATCTGTATATGAACATGATTGAAGAACTGCAGCTGCGGAAAGAAGACTATGAAGAGCTTCTTGTGTATTACTTTATGCAGCTTTTAATCCTTCTTCACCGCCAGATTCTTGTAAAACCTCACAAGAAGAATCCGATGATCATGGATGACATGGCGCAGGCAGTTGATTATTTCCGAATGCATTACAATAAACAGATTAATATTGAAAAATATGCAGCTTCGAAAAATATTAGTGTTAGCTGGTTTATCCAGAACTTCAAACAATATACGAATACAACACCCGCCCAGTACATACAGAACCTGCGTCTTTCAAATGCGAAATCTCTGCTGGAAACCACAAACTACAATGTTACAGAAATTTCCAATCTGGTTGGATATGAAAATCCATTATATTTCAGCCGCTTTTTTCCGGAAACAGTTTGGCGCTTCGCCGTCACAGTTTCGGAAACAACTGCGGCAAAATGAAGAGAATCAGATGACTGAACCAGAAAAGAAATGATCTGTATACGAAAGCCCAGGTTCAAAAACTGCCTGGGCTTTTAATTGATTTATTTTTATTACTAATATTCTACATACGCTCTCCCCTAGTCATATGTACTTCTTATTCTTCTATTTTAATATACTCCCACAAATGCCATCGCAGGTGCAACTCTGGAATCTTCAATTACGATTGCCAGACTATCTGTATGGATTCCCTTCAAATCGACGATTCTCTTATATCCGATAGTTGTTCCTTCATAGCATTTTTTTATGCAGCCGTTTTCTTCATAGCAGACATTAAATGCCTCAACTCTCTGGCTAAGCGGAATTGCTTCTTTCAGAACAAGATAATGTAGTTTTTTTCTTTCAATCCATTTAATCTTGATAACCAGTTTATTGGTTCCAGCCTCATTCAGGAAATAAGTCTCATAATCATCGGTTCTAAGAACTTCTGGGGACATCTCCCGGCAGTCAAGTGGTGGAATGGTTGTAATACCAGCTTCTTCCACTAAATTATTGGAAAAGCTTTCTTTGATAAAGTCACCTAACTGCTTCAGGTTCTGAATATCCGTTGGATGGATCTTTCCGTTTTTCATCGGAGGGATGTTTAACAGAAGTGTAGTATTTTCACCAACTGATTTTAAGTAAATATCCTTCAGATTCTCAAAAGAACGTACCTTATCATCCTCTTCTTCGTGATAGAACCAGCCCGGTCTGATGGAGACATCTGTCTCAGCCGGATACCAGGCAAGTCGTTCTTCCTTCGCAAGACGTTCCCTGCTTCCCAGATCAGACTGTGTTTCATCCAATGGTCTTTCACGGAACTCTTCATTATCCTCCTGCTGGCTTAACTCTGCGGTCAGAGCCGGATCTTTCATATCTGCTGCTACCACGCTCCATTCACTTGGGCGTACCTCACCAGCTTCATTTCCACACCAACGGATATCAGGACCAGAAATAGAGATCACAGCATTTGGCTGTAGCTTGCGAACTACCTGGTAGTATCTTTGCCAGTCATATTTCTGTACCTTTCCGTTTGCGCCTTCCCCACAGGCACCGTCCAACCATACTACAAAAATATCACCATACTCTGTCAGAAGCTCTGTAAGCTGATTCACATAGTAGTCATCGTATTCTTTGCCTTTTCCATAAGATTCATTGTTTCTGTCCCAAGGAGAAAGATAAACACCAAACTTCAGGCCATATTCTCTGCAAGCCTCCATTGTTTCTCTTACAATATCACCCTTTCCATTTTTATATGGAGAGCTTTTTGATACTGGTTCGGTATATTTTGATGGCCACAGGCAGAATCCGTCGTGATGTTTGCAGGTAAGGATCAGTCCCTTCATACCGCCCTCTGCGGCTGTTTTCGCCCACTGTTTTGCATCCAGCTCTGTCGGATTAAAAATAGATTCCGGCTCTGTTCCATCGCCCCATTCTCTTCCGGTAAAGGTATTTACTGTAAAATGAATGAAACAGAAAAATTCCATGCTTTCATATGCAATCTGTCTTGCGGTCGGTACTGCTTCAATTAATCTTTTGTCTTCTTTTAAGCCGCTATAGTTCATAATCATCCTCTAGACATTTTTATTGTTACATCCCATTGCTATATTTCGTTATCTTAATGCTTATTTTGTTTCCAGCATTTTACTGTTCTTTAATTCTTCATTTGCCTTTTCTACATTCATCTGTGACATAATAAAAGTAATGATTACACAAATCACAACTGGAATCCACAGATACATAGTATGAAGCATGCTAAGGCAGGAATCCGGCTGTACAGCAAGTGAACTGTTAAAGTGGCTGAATTCCAGAAGCCAGCCTGTAATCGCAGTTCCAAGTCCTCCTCCAAGTTTCACACCAAGGGAAGTACAGGAATACATGGTTCCGTCTACACGTTTATGCTTTGTCAGATAAGTATACTCTGAACAGTTAGCAATCACCGCATTCATATCACCCTGCCATGGTCCCATACCAAATGCAGCAACGGCTGTAAAGGCAATCATAAGCGGTACGCTTCCCATATAAGCAGCAACTACTACAAGGGCACGTCCAATGGTTCCAATGGTATATCCAACCAGATTCAGCTTATATAACCCTTTCCATTTTGCTACTAAAGATGGTGTAATAACCAGTGCAATGATTAACGGGATATTGATTGCCCAGGAAAATACCGGGAACAGATCCTCGTTTTTCAATACATACATCATGTAATAAATACCCATACTGAGCATTGCGGAATAAATCTGCTGCAGAATGTAGGTTACGCAGATCATAATATAAAATCTGTTGGAAAATAACAGTTTTGCAGCTTCAATAAGGCTATATTTTTCATCTACTGCGCTTGATGCATCTTCGTTTAAGACTTCTTCTGGAAGCTCTTTTACAGATAATGCAGAAACTGTATTTATAATAAGTCCAATGATGGCATAAATAATTGCTACAATTCTCCATCCAGCAGCTCCCCCTCCCATAATCTCAACAAACTTGATAGTAACAGACTGGATCAAAAGACTGGTAGAAAATGCAAAGATAAAACGGTAAGATCCCATTTCTACACGTTCTTTGCTGTTTTTGGTAATCAGAGCTGTAAGAGCTGAATATGCAATGTTATTTGCTGTATAGAACACTGCATTTAACAGGGAATATGCAATAAAGAACCATGCATACTGCGCTGTCTGTCCAAGACTTTCCGGAATTGCAAATACACCGATCAAAGTAACTGCACAGCCGATATAACCATACAGCATCCAGGGTTTTGCTTTCCCATTTTGTTTTTGTCTTATCAATCATAGAGCCGAAGAAAATATCGGTCACTCCATCAAACAGTTTTGATACTGCAATCAATGTTCCTACAATACCCGGGTTCAATCCAACAGTATTGGTCAGATAGAGCATTACGAAGGTGGAAAGGAATGCATATACCACATTTCCAGCCACATCTCCGGAACCGTATCCGACTTTGTTGTACCATTTCAAATATCATTTTTTCTTCCATGTTTTCCTTCTCTTTCTCCTGATTTTTTTCAGGTTTATTTTCGTACTTCCTTAATCCGAATATAATTATATCTTTATCTTTCCCAAAATTACATAAACAACATTTAACAAAACATGCACAAAATTGTAGAATTTGAAAAAAATAGAACATTTTAGGATCAAAAATGCGTTCATTTATAACATAAGGTCAATTATTCGAAAAAAATAAGAGGGCTGCATCTTACAGCTCTCTTATTTTAAATATACATCCTATTCTTCATATCCCTGCGGATTATTAGACTGCCATCTCCAGGAATCTTCACACATCTCACGGATACCGTTTTCTGCTTTCCAGCCAAGCTCTTTTTCTGCCTTAGATGCATCACAATAACAAGTTGCAATATCTCCGGCTCGGCGAGGTTTGATCACATATGGAATTTTCACACCAGTTGCAGCTTCAAAATTCTTTACAATATCAAGAACACTATAGCCCTTTCCGGTTCCCAGATTGTAAATCGCAAGCCCAGGATTTTCCTCGATTTTCTTAAGCGCTTTTACATGCCCCTTTGCCAGATCCACAACATGAATATAGTCTCTTACACCAGTTCCATCCGGAGTATCATAATCATTTCCAAATACACCAAGTTCTTTCAGCTTACCAACTGCTACCTGTGTAATATATGGCATAAGGTTATTGGGAATGCCATTTGGGTTCTCTCCAATTGTTCCACTCTTATGTGCGCCAATTGGATTAAAGTAACGAAGAAGCATAACATTCCATTCTGGATCTGCTTTCTGGATATCGGTAAGCACCTGTTCCAGCATGGATTTTGTCCAGCCATACGGATTCGTACACTGTCCCTTTGGGCATTCTTCTGTAATCGGAATCTGTGCCGGATCTCCATATACAGTTGCAGAGGAAGAGAAAATAATATTTTTCACATTATTTTTTCTCATTACATCAACCAGGGTTAAAGTGCCTGCTATGTTATTTTCATAATACTCCCAGGGCTTAACCACAGATTCTCCAACTGCCTTCAAACCTGCAAAATGGATGCAGGACTCAATAGTTTCCTTGTCAAAAATATTATTTAAAGCATCTCTGTCCAGAATATCTGCCTTATAAAACTTCACTGGTTTTCCTGTGATTTTTGATACTCTGTCCAGTGCTTTTTCACTTGCATTGCTTAAATTGTCCAGTACCACAACATCATATCCTGCATTCTGAAGCTCCACTACCGTGTGGCTTCCAATATAACCAGCACCACCTGTAACTAAAATTGCCATAATGATTCCTCCTGAACGGTTTTTTCTTTTATTATAGTCTGAATTTTTCGTAAAAACATATGGACAAAGTTTTAGAAAATATGGAGAAAATGCCACGATTTCTTGTCTGTTTTCTTAATTGCAAAAATCTTATATTTTTATTATATTTTTTTTCCTTGCTTTTTCCAATAATCTGTTATATACTGCCCCATGTAAAGTAATGCAGAGTAAATTCATGAGCGTAAAGTGCCTTCCGGATGGAGAGTTGCCGGAGGACGAAAAGAGAAATCTTGCGGTTCGTGGATTGCTTCTCGCTGCAACAGAAGATAAATATGAATCCATAAATTATCTCCTATTGTGAGCGAAAAAAGAAAAGGAGGTAATTTTTTTATGGAGAAAACAAAGAACATGTTTCTCACCTCAGCCAAAGAGCTGAAAACCACTTCTACCCTGGCAGTCTGTGCAATGCTTGCTGCCCTGGCACTGATTTTAAATTCAGTTGCTTCTATCAATATCGGTCCCTATGTAAAAATTGGATTTTCCGGTATTCCAAACCAGATTGCTGATTATCTGTTTGGACCCATTACCGGATGTCTGTTTGCCGGTGTGCTGGATATTGTGAAATTCTTTATCCGCCCTGATGGTCCATTTTTCTTTGGGTTCACCTTTAACGCAATGCTCGCGGCATTTATTTATGGATGTTTTTACTACAAACATAAGCTCACTTTCCGTCGCGTGCTGATTGCAAAACTGGTTGTCGTTCTGATTGTAAATGTTCTGTTAAATACCTTATGGCTGGACATGCTTTACGGAAAAGGATTCCTTGCAATCCTCCCAATGCGTACTGTAAAGAACCTGATCATGTGGCCAATTGATTCCTTTATCTTCTTTACCATCACAAGATTGATTGAACAGACAGGAATTTTTAGTATTTTTAGAAAACCGGCTGCCAGCTGATTACATATATTTGAAAATATAAAAACTTAGCGATATCAAATAAAAAACGCGAATATTCCAGTACTAAATAAGCCACTGATATTCGCGTTTCTTATTATCCTAACCACTTAAAAGAAGGATAGTATCTTACAACAGCTTTCCCCACAATCTGGTCAAATCGCACGAATTTGTTTTTCCATGAACGTGAATCCTTCGAATCATTCCGATTATCACCAAGCATGAAATAACAGTTTTCCGGAACTGTATATGGACCATAACTTCCGATCATTTTCTCCGGAATGAACGAGTCATCCAATGAAGTGGGCGAACCATCAATGTAAACTTTCCCATCCTTAATTTCCACTACCTCTCCCGGCAGTCCGATCACTCTTTTGATAAAAAGACGCTTTCATCATCTGGGTATTTGAATATTACAATATCAAATCGCTCCGGGTCCTTGAACTTTTCAGAAATTTCATAACCGAACAGATTAAGATTAATTCCATACGCAAGCTTTTAAGAAGATTCATGTTTCTC